>Ga0070741_10006659_pt1 | contig 24611 bp, 21 predicted proteins | sample Coa_R1_4_FD_66440 | JGI IMG/M metagenome (GOLD analysis project Ga0070741, IMG submission 66440) | Surface soil microbial communities from Centralia Pennsylvania, which are recovering from an underground coalmine fire - Coalmine... | ecosystem: Environmental > Terrestrial > Soil > Unclassified ... | reverse complement strand
GACACGCTCGTGCGCCTCGCGCAGTCGTTCTCGATGCGTTACCCGCTCGTCGATGGCCACGGCAACTTCGGGAACATCGATGGCTACTCGGCAGCGGCGATGCGCTACACCGAGGCGCGCCTGTCGCGGCTCGCGACCGAGATGCTGCGCGACATCGACCAGGACACGGTCGATTTCGTGCCCACCTACGACGGTGGCACGCAGGAGCCCGTCGTGCTTCCGGCTCGGTTCCCGAACCTGCTGGTCAACGGCAGCTCCGGCATCGCGGTCGGCATGGCGACCAACATCCCGCCACACAACCTCGGCGAAGTGATCGATGGCTGCGTCGCGCTGATCGACAATCCCGAGATCGATCTGCGCGGCTTGATGCAGCTGATCCCGGCGCCGGATTTCCCGACCGCGGGACTGATCCTCGATGCGCACGGCATCGTCGATGCGTACGCGACGGGTCGCGGCCGTCTGGTCATCCGCGCGCGCACGAGCTTCGAGGACATCGGCAACGATCGCCAGGCGATCATCGTCACCGAGCTGCCGTATCAGGTGAACAAGGCGCGCGTGCTCGAGAAGATCGCCGAGCTGGTGAAGGAGAAGCGCCTCGAAGGCATCTCCGAGCTGCGCGACGAGTCCGACAAGGACGGCATGCGCATGGTGATCGAGCTCAAGCGCAACGAGAACGCCGAAGTCGTCCTGAACAACCTGTTCCAGATGACGCAGCTGCAGACCGTGTTCGGCATCAACATGGTCGCGCTCGACGGCGGCCAGCCGAAGACGCTGTCGCTGAAGCAGCTGCTCGAGATCTTCATCCGCCATCGCCGCGAAGTGGTGACGCGCCGCACGCGTTACCTGCTGCGCAAGGCGCGCGAGCGCGCGCACGTGCTGGAAGGCCTCGCGGTCGCGCTCGCCAACATCGACGAGATGATCGACCTGATCCGCAAGTCCGCGGGTCCGAACGAAGCGCGCGCTGGACTGATGAGTCGCTCGTGGACGCCGGGGCCGGTGAGCCAGATGCTCGAGCGCGCCGGCGCCACGGCGTCGCGGCCGGCGGACCTGTCGCCGGATCTCGGACTCGTCCGCGATGCGAAGACCGGCAAGGACATGTATCGGCTGTCGGAAGCGCAGGCGCAAGCGATCCTCGATCTGCGCCTGCATCGGCTGACCGGACTCGAGCAGGAGAAGATCCACGAGGAGTACAAGCAGCTCCTCGAGTCGATCGCCGACTATCTCGACATCCTGGGATCCACCGCGCGGCTGATGTCGGTGATCCGCGGCGAGCTCCTCGAGATGAAGGAGCAGTACGGCGACGAGCGCCGCACCGAGATCACGCAGGCAGCGCTCGACATCCAGCACGAAGACCTGATCACGCCGCAGGACATGGTCGTCACGCTCTCGCACGAGGGTTACGTGAAGACCGTGCCGCTCGACGAGTACCGCGCGCAGAAGCGCGGCGGTCGCGGCAAGCAGGCTGCGTCCAACAAGGACGAGGATTTCGTCGACCGGCTCTGGATTGCGCATACGCACGACACGCTGCTGTGCTTCTCGAGCGCGGGCAAGTGCTATCGCCTGCGCGTGTTCGAGCTGCCGTCGGGCTCGCGCGGATCGCGCGGCAAGCCGTTCAACAACATGCTGCCGCTCGAGGCCGGCGAGAAGATCAACGCGGTGCAGCCGATCAAGTCGTTCGAGCAGGACGGGAAGTTCATTTTCATGGCGACGCGGCGCGGCACGGTGAAGAAGACCGAGCTTGCGGCGTTCGCCAACGTGCGCGCGAGTGGAATCATCGCGGTCGATCTGCGTGTCGACGACGCATTGGTCGACGTCGCGCTGACCTCGGGCGGAGACGACGTGATCCTGATCTCCGATGCCGGCCGCGCGATCCGCTTCAACGAGGCTGATGTCCGCGCGATGGGGCGCGGGGCGACCGGCGTGCGCGGCATCAAGCTCATCAAGACATTCGCGGGCAGTGAGGACGAGTCCGAGGACACTGCCGCCGACGCGGCCGAGACCGACGACAGCGCCGACACCGGCGCCGCCGACAGTGCGCGCGTCATCGCGCTGATCGTGCCGAGCGCAGCGGGCGGCGACGTGCTGACCGTGTCGGAGCTCGGCTTCGGCAAGCGCACGCCGCTCGACCAGTTCCCGCGCAAGGGTCGCGGCGGCCAGGGCGTGATCGGTCAGCAGCTCAACGACAAGACGGGCCGCCTGATCGGCGCGATCGTCGTCGACGACAGTCACGAGATCATGCTCATCTCCGAGAAGGGCGTGCTGATCCGCACGCGCGCCGCGGAAGTCCGCATCGCCGGCCGCAACACGCAGGGCGTGCGCCTGATGCGCCCCGACGAAGGCGATCGCCTGGTCGGCGTTGATCGCATCGAGACCGAAGGCGAGGAAGGCAACGGCACCAATGGTGACGGCGCGAACGGCAACGGGGGCGCGGAGTCGGCGGGCGGAGACGCTGCGCCGAAGTAGGCTTTCTCCGCGAGCGGGTGTATTTTTGGCGTCCGACCCGAGAAGAGGTACGACGCCATGAGCCACGCCACGGCGGACATCCGCAACATCGCGCTGTTGGGACAAGCGGCCTCGGGGAAGACACTACTCACCGAGGCCTTGTTGTTTAAGGGCGGCGCGATCCGCGCGATGGGTGAGCTCAGTCGCGGCACCACCGTCTGCGACCACGATCCGCTCGAGAAGGAGTATCAGCACTCGCTCGACAGCGCGATCTGCCATCTCGATCACCAGGGCAAGCGGATCAATCTGATCGACACGCCTGGCTATCCCGATCTGCTCGGGCGCTCGCTGTCGGTTCTGCCCGCGGTCGAGACCGCGGCGATCGTGATCAACGCACAATCCGGCATCGAGATCTCGACGCGCCGCGTGATGGACGCAGCGGTGAAGCGCGGGCTCGACCGAGTCGTCATCGTCAACAAGATCGATCTCAACGTCCCCGGCTTGCCGGAGATCGTCGAGCAGCTGCGGGCCGCGTTCGGCGCCGAATGCTTGCCGATCAACCTGCCGGCCGAGGGCGGCAAGAAGGTCGTCGACTGCTTCTTCTCGCGCGAAGGCGCCGCGACGGATTTCTCCTCCGTCGCAGAAGCGCATCAGAAGATCATCGAGCAAGTCGTCGAAGTCGACGAGCCGCTGCTCGAGCGCTATCTCGGCGGCGAGGAAGTCCCCGAGGAAGCGCTGCACGACGCCTTCGAGAAGGCGCTGCGCGAAGGACATCTGGTGCCGATCTGCTTCACGTCGGCGACGACGGGCGCGGGCGTCGCCGAGCTGCTCGATCTCATCGCGAGGCTGATGCCGAATCCCACCGAGGCGAATCCGCCGGCGTTCGTGAAGGGCGAAGGCGACGACGTCGAGCCGGTGCAGGTGAGCTGCGATCCGGGCAAGCACGTGCTCGCGCACGTGTTCAAGGTGAGCCTCGATCCCTACGTCGGGCGCATCGCGATGATGCGGGTGCATCAGGGCACGCTGCGCACGGGCGCGCAGCTCTTCGTCGGCGACGCGCGCAAGGCGTTCAAGGCCGCGCACGTGTTCGCTGTGCAGGGCAAGACGATGCAGGAGGTGAGCGCGGTCGTGCCGGGAGATCTCTGCGCGATCACCAAGGTCGACGATCTCGTCTACGACGCCGTCGTGCACGACTCGCACGACGAGGATCATCACCATCTGCGCCGCCAGCCCGGTGCGCCGCCGATGCTCGGCCTCGCGATCACGCCCGCGCGTCACGGCGACGAGCAGAAGCTCGCCGACGCGATGCACAAGCTGCTCGCGGAGGATTCGAGCCTGCGCCTCGAGCATGTGCCGGCGCTCAACGAGACCGTGCTCTACGGCATGGGCGACCTGCACCTGAAAGTGCTGATCGAGCGCATGAAGCGCGTGCACAACGTCGAAGTGAAGACGCACGTGCCGAGCGTGCCGTTCCGCGAGACGATCACGCGCGCCGCCGACGGCCATCATCGTCACAAGAAGCAGACGGGCGGCGCCGGACAGTTCGGCGAAGTCTTCCTGCGCGTGAAGCCGCTGCCGCGCGGATCGGGCTTCGAGTTCGACGACGACACGGTCGGCGGATCGATTCCCGCGCAGCTGATGAGTGCCGTGGAGAAAGGCGTGCGTCAGGTGCTCGACGGCGGCGCGATCGCCGGCTTCCCGCTGCAGGACGTGCGCGTCGAGGTCTACGACGGCAAGACGCATCCGGTCGACTCCAAGGAAGTCGCGTTCGTCTCGGCCGGCAAGAAAGCGTTCCTCGACGCGATCACCAAGGCGCACGCGATCGTGCTCGAGCCGATCGTGAATCTCACCATCACGGCGCCGGCGAACAGCATCGGTAGCATCACCGCCGACGTCATCGGCATGCGCGGCGCGATCAAGGATCAGTCGGTGCTGCCAGGGAACCTCGCAGTCATCGAAGCGCGCGCGCCGCTCTCCGAGGTTCGCGACTATCACCAGAAGCTCAAGGCGCACACGGCCGGCGAGGGCGTCTACACGATGGAGTTCAGCCACTACGAACCGGCGGCTCCCAGGGTCCAGCAAGAGCTCGTTGGACGTCACGCGAAGCGCCAACAACAGGTCGAGGTCGAGTAGCGGTCATTGGGTCTGGTTCGCCGGGGCGTATGCGGCCATGGACGGCCGCATACGAGCTCCAGGGAAGGAATTTTCAGGCGTCCCCGGCGGGCCTGACCCAATGACCGCTAATTCATCAGTTAGTTATTGGCGAAGTATTGACTTAACGAAACATCGCCTAGATTACTGCCGTGCGGTGTGATGCCGCATTTCCAGAATATCTACGCCGATTATCCTACGATAACCGACGTAGCGACTCCTATTGCGCTAGTTAGGGCTTCCAACAGCGCTTTTGATTTTCCGACAGGTCACATACCGTGCCTGTCCAAGTATCGATTACAAAGTAAGGGTTAGGCGTTCCAGGAATCGGAAGGTGTTGCCATCGTCCATTTAGGGCGACTGCGACGGCAACTATGCAGGCGCAGGCGATAGCCGTAAGGGGCCAAATTAGCGTCTTCACTTCTTCGGCCAGCCCTTCTCGGGGCGTGGCTTCTTCAGTGCCTTCTTCACCAGTCCCTTCCAGTTGCCCTTGAGCTTCAGCGTCTCTGGCTTTGGGCCGGTCTTGGTATGCGGTTTTTCTTTCACAGTTGCTTATCAGCAATGGCAATGTTCAATTCCACTGGATTGTCGCCGTCGTAGACCTGCGAAACGTTCATCGCGAATGTCTTGAACCACCGTACACGCTTGTCCGCATCCCAACCGTCTTGCGCGGATGGAATCTTTCGCAAGATAGCCATTAAGAGCGGGTCAAGATGGTCTAGTTCGCCACCTCCGCCTGAGCCGCCGCCGAAGCCGTTTACCTTGGGTGCTGGTTGCGCCTTATCGACGCTTTCCTTGTCAGCCGCTTTTGCTTGCGGCGCTGAATCGATGCCACTAGGCATAACCAAGCGTGTGCGACCTTGGGCAAAGAACCCTGCGGTTTCGGCTGATCGCTCGAACGCTTGCCGCGCCTTAGCCACCTGCTTTACAGACACGCCGAGCGATGACATCTCGCGCTCTAGTGCCGCAGCGGGCGGCAATGGATGGCCGCGATACTTATCGTAGATCGCTTTGTAGAGGGGCACTTCCAAGAACGAGCTGGCCTTGGCAGCACGAGACTTCGCCGGGTCCATCACTTGGCGGCCAATCTCGGTAAGCGAGATTTCGCCAGATGAATTGTCCGTGAGCCCAAATACGCCTGCGGTCGCCATCTTGATCCGGAAGGCTCCACTGGTCACGGTCTGATTCAGCGCAGCCGCCAGTTGGTCAGTAGTGCATTTCGTTCCGTAGCTGGAATGAATAGCACTGGCGACGCTAATCGCGTCGTCCAAGTCGCCGTACGGGAATTTGATCGACGACCGCTCGTACTTCTTTTGGTCGTCTGCGTCGGCGCTCTGCGCGCCTTTTCCGATGACTGCCATACCGAAACTCCTAACCCGATTCGCGGGCCCCTAGTGCAAGAAGTTTATGCCTAGCGGCATAAGTTGGCAAACAGAAGGGTTGACGTGGCTAAAACGTAGCCGCAGAATATGCTCAATATGACGAATATGAGTTAGGGGTAGCGGCGAAAAAAGAAGGCCCCGAAAGCTGGCAAGAGCTTGCGGGGCCGTTTTATAGCGTTGCTGACGTGGCGGAATTGGTTAGACGCGGTGGCCTTGGAAGCCACTGGGCGCCGTTGGTAGCGGAGCACGCCCGTGCGGGTTCGACTCTCGCCGTCAGCACTTTTAAAGAAAGGTGCCACAGGCCGTAGCCCGTGGCAGGCGGCAGCTCTTGCGAGCTACCGGGATTACGAGGCGAATTTTACCATGACAACACAAGTTGTGAAACGTAGAAAAGTCGCGTGTTTCGTCGATGGCTTCAATTTGTACCATTCGATAGATAACGCGGGGAAACACCACCTTAAGTGGGTAAATCTCGATTCGCTGATGAGATGTTTTATCGACCCGACCGTTCACGACCTGACGCACATTCACTATTTTTCCGCAGTCGCAGAATGGCTCCCAGAGCCCGCAAAAAGGCATAAAGCGTACATCGCTTCACTTCAATCAGTTGGTGTCAACGTCGTTCTGGGCGCGTTCAAGAAGAAGGATCGCACCTGCAAATCTTGCGGCAAGCGATACACCACGCACGAGGAAAAACAAACAGACGTGAATATCGCAGTGGAACTGGCGAGACGCGCTCTGATCGGGGAGTATGACGAGGCGTTTTTGCTTACGAGAGATTCCGACCTTGTTCCTGCTGTAAAGCTCGTGTGCGATCTTAAGAAGCGCGTCAAGATCATCGCCCCGCTAGGCCTGCATCACAGCAAGGAGCTTGGACAGGTCGCCAGCGCGCGGGCTTCGATCAAGGAAATTCATCTTGAGCGAGCGTTGTTCCCGCAATCCGTCTTAGGTCCAGACGGCACCGTTGTCGCAACGCGACCCGCGAAATATGATCCGCCTTAAGACGCGCGATACATCAGTCGTTTGCCTTGCGCGGCCTTGATCGCCGCGACGGCGCGCGGGCCATCCTCTAGCTCGCGGTGCGTATAGCGGAACTCGAACTCCGCCATGTAGCGGTGCAGATGTTCCTTGCTGACGCTGTGGTAGATCCCATTTAGCCCACGCTTCACGATCGCGAAGAAGCCCTCGATCGTGTTCGTCGTCACATCGCCGCGCGCATATTCCAGATCGCTGTGGCGCACCGTTTCATGCGAGCGCATCTGCTTGCCCACTGGATAGTAGGCGTAGCTCTCGTCGGTCATCAGGCGTGCGCCCAACGACACGTTGTCAGTGATGAACTCGCGCACGTTCTCCGACGTAACGCCGGGGATGATCCTGGTTCGCACCGCGCCGTCGCGCTCAAGCACAGCGGCGACGATCGTCTTGGGCTTGTAGGTCGCGCGCTTCGCCAGCGTGTAGCGACGCAGCTTGCCACCCACAAAGGTTTCGTCGGCCTCGACGATGCCGCTCACTGGGCCGAGGATCGACGGGCCGGAATCAGCCATGGCGAAGCGAATCCGATTCAGCATGAACAGACAGGTCTTGTAGCTCAGTCCCGTTTGTCGATGAATCTCCAGCGCGCTGACACCCTTCTTTGAAGTAGACGCGCGCCAGAACGCGAAGCACCAATGACGCAGCTCCGCCTTGCTGTCCTCGAACACCGTGCCGGTGCGGACCGTGAACTGGTGCTTGAGCTTCGCCTTGCGGCAGTCCTTGCACAGCCAGCGGTAGTTCGCCTGACGCTCGCCGGTTACGCGATCCTTCATCTGGTAGACGTTCACGCTGCCGCAGCGCGGGCAGCACGCATCGGAGCCCCAACGCTGCGCCTCCATGAACTCGACCGCAGCCTTCTCGTCGGCGCAGGCGAGTGGGAGGGCTTGCAGGATCGAATCGCCCTTGGTGGTTCGGTTCTGAATGAGGCGCTTTTTCATGGTCAATATGATACCTGACTAAACGTGTTTCGTCAACTATCGGATTAAAACCGACCATCGAAACCGATGGGCAGCGGCTGTAAGTGCCGGTTTATGAGCCATGTTTCGTTAACTACCTACTTCCGAGTTATTGACTAACAGGTCCTGTTAGTTCAACATGCGCGCCCATGAATTTCAGCGTGCATTTCGACGATGCGCTCCTGGAGCGCCTCAACGCCGCGGTGAAGCGCTCCGGCATTACCCGGAACCGGATCATTTCGCTCGCCGTCCACGACTGGCTCGTGCGCAACGACGAGAAGGACTGGTCCGCCGGCCTGAAGGCGCACTTCCGCAATCCCGCGCCCGAGCTCGCTGAAGAGACGCTCGAATTCCAGGGCTGGCGCGAGCAGGCGCCGCGCAAAGACGAGCCGAGCTGGTGAGGTACCTCCTCGACAGCAACGTGATCGCCGCCGCGATCAAGGGCCGTCTGCCGGTCGTGCTGCGCTTGAGCGAGCTCAAGCCCGGCGACGTCGCCATCGCCGCGGTGAGCCGCGTCGAAGCCGAGACGGCGTTGCGCGTGCAGCCGCGCGTGCAGGTGCGATTCGGGAAATTGCTGCGCGATTTTCTCGCGCAGGTCCGCGTGATCGATTTCGGCGCGCTCGAATCGCAGGCCGCGGTGAATCTCGCGGCGACCCTGCGCGGCGAAGGCAACTCACTCCCGCCGTTCGATCTGCTGGTCGCGGCGACGGCGATCGCGCATCAGCTGACTCTGGTCACCGACCGGCCGATGGCGTTCGCGTCCGTGTCGAATCTCGATGTGGAGAACTGGCTGTCCGAGCCCAATCGCATCTCACAAGGAACGAAGAAATGAAAAGAGTGTTCAACTTCAGCGCCGGCCCCGCGACGCTGCCGCAGGAAGTGCTCCAGCAAGTGCAGAGCGAGCTCCTCGACTGGCACGGCAGCGGCATGTCGGTGATGGAGATGTCGCATCGCGACAAGGAGTTCATGTCGATCGCGCAGGAGGCGGAGAAGGATCTGCGCGAGCTGATGGGCATTCCGGCGAATTACAAAGTCCTGTTCATGCAGGGCGGCGCGACCGCGCAGTTCGGCATCGTTCCGCAGAACCTCGCGCGCGGAAAGACCGGCGCCGATTACGTGCTGACCGGCGACTGGGGCAAGAAGGCCGCGAAGGAAGCTGGCAAGTTCCTCAAGGCGAACACCGCGGCTTCGAGCGAGGGCGACAAGTTCACGAGCATTCCCGATCCCGCGACCTGGAAGCTCGATCCCAACGCCGCGTATCTGCACATCACGACCAACGAGACGATCCACGGCGTGCAGTTCAAGTCGATGCCGGATTCGCGCGGCGTGCCGCTCGTCGCCGACATGTCGTCGGATTTCGCGTCGCGTCCGATCGACGTCTCCAAATTCGGCGTGATCTACGCCGGCGCTCAGAAGAACATCGGTCCTGCTGGTCTCACCGTGGTCATCGTGCGCGACGATCTGATCGGCCAGACGCTGCCGGGAACATTCTCGATCCACGACTACAAGACCGTCGCCGAGAACGAGTCGATGCTGAACACGCCGCCGTGCTTCGCGTGGTACGTGTGCGGGCTCGTGTTCAAGTGGATCAAGACCAATGGCGGTCTCGCGGGCGTCGGCGCGCGCAACGAGCGCAAGGCGAAGCTGCTCTACGACTACATCGACAGCCAGTCCTTCTACAAGAATCCGGTGAAGAAGGAGAACCGTTCGCTGATGAACGTGCCGTTCACGCTGCCGAACGCCGAGCTCGATGCCGATTTCCTGAAGGGCGCGAAGGCCGCGAGCCTGCTCGGCTTGAAAGGACATCGCTCCGTGGGCGGCATGCGGGCAAGCATCTACAACGCGATGAGCGAGGAAGGCGTGACAGCGCTCGTCGATTACATGAAGGAATTCGCCCGGACCAAGGGCTAAAGGAAAACTCATGTTCAAGATCCAAACGCTGAACAACATTTCCGTCCACGGCCTCGAGCGCCTGCCGCGCGATCGCTACGAAGTCGCCTCCGAAATCTCCAATCCGGATGCCGTGCTCGTCCGCTCGGCCGACATGCACAAGATGACGATCGCGCCGTCGATCAAGGCGATCGGCCGCGCCGGCGCCGGCACCAACAACATTCCCGTCGCGGCGATGAGCAAGCGCGGCGTGCCGGTGTTCAACGCGCCGGGTGCGAACGCGAACGCGGTGAAGGAGCTCGTCATCGCCGGCATGCTGCTCGCGGCGCGCAATCTCGCGCCGGCGCTCGACTTCGTGAAGAAGCTCGATGGCGACGACAAGGCGATGCACGAGGCTGTCGAGAACGGCAAGAAGAAATTCGTCGGCTTCGAATTGCCTGGCCGCACGCTCGGCGTGATCGGTCTCGGCGCGATCGGCGTGAAGGTCGCCAATGCCGCGCTCGAGCTAGGCATGAACGTCTACGGCTTCGATCCCGCGATGACGGTGCAGAACGCCTGGCAGCTCAACTCCGGCGTGAAGCAGGCGCTGTCGGTCGACGATCTCGTCTCGAAGTCGCAGCTGATCTCCGTGCACGTGCCGCTGCTCGATGCGACGCGCGGGCTGATCAACGCGGATCGCATCAAGCTGATGAAGAAGGGCGGCGTCGTGCTGAATTTCTCGCGCGACGCGATCGTCGACGAAGACGCCGTGATCGAAGCGCTGGCGAGCGGACATCTTCAGCAGTACGTCTGCGACTTCCCGAGCCCGAAGCTCAAGGGCAACCCGAAAGTGATCGCGACCCCGCATCTCGGCGCGTCGACCGGCGAGGCCGAGGACAACTGCGCGGTGATGGTTGCCGATCAGCTTCGCGAATTCCTCGAGACCGGCACGATCCGCAACTCGGTGAATTTCCCCGAGGCGCAGCTGCCGCTCTTGCCCGGCAAGACGCGCCTGTGCATCGTCAACGAGAACGTGCCGAACATGGTCGGCCAGATCTCCACCGCGCTCGCCAAGCGCCAGCTCAACATCGCCGATCTGCTCAACAAGTCACGCGGCGATCTGGCGTACACGCTCGTCGACATCGATCAGGCTGCGCCGGCGGAGGTCATCCAGGAGATCTGCGCCATCCAGGGCGTGCTGCAGGTGCGCGTGATCGCGGCGAGGGATTGATCCTCTGGTCTCGGGCTAAAATGCGCGCCCCATGAAGACCCTCGCCGAAGCGCGCGCCGAGATCGACCGCATCGACGCTGAGATCCAGCGCCTGATCAGCGGCCGCGCGCGCGTCGCCCAGGAGGTCGCGCACATCAAGCAGCGCGCCGGCGAGAACGGCGATCACTATCGTCCGGCGCGCGAGGCGGAAGTGCTGCGCGCGGCGATGGCGCGCAATCGCGACAACGGCGGCCCGCTGACCGACGAAGTCATGGCGCGGCTCATGCGCGAGATCATGTCGGCATGCCTGTCGCTGGAATCGCCGCTGACCATCGCGTATCTCGGTCCCGAAGGCACCTACACGCAGGCCGCCGTGCTCAAGCAATTCGGCGACGCGGTCAAGGCGCGTCCGTTCGCGGCCATCGATGAGATCTTCCGCGACGTCGAATCCGGTGCCGCTGATTACGGCGTCGTGCCGGTGGAGAACTCCATTGGTGGCGTCGTCAGCCATACGCTGGACGAGCTGGTGCACACCAAGCTGCACATCTGCGGCGAGGTTGCGCTGCCGGTCCATCATCATCTGCTGTCGACCGACGGCAAGCTCGAGAACATCCACAAGGTGCTGTCGCATCCGCAGTCGTTCGCGCAGTGCCGCAAGTGGCTCGATGCGCGACTGCCGAAGGCGACGCGTGAAGCGGTGTCGAGCAACGGTCAGGCCGCGCGCGATGCGAAAGAGCAGGGCGCCGGCGTCGCCGCGATCGCGAGCCTGCAGGCCGGTCAGATCAATGCGCTGAACATCCTCGCGTCGAACATCGAGGACGATCCCAACAACACGACCCGCTTCCTGGTGATCGGCAAGCACGATCCGGCAGCGACCGGTGATGACATCACCTCGATCGTGATGTCGGGCCATCGCAATCAGCCGGGCTCGCTGTTCAAGCTGCTGCAGCCGTTCGCGGACGCCGGTCTCGACATGACGCGCATCGAGTCGCGTCCGATGAAAGGCGCCGCGGTGCCGGACTATTACTTCTTCGTCGACTTCAGCGGCCACGTCACCAACGACAAGGCGCGCAAAGCGCTCGACGCGGTCCGCGGCAACGCCGCGTTCTTCAAGATCCTCGGTTCCTATCCGCGAGCGGTGGTCTAGTGCCCAACATCCTGCGCAACGCAGCCCCCGGCGTGCTCACGCTCGAGGCCTACACGCCCGGCATGCCGATCGAGGAATTGCAGCGCCGCCTCGGCGTCGGCAACGCCGTCAAGCTCGCGTCGAACGAGAATCCGCTCGGCATGAGCCCGCGCGTCAAGGACGCGCTCGCCGCGCACATCAACGCGACAGAGCTGGCGCGCTATCCGGACGGCAGCGGATTCCGCTTGAAGAAGAAGCTCGCGGAGATCCACAGCATCGCGCCCGAGCGCATCACACTCGGCAACGGCAGCAACGACATCATCGAATTGCTCGGCCGCGTGTTCCTCGGTCCCGGGCGCTGGGCGATGTTCTCCGCGCACGCGTTCGCGGTGTATCCGATCATCACGCAGGCGCAGGATGCGCAGGCGATCGTCGTCGAGCCGCGCGATCCGGACCACGAGCAACCGTATGGCCACGATCTCGCAGCGTTCGAGCGCGAGGTGAATCCGGAAGTCACCCTGGTCTTCATCGCCAATCCGAACAACCCGACGGGAACCTGGGTGTCGCCCGACGAGATCGAGCACTTCCTGACCAAGGTGCCGAGCCACACGATCGTCGCGCTCGACGAGGCGTATTACGAGTACATGGATCCGGCGCTGCGCGGCAATTCGCGCGCGCTGCTCGACAAGTTCCCGAACCTCGTCGTGTTCCGCACCTTCTCGAAAGCGTATGGGCTTGCGGGCCTGCGAGCGGGTTACGCGCTGTCGAGCCCGCAGTTGGCCGACGTGCTCAATCGCGTGCGCCAGCCGTTCAACAACAACGCGCTTGCGCTGCTCGCCGCCGAAGTCGCGCTCGAGGATCAGGAGCACGTGAGGAAGTCGGTCGAGCTCAATACCCGCGAACGGACGCGCCTCGTCGCCGAGCTGAAGAAGATCGGGCTGAAGGTGCTGCCATCGCAGGCCAACTTCCTCGCCATCGGCTTCGGCCGCGAAGCCAAGCCGATCCACGAGAAGCTCCTCAATCAAGGCGTGATCGTGCGTCCGATGGCGTCGTACGGCCTCGCCGAATATCTGCGCGTCACCATCGGCACCGAAGCGGAGAACAATCGCTTCCTCGCGGCGCTGAAAGAAGCGGTGAAGTGAAGCTCGCGGTCATCGGCCTCGGATTGATCGGCGGCTCGCTCGCCCGCGCGCTGCGCGTCGGGCGCTCGGCGGGCCTCGTCGTCACCGGGTTCGACACGGATCCGAAACAGGTCCGCCTCGCGGTCGACCTCGGCGTCGTCGATCAGGCGCCAGGCTCCGCGCAAGCTGCGGTGCAAGGCGCGGACATCATCGTCATCGCGGTGCCGGTGCTGCACACCGCCGATGCGCTCAAGTCGATCCTGCCCGCGATCGGTACGACCGCGGTCGTCACCGACGTCGGCAGCACGAAGCAGTCGGTGCTCGAGGACGTCGCGAAGGTCTGCGGCGGCAAGCTGCCGCCGTGGTTCGTGGCCGGCCACCCGATTGCGGGCACCGAGAAAAGCGGCGTCGCCAATGCGTTCGCCGAGCTCTTCCATGGTCATCGCGTGATCCTGACGCCGCACGCCGGTCAGAGCGCCGATGCGCGCGATCGCGTGCGCAAGATGTGGGAAGCCGCAGGCGCGCGCGTCGTCGAGATGGACGCGGCGCGGCACGACCAGATCTTCGCGGCGACGTCGCATCTGCCGCACGTGCTCGCCTACGGCTTCGTCGACATGCTGACGCGCCTGCCGGAGCAGGATCAGATCTTCCGCAATGCCGGCGGCGGCTTCCGCGACTTCACGCGCATCGCCTCGTCGTCGCCGCAGATGTGGCACGACATCGTGCGGGCGAATCGCGCAACGGTGTCCGAGCTGCTCGCGCGGCAGATCAGCGACCTGTCCGAGATGCTGGCGATGATCAGATCCGAGCGCTGGGATGAGCTCAAGGCGCGCTTCGAGCGCGCGCGCGCAGCGCGCGAGCGGCATCTGTCGCAGATCGAATGACGATGTCCGAGCCGAAAGCCGTGACCTATCTCGTGCAGCCGGGCGGCGCGCTCGCCGGCACGCTGCGTGTTCCCGGCGACAAGTCGATCTCGCATCGCGCGGTGATGCTCGCGTCACTCGCGCAGGGCACGTCGGAGGTCACGGGATTTCTCACCGGCGAAGACTGCCTGTGCACGATGAAGGCCTTCCAGGCGATGGGCGTGAAGATCGAGCAGGTCGCGCCGACGCATCTGCGCGTGCACGGCGCGGGCATCGACGGATTGAAGGCGCCCTCGTCACCGCTCGACCTCGGCAACTCCGGTACGTCGATGCGCTTGATGTCCGGCTTGATGTCCGCGCAGAAATTCCCGTCGACGCTGATCGGCGACGCGTCGCTGTCGCGCCGGCCGATGAAGCGCATCATCGAGCCGCTCACGCGGATGGGCGCGAAGATCGATTCGAGCGAGGGCAGGGCGCCGCTGAAGATCGCGCCGGTCAGCGCGCTCAAGGCGATCCGCTACGAATCGCCGGTCGCGAGCGCGCAGGTGAAATCCGGAATTCTCCTCGCGGGCCTCTACGCGAACGGGACGACGGAAGTGAACGAGCCGCAGAAATCGCGCGATCACACCGAGCGGATGTTTCGCAGCTTCGGCATCGAGATCGCCATCGACGGCAATCACGTCGCGCTGCGCGGTGGACAGAAGCCGCGCGCGGCGAACGTGCAAGTCCCCGCCGACATCTCTTCCGCAGCGTTCTACATGGTCGGCGCGGCGATCACGCCCGGTGCCGAGATCGTGCTGAGTGACGTCGGCGTGAATCCGACGCGCACCGGCATCATCGACATCCTGCGCGCGATGGGCGCGGAGATCGAGCTCGTCAATCCGCGCGATTTCGGCGGCGAGCCCGTCGCCGATCTGCGCGTGCGTAGTCGCGGCTTGAAAGGGATTCAGATCGACCCGGCGCTGGTCGCGAGCGCGATCGACGAATTCCCGATCATCTTCATTGCCGCCGCGTTTGCGCGCGGCGAGACGGTCGTGACCGGCGCGGAAGAATTGCGCGTGAAGGAGAGCGATCGCATCCGCGCGATGTGCGACGGCTTGCGCGCCCTCGGCATCTCCGCGATCGCGCTCGAGGACGGCATGCGCGTCGTCGGCGGACGCATGCGCGGCGGCACGGTGGATTCGCGCGGCGATCATCGCATCGCGATGTCGTTCGCGATCGCCGGCCTGCGCGCCGAGCAGCCGATCAAGATCCTCGATTGCGCGAATGTGAACACGTCGTTCCCGGGCTTCGCAGAGCTGGCGCGCGGCGCCGGGCTGCGTCTCGCCGTGTCGTGAGGAAGAAGAAGGCGGACTTGCCCCCGGTCGTGGCCGTCGACGGTCCGAGCGGTGTCGGCAAAGGCATGGTCACGCGGCACATCGCGGCATTCCTGCAATGGCATCGCCTGGACAGTGGCGCGCTGTATCGCATCGTCGCGCTCGCGGCGAAGGAGCGGGGCGTCAACCTGAAGGACACCGACGCCGTCGCGGCGGTCGCGCCGCTGCTCGAGATCAAGTTCGTCGGCACCACCGAGAAGAACGAAGGCATCCTGGTCAATGGCGCCAACGTGACGCGGCGGGTCCGGTCGGAGGAGGCGGGTGGGCTCGCGTCCCAGATCGCCTCGGCACCCGCGGTGCGGACTGCGCTGTTGGAGCGCCAGCGCGCATTCAGGCAGATGCCGGGGCTGGTCGCCGACGGCCGCGACATGGGCACGGTGGTCTTCCCCGACGCGCTGCTCAAGATCTTCCTCGACGCGACCCCCGAGGAACGGGCGCAAAGGCGGCTCAAGCAGTTGAGCCAAGCGGGCATCGCTGCTACACTTTCAAGTCTTTGCGAAGAGATTCGCGCCCGCGACGACCGCGATCGCAATCGGGCCGTAGCGCCACTGAAACCGGCGCCCGACGCGATCCTGGTGGACACGACAGGGCTCAGCCCTGATGCCGTGCTCGCCAGAGTCGATCAGCTTTTGCGTGACCGCAGGCTCTGATTTTTTCCGCAGGACGTTGTTTGCTGCAGGCGGCTGGAAAGGATTCCGGCCTTCATTCATCCACCAGGACCGGCCTAAGGGATGGGCCGGATGTTCAACCACCACAGAGTAGACATGACCGAAAGTTTTGCGGAGTTGTTTGAGAAATCACTGACCAGCGGGCAATCGATGCAGCCCGGGTCCATCGTCAGCGCCAAGGTCCTCGAAGTGAAGCCCGACGTCGTCATCGTCGACGCGGGGCTGAAGTCCGAAGGCGTGATCCCCATCCAGGAATTCGCCGCCGAGAATGGCGAGATCAAGGTCGCCGTCGGCGATCAGATCGAAGTCGCGCTGGAGACCGTCGAGGACGGCTTCGGCGAGACGCGCTTCTCGAAGGAGAAAGCCGAGCGCATCCGCACCTGGGACCGCCTGCAGCAGGCGTTCGAGAAGGGCGAGATCGTCGCCGGCATCATCACCGGCAAGGTCAAGGGCGGCTTCACGGTCGATATCGGCACCGTGCGCGCGTTCCTTCCGGGCTCGCTCGTCGACGTGCGTCCGGTGCGCGACACGGCGTATCTCGAAGGCAAGCCGCTCGAGTTCAAGGTCATCAAGCTCGACAAGCTCCGCAACAACGTCGTGGTCTCGCGCCGTGAGGTGCTCGAGGCCGAATACAGCGCCGAGCGCGACTCGCTCCTGCAGAACCTGCAGGAAGGCGTGGTGCTCAAGGGCGTGGTCAAGAACCTGGTCGAGTACGGCGCGTTCGTCGATCTCGGCGGCGTCGACGGCCTGCTCCACATTACCGACATGTCGTGGAAGCGCGTCAAGGATCCGAGCGAAGTGGTGCAGGTCGGCCAGGAGCTCGAGGTCAAGGTGCTCAAGTACGATCGCGAGCGCCGTCGCGTCAGCCTCGGCCTGAAGCAGCTCGGCGACGACCCGTGGGTCGACATCGCGCGCCGCTATCCCGAGAAGACGCGCCTGTTCGGCAAGGTCACCAACATCACCGACTACGGCGCGTTCGTGGAGATCGAGCCGGGCGTCGAGGGCCTCGTCCACGTCTCCGAGATGGATTGGACCAACAAGAACGTCAACCCGGGCAAGGTCGTGCACGTCGGCGACGAAGTCGAGGTCATGATCCTCGACATCGACGAAGAGCGCCGCCGCATCAGCCTCGGCATGAAGCAGTGCCGTCCGAATCCGTGGGAAGAGTTTGCCCAGAACCATCAGAAGGGCGATCGCGTCCGCGGCACCATCAAGTCCATGACCGACTTCGGCATCTTCATTGGCCTCGAAGGCGGCATCGACGGGCTCGTGCACCTTTCCGACCTCGACTGGAACCTGCCCGGCGAAGTCGCCGTGCGCAACTACAGCAAGGGCCAGGAAGTGGAAGCCTCGGTGCTCGCCATCGACGCTGCGCGCGAGCGCATCTCGCTCGGCATCAAGCAGCTCTCGCATGACCCGCTGACGCAGTTCATGGCGGAGCATCCGAAGGGCAGCCTGGTGAAGGGCACGGTGAAGTCGGTCGACGCGCGCGGTGCGTTCATCCGCCTCGCGGAAGGCGTCGAGGGCTACATCAAGGTCGGCGACCTGTCGCGCGATCGCGTCGACGACGCGACCCGCGTGCTCAAGGAAGGCGACACGCTCGAGTCCCGCTTCATCGGTGTGGATCGCAAGAACCGGATCATCAGCCTGTCGGTGAAGGCCAAGGAGATCCAGGAAGAGGAAGAGGCCGTTGCGGAATACCGCAGCACGGCGAGCTCGGGCAAGACCAGCCTCGGCGACATCCTCAAGGAAAAGATTGGCGGGGAAGACCGCTAGTCAGGGGTAGAGCAGGACGGAAAAGCCGCGCCTCGAGCGCGGCTTTTTCTTTGGTGCGGATGAGATGCCCGCCCTAGAGGGTTGCGCCGCAAGGGTTTTTTCTCTATCGTCGGGGGCAAGGGGAGTAAAAGCCCGGTAGAAGAACGCCATGACCAAGTCCGAGTTGATCGAGCGTCTCGCCGCACGTCATCCACAATTCATGCTCAAGGACGTCGAGCTGGCGGTGAAGCTCGTGCTCGACCAGATCAGCGATTCGCTCGCCAAGCAGGATCGCGTGGAGATTCGCGGCTTTGGGAGTTTTTCGCTGCATCGCCGTCCCGCCCGGCTCGGCCGCAATCCGAAGACCGGCGCCGCCGTGCACATTCCCGCCAAGAGCGTGCCGCACTTCAAGCCAGGCAAGGAGATGCGCGAGCGGGTGAACGCGTCCGCTGGCGGCCCCAAGCGCTGACGGGTCTGCCGATCGGCCAGACATGTCGCGCGCCATCGTCCTGGCCTTCGTTGCCATCATCTTCGCCTGCGGCGCGGCGATCGGCTTCTACAACGTCGATCGCGTCCACTTCAACTATCTGATCGGCAGCGTCGAGCTGCCGCTGATCTATTTGATGCTGCTGGAGCTCGGATTCGTGACGCTGATCGGCCTCGCCTTGTTTGCGGGACGCGTCTGGGTGCTGAAGCTCGAGATCCGCGGCCTGCGCAAGCGGCTCGCCGCGACCGAGGACGAGCTCAAGAACCTGCGCAGCCTGACGGGCACGCCGCCGACCTGACGACCGTCTCGTGCTCGATTCCCTCGCGCTGACGTGGTTCCTGCTGCCGCTCGGCGCGGCGCTCGGCTGGGCGCTCGCGCGCAATTTCTGGCAGCAGCCGGGTCGCGCGCCGATGGCGCCGGAGCGCCGCACTTATCTCAGCAATCTCGAGCATCTCGTCGCCGAGGATCCCGATCAGGCCGTCGCCGAGCTGCTGCAGGCCGCCGATGCGCAGCCGGAAACCGCGGAGCTGCAGCTCACGCTCGGCAGCCTGTTCCGGCGACGCGGCGAGGTCGACCGCGCGTTGCGGCTGCACGAGAGCCTGATCAAGCGACCCGGTGTGGATCCGCAGCTCGCACAGAAAGCGCGCTTCGAGCTCGCGCAGGATTACGTGAAGGCCGGTCTCGTCGATCACGCGGAAAAACTCTTCCGCGAATTGGTCCGGCAAGGCGTCCATCTCGCCGAATCGCTCGAAGCGCTCGTCGCCATCTACGAGCAGCTGCGCGACTGGTCGCACGCGATCGATTTCGCGCAGCAGCTCGAAGCCGTACGTGGACAGAGCCTGAAGCCACTGATCGCGCAGTACGCGTGCGAACGCGCCGAAGCGGCGCGGCTCAAGGGCGATCATCCCGAAGTGCTGCGGCTCGCCAACCGCGCGCTCTCGATCTACGGCGACTGCGTTCGCGCGAGCCTGCTGCAAGCGGCCGCGCACGAAGCGCTGAAGGACGTCGCGGCGGCCGCGAAAGCGTATCGGCGCGTGCCGGAGCAGGATCCGCGCTTCCTGCGCGAGATCCTGGCACCTCTGAAGCGTTGCCAGGAGCAGCTCGGCGATCTCGCCGGATTCTGGACGTTCCTGCAGGAAGCCGAGGAACGCTGGCCCGATCCGGCGCCGTCGCTCGCCAAGATCGAGCTGATGAAGGCGGAGAACGTCGATCCGGTGCCTTACATCTCGGAGACGCTGCACAAGCGCCCGAGCTGGGCGGTGACGCTGAAGCTGATGGAGCAGATCGAAGGGCGGCCGACCGCGACGCCGAACCTGCCGATCAAGCCGGTGCGTGAAGCGATGGAGAAGCTCGGCCTCACCGCGATGTATCAATGCCACCACTGCGGATTGAAGCCGCGCGTGCTGTTCTGGCAATGCCCGAGCTGCAAGCAGTGGGCGTCGATCACGCCGGCGCCGGATCCTCTGCTGGCACCGGCGAAAAAGTCACCTTGAGTTCGTGGGTCGGCCTTCAGGCCGACGCTTTTACGTCGGTCGCGGCCCGCGCCGCAGCTCCGGCGGCGTCTGCTCCCAGATCTCGTCGCGACGCGCGCGCAGCCGCGCGCGATCCTGGCTCGACAGCGTGGTCAGGCGCAGCGCCGCATCGAGCTGCTCGCGCGCGCCGATGAGATCGCCGCGCTCGAAGCGGTAGTTCGCGGTCTGAAACGCTTCCTCGGCCGTGTTGCCGAGCTCGTGGGCGGCCTGCGCGAGCAGACGATTCGCCTCGAAGCTCGAGAACGAGGTGTCGTGCGACAGCAGCAGCTGGCGAGCGTCGGCGGCACGATTGGCGCCGATCAGCGCAGAGGCGTAATCGAGCAGCACGGGCGCGTAGCGCGGATAGATGCCGGCCATCCTGTCGTAGAGCGCGAGCGCCTTCGGCGTCTGTCCCTCGCCGATGAGGAGCTTGGCCTGCAGCATGTTGATGTTGGCCTGCCGCGGATAGGCCTCGAGCGCCGGCTCCAGTGCCGCCATCGCCTCGGGATAGCGGCCCTGTTGGGTCATCGCGAGCGCGAGCCCGTAGCGATTCGCGACGGTCGCGCGACCGTTGGCGATCTCGCCGGAGAAGTAGTCGACCGCGTCGCGCGCTTCGCTCGTGATCACGCGCACGCGCGCCTGCATCAGCTGGTAGTCGATCGTGTCCCGGTGCTCGCGGTCCTTGTACGCGCCCGCGCGCGCCTTGGCCTCCGAGACGCGCGTCGTGTTCACCGGATGCGTCTGCAGGATTTCGGGCACGCGATTGCCGTAGAGCCGCGATTGCTGCTCCAGCCGCGAGAAGAAGCTCGCCATGCCGTCCGGATCGTAGCCGGCCGTCGCCATCGTGCGGATGCCGATGCGATCGGCCTCGATTTCGTGCGCGCGCGTGTAATTGACCGCGCGCTGATACATCGACGCCTGGCCGAGCGCGAGCGCAGCGATGATCAAGTCCGGATTCGCCGAGCCCGCGATGATCGCCGCGAGGATCGCGGCCCAGGTCGCGATGTTGCCCGCTTCGCCTTCCTGCTGCGAGCGCGCGATGTGACGTTGCGTGACGTGCGCCTCTTCGTGGCCGAGCACGCCGGCGAGCTCGCTTTCGTTGCGCGTCGCGGTGATGAGGCCGGCATTGACGCCCACGAAGCCGCCGGGCAGCGCGAACGCGTTGATGCGCGGATCGGCCACGACGAAGAACACGAAGTGCGGCGGCTTGCCGCCGCTCGCGCTGTTGGAGGCGAGCTTCCAGCCCATCGTGTTGACGTAGTCGGTGACCTCGGGGTCCTCGACGATCGCGTCGTACGCGTAGAACTCCGACACGACGCGCGAGCCCAGCGCGACTTCCTGCGCCGGCGACATCGCCGCGTCCGCCGGCTCGCCGAGCTGAGGCAGATCGACGACGCCTTGCTGCGCCGAGGCGATGGCGCAGCCGAAGAACGCAGCGGCGGCGAGGGCAGTTGCGAGGAACTTGGTCATGAGGGGAAGTCTGGCGTCTCGCCCCTTAGAGAGCCTTGAAGGCGGCAAGTTTCGCAAGATTCGGGCCGTCGGTGCGATAGATGCGCCAGTCTGACATCTCCCGCGCGCCCAAGCTTCGGTAAAAATCAATCGCAGGTTTATTCCATTCCAGCACCGACCATTCGAAGCGTCCGCAGTCACGCTCTACTGCGAGCTGGGCGAGATGTACCAGCAGCGCGCGGCCGATCCCCTTGCCGCGGAATTCCGGCAGCACGAACAGATCCTCGAGATAGAGGCCGCGCTTGCCGACGAACGTCGAATAGTTGTGGAAGAAGAGCGCGAAACCGGCGGGCTGGCCTTGCCATTGCGCGATGCGGACTTCAGCGGCGGGCGGCGAGCCGAACAACGTGCGACGCAGCGTCTCCTCGGTCGCGACCACTTCGTGCGCGAGCTTCTCGTACTCGGCGAGCGCCCGGATCAGCTGCAGGATCAGCGGCACGTCGGCGGCGACGGCCCCGCGGATCGTCAGATCGCCGCTCATGATCCGCTCGCGGGCGCGATCGTCACGTCGACTTCCGTCGCGCCGGCTTGGTTCTGCAGTGTGAGCGTCGTCGCGCCCGGCGCCGACGTCACGGTCGCGCCAGTCACGGTGACCGTGTAGCCATTCGGATAGTGGATCGTGGGCACGTGGATCTCGGTCGGTGCCGATGCCGTATTCGGCGCGTAGCGATAGTGGAACGCCGCGGTCGACGGATCGAAGGTGAGCGACTCGGGCGTGCCTGCCGTGGCTTGCGGATACGCGCGCTCGAGGATCTTCAGCTTTTCGACTTTCACCGTGGAGAGATCGGCATCGTCGGTGAACAGTCCCTGGCCGCCGCTGGTCTGGCTCTCGGTCGTCGGATCCGCCCACTCCTTGTAATGCCAGTACATCCAGCCGGTGAGGTGCGCGTCGGCGTTGCCGGTGACGTCGGCGATGTCGGCGAGATCGTCGCTGGCGCCGAATTCGGTGATCAGGGTCGTCGCGCCCATGCGGGCGATCGCCTGATCGGCGTTGTCGGCGACGAGCGCGTTCTGCTGCACGCAACCGGGAATGTCGCTGAAGCCGTACGCATGCACGAAGCCGGCGACGGTGCAGTAGGTGTGCCACGACAGCCCGATGTTCTGGTCACGAATCGGTTTCAGCAATCCGAGATTGGTCTGCGCGCCGTCGTTGAAGATCACGTGGGGCTCGAACCAGACGACGTTGCTCGGATCGACCTGGCGGATGCCGTCCATCGCGTACTCCTGCATCGGCTGCAGGAATCCTGCGTCGAACTGCGGACAGCCGAGCGGCTGCATGCACGAGAACACCTGCGTGCCGGGCCACGGCTCGTTCATCAGGTCGTAGCCCATGACGTGATCCTGATCTTTCCAACGCGCGGCGACGGCCATCCACGCTTGCCGATAGGACTCCCAGATGCCGTCGGTGTTGAGCCAGAAATTGTTGAACGCCTGCGAGCACGCCGGCGTGAAGTAATTCGCGGGGAAACCGAGATTCACCGGCATCGGGATGCCGTTGTCGTTCACCGCCCAGCCGGGAAAGCCTTCGCCGGCATAGCGCTCGTTGAACATGTCCTGATGGAAGTCGAACAGCACGTAGACGCCGCGCGACGTCATCAGCTGCACGACGCGATCCCACAGATCGAGGTAGGAATGATCGATCTGGTTCTTGCTCGGCATGAGCCCGACGAACAGCGTGCCGACGCGCGCGCCGTTGAAGCCGTGGTCGCGCAGCCAGTCGGCGTCGACGTCGATGAAGCCCTTCGCGTCGGCCGGCGGTGCGTAGGGCGGCGTCTTCCAGACCGTGTTGACGCCGTGGATCAGCACGACACGCCCGAGCGAGTCGACGAGCCAGCGCCCTTCGCGATGCAGCTGCTGCTTGCCGGGCGTGCCATCGTCGCGGCTGGTCGATGAGCTGGTGAGGCTCGTGCTGCTGCCGCACGCGCAGAGCGCACAGATCGCAAGGACGAGAACGATTCTGTTCATGCGCGCGGTCTCCCGATCGTTTCGCCCATCCGCAACGCGCGGCCCGGAACGAGATCGTGGGCCCACTGCACTGCGCCCGGCGATGTGAGCAGGATCACGGTCGATCCCATGTTGAAGCGGCCGCATTCGTCGCCGCGATTCAGATACACCGGCTGCATCAGCCGATAAGCGCCGACGCCTTTGCGCGAGTGCGGCGGCGTCACCTGACCCGACCACACGGTCTCGATCGAGCCGACGAAGAGCGCGCCCACCATGATCAGCGCGACCGGCCCGACGCCGGTCTCGAACAGCGCGATGACGCGCTCGTTGCGCGTGAACAGGCGCGGCATTGCGCGCGTGGTGCCTTGGTTGACGCTGAACAGCCGGCCGGGCACGTACATCCAGTCGCGCAGCGTGCCGGCGGTGGGCATGTGGATGCGGTGGTAGTTGTACGGTGCGAGATAGATGGTGCAGAATCCGCCGCCCACGAACGGCGCGGCGACGTCTTCGTCGCCGCCGAGCAATTCCACCAGCGAGTAATCGAACCCCTTGGCCTGGATCAGCCGGCCGTTGCGGATGTCGCCAAGCTCGCTGACAGTGCCGTCGACCGGCGATACGAGCGCCTCCGGATCCTGCGCCAGCGGCCGAGCGCCGTCCTTCAACGCGCGCGTGAAGAAATGGTTGAAGCTCTTGTACGACTCCGCGCGCTCGAACTCCGCTTCCGCGAGGCTGATGCCGAAGCGATCCATGAACACGCGGATGAACGCGTTCTTGAACCAGCCGATCTCGATGCGCGTCACGAGATACATGCACCACGAGAGGAAACGCGTCGGCAGCCAGGTCTGGATGCGGGCGAACACGCGATGCTTGAGCTTGGCGTCGGGCGCGGCGTCCATCCTCATTCCTCCGCTCGCACGGTGAAGTCGACGGCCTTCGAGTGCTTGCCGCAATCGAGCTTCATGGTGACGTGGTCGCCGGCCTTGAGCGGGCGCTTCGGGCCGAACAGCATCAGGTGCAGCTCGCCGGGCTCCAGGCGCACCGTCGCGTCGGGCTCGAGCAGCAGGCGCGGTTCCGCGCGCATCCGCATCGTCCCGTTCTCCATGCTCATGCGGTGGAGATCGACGCTGCCGAACTCGCTGCTGCGCGCGCCGTCGAGCGTGATCGATTCCTTTGCCGCGTTGTGCAGCGTCGCGTAGCCCGCCATGACGT
>Ga0070741_10006658_pt1 | contig 24613 bp, 16 predicted proteins | sample Coa_R1_4_FD_66440 | JGI IMG/M metagenome (GOLD analysis project Ga0070741, IMG submission 66440) | Surface soil microbial communities from Centralia Pennsylvania, which are recovering from an underground coalmine fire - Coalmine... | ecosystem: Environmental > Terrestrial > Soil > Unclassified ... | reverse complement strand
CCCGGGGAGGTGGATCGGCCCGAGCTTCTTGATCTGCGGGAAGGGGTTGAGCGCATGGACGAAGTTGCGCCCGTACCAGAAGCCGCAGGTGATCACGAGGCCAGCGACCCAGATGCCCACGGCGCGCAGCCAGTGCCGCCGGCCGCCGAGAACGGCCACGCCGATCGTGAACGCGCCGATCGTGGCGAGGAGCGTGATCTTCGTGCCGATGCCCAGACCGGCCGCCAGCCCCGCCATGAAGAGCGGCCCGGCGCCAACGGTGGCGAGGACGCGCGGGTCGCCCTCGACCGGCACGTCCTCGACCACGCCGAGCTCGCCCGTCTCGCTCGCCGAGGGCTCCGCCGCCCCGGTGGCGGTACTCCGGCGCCGCGCCTGCAGGGCCTCGCGCACGGCGTGCGCGCTCGCTGCGCCGTCGACGAGGAACGCGATCGCGGCCATCAGGAAGAACAGTCCCGCCACGTCGTTCGGACCCTGCCCGGCCTGCGAGCCGACCAGCATGTTCGAGTCGAGCACCACCGCCGCGCCCAGCACGGTCACGCCGCCGATCCCGTACGGCCGGCCGACGCACCAGGCCGCCAGCAGGCAGAGCGAGCACCAGACCAGGTTGATCAACGGCGACAGGAAGTCCGTCTTCAGAAAGACGATCCCGATCCCGTGCAGGAGCTCGGAGTTCTGGGGGTAGAACCAGACGGCGAGCTTGAGCGGGTCCGTGAAGTGCAGAGGGCCCACGTGCCCGGTCTGCGCGAACCGCGCGGAGAAGGACATGTGGTACCAGGTGGTGTCCTGGTAGTACATGCCCTGGTCGAGCGCCTGCCCCGTCGGATGAGCCCAGTGCACGACCACCAGGGCCGCGGCGAGGATCCCGATGCCGACCATGATCGGGCTCGCGTGGACCTCCGGTGCCTCGGGCGGCACGGGCAGCCCGCGCCGGCGCGCCCACCAGGTGATGCCGACGCCGGCGGCGACGAAGCCGATCAGCAGGGGCACCTCCTTGAACAGGCCGAGCACCCCGAGCAGCTCCGCGACGAGAATCAGGATCGTGATCCCGATGACGAACTCGGCGAGCCGGGCGAGCGCACCGGTCCACGCGGGCACGAACAGCGCCCTCACGTGGTAGGCGCCAACGCCGAGCGCGGTAGCGATCACCGCGAGCTCCGCCGCGCCGAGCAGGTACCGACCTGTACTCATCTCATGAAAAGCGCGCCGCCTCATGGCGGGCGCGCGAAGCGCGGAATGATATCCGCGGGGCTTAAGCGGGGCTCACTGCTCAGCCGCCGAGACCGTGCACGACGTACGCGTGCTCACCCGGCTTGACCATTCCGAGCCGGCGCGCCTCGCGCTGCAATGTGATCGGGCTTGAGACCTCGCGCAGCTGTCGGGTGAGCTCCGCCTTCTGCCGCTCGAGCTGGCTGAGCTGCGCCTCGCTCGCCTTCGAGCCCTGCCAGGCCTGGAACAGGCTGACCAGCGGGTTCAGGTAGGAGACCATCACCCCGAAGAGGACCAGGACCAGCGCGATTCGGCCGACCCGGTCCCAGCGGATCCGGCTCGGGCCAACCCGGCGGCGAACCCTGCGCCGCGATCTGGTCGCGGCGTATGCCCTGGCGCTCATGCCTGGAGATTCGTCCTCCGGGCAGGGATGTCCTTCTAGAGGGCCTGCGAGCGGGCGAACGGGGTGACGCCCGGGAACTGGGCGCGGTCGCCGAGCTCCTCCTCGATCCGCAGCAGCCGGTTGTACTTCGCGACGCGATCCGAGCGCGACGGCGCGCCCGTCTTGATCTGCCCCGCTCCTGTCCCCACCGCGAGGTCGGCGATGGTGGTGTCCTCGGTCTCGCCCGAGCGGTGCGAGATCACCGTCGTGTAGCCGGCGTCGCGCGCGATCTGGATCGCCTCCAGCGTCTCGGTGAGCGTCCCGATCTGGTTCACCTTGATCAGGATCGAGTTGGCCACCCCGAGCTCGATGCCGCGGCGAAGCCGCTCCGGGTTGGTGACGAAGAGATCGTCGCCGACCAGCTGGCAGTGCTCGCCCAGCTTCTCGGTCAGCGCCCTCCAGCCGTCCCAGTCCTCCTCGTCCATCCCGTCCTCGATCGAGACCACGGGGAAACGCGCGCGGATCTCGTGCCAGTAGTCAGCCATCTCCTGCGAGGTCAGCCGGCGGCTCTCGTGCTCGAGGTCGTAGGAGCCGTCATCGAACAGCTCGCTCGTCGCGGGATCGAGCGCGATCATCACGTCCTCTCCGGGCGCGTAGCCCGCGGACTCGATCGCCGCGATCAGGAAGTCGAGCGCGGCCCGGTTGGACTCCAGATCCGGGGCGAAGCCGCCCTCGTCGCCCCCGCCGGTCGAGAGCCCCTTTGCGGCCAGGGTCCCCTTGAGCGCGTGGTACACCTCGGCGCCGATCCGGAGGCAGTCGGCGAAGCTCTCGGCGCCCGCCGGGACCACCATGAACTCCTGGAAGTCCACCGCGTTGTCCGCGTGGGCGCCGCCGTTGAGCACGTTCATCATCGGCACCGGAAGCAGCTCCGCCGGCCCCGCATCCCGGGCGCCGGTCGCGGCATAGAGCTCGGCGAAGTAGTCGTAGAGCGGCTGGCCCACGTCGGCGGCCGCGGCCTTCGCGGTGGCGAGCGAGACGCCGAGGATCGCGTTGGCGCCGAGCCGCCCCTTGTTCGGCGTCCCGTCCAGCTCGGTCATGGTCCGGTCCAGCGCCGACTGCTCGGCGGCGCGGGCTCCCTTCAGCGCCCCCGCGATCTCGCCGTTCACATGCGCCACTGCTTTGCCGACGCCCTTGCCGCCCCACGCCTCGCCGCCGTCACGCAGCTCGACCGCCTCGTATTCGCCGGTTGACGCGCCGGAGGGAACGGCCGCGAGCCCGCGCGCACCGGAGTCGAGCACCACCTCGACCTCGACCGTCGGGTTCCCCCGCGAGTCGAGCACCTGCCGCCCGTGGACGCTCTCGATCACCGCCATCGGGCAGGGAACGCTATCCGAGAGGCCGAGTCAGCCGACCTCCGCGGCGCGCTTGGCCGCCTGGCGCAGGGCGAGCTCCGGATCGACCCCGAGCCGCCGCGAGACGGAGACGGCCTCCAGCAGCAGCGTGCCCACCACGTGTTCCGCCTCGTCGCGCGTCTCCGGGTCGGACGCCGGGCCTCCAGGTTTCTCCTCGGCGGCGGACCCCTCCGGATCGACCCGGCGAAGCACCTTTCGCGCGTAGAGCAGCGCCGGGAGGTTCTCCGGCAGCCCCTCGAGCGGCTCGCGGTCGCCGCCGCCCTCGACCTCGCGCTTGATCTCTTCCCACTGCGACAGCACCTGGCCGGCGGTCTCGAGCTCGCGATCTCCGTAGACGTGCGGGTGGCGGCGGATCAGCTTGGCGGCGCAGGACTCCGCGACCGCGGCCAGGTCCCCCTCGCCGCGCTCCTCGAGCAGGAGCGAGAGGAACAGGACCTGGAAGAGGACGTCGCCGAGCTCGTCGACCATCGCCTCTGTGTCGTCCCGGCTCGCGGCGTCGGCGAGCTCGTAAGCCTCCTCGACCGTGTGGGGGACGATCGAGCGGGCGTCCTGCTCGCGGTCCCAAGGGCACTCGCGGCGCAGCCGCCGCGTCACCTCGTCGAGGTTGCGGAGGGCTTCGAGGAAGGCCGGCTCGGCGATCCCTAGCCGCCGGGGGTGCCGCTTAGGCCCGGGAAGGTGATGTTGCTCGGGTTGCTCGTCCCGGCGCCCGGCGGATGGGGCATCTGGGGAGCGGCTCCGACCGAGGGGACGAACGGCTTCACCGATCCCGGGGCCGCGGGCGTCGGACCGGCCCCGGAGCACTGCAGGGTCGCCTGGCCGCCCTGCGCGCCCGCCGCCTCCTGGCAGTTGGCGAACACGGGCGCCGGGCAGGTCTGGCTCCCGCCACCGGTCTGGGACGGGCCGAGCTTCGACGCATCGCAGGTCGGCGGCGTGTAGTTGTCGCAGCCTGGCGCGAGGTAGTCGCTCGCGCACTGGGTCAGGTTGGTCCAGTAGGAGTTGAAGTCCTGGCCGAAGGTCGTGAGGGCCTCGTTCTGCTGCTGGCTCTTGAGCTGGGCGGCGATTCCCTGCCTGATCGTCTGCTGGCCGGGTGTCGTCGTGCCGCTGGGCGTGTCGTCGAGTCCGAGGTGATGGGCGGGGGTCGCGGAGATCACCTCGAAGGCGAAGGTGCCGGTGGAGGTCGTCACCGGCCCCTCGACCTGCCCGGTCGGCGCCTTGAAGATGTCGTCGTCGAGCGGCTGCTGGAACGAGCCGGGGACGATGTCGGTGCGCAGGCCGCCCTTGGCCTTCGAGGTCGGATCTGTCGAGTACTGGGCGGCCACCTTCTTCCAGTTCGCGTCCGAGCTGTCGGCCTTGAGCGCCGCAATCGCCTGGTTGACCTGCGCGGCGTCCTTGTTCTGGATGATCCGGATCGTGCGTTTCGCGGGCTGGGTGAACTGGCCCTTGTTCGCGTCGTAGTACTTCTCGACGTCGCCGTTCGACGGGGTGGAGACCTTTCCGTTGATCTTGTCGGTGATCAGGTTGACGATCGCGGATCGCCTCGCCAGGAGCAGGGCGTCCGCCTCCGTGAGGCCTGCCTGCTGGAGCGCCTTCTGGTACTGCGCCTGCGTCTTGATGTTCGACTGGGCCTTGAGCTGCTCGAGGGCCTGGTTCACCTGGGTGTCGGTGACCCTGATCCCCTCCTTCTGCGCCTCGCCGAAGATCCAGATCAGCTGAAGCATCGACTGCATCGCCTGGGTCTTGACCTGCTGGTACTGGGGGCTGCTGGGCGTCGGCGTCGACTGGAGGCCGCTCTGCTTGGCCGCCTGGCCGAGGAACCGGCCGAAGGTGGTCTTGCTGACGTGCCCGTCGTCCACCAGGTTGGGGACGGTGAGGCTCGGATAGTCGACGACGGCGACATCGTCGGAGGGCACGCTGGGCCGCCCGAACCCAACCGCGACGGCGACGATCACGACCATGATCACCAGCGCCCCGCCGAAGATGGCCGCGAGGTTCCGCTTCGAGAGGAATCCGCGATTCACAGGGGCGGCAGGATAACCGCCCGGCTCTAAGCAGGCGCTAAGACGTCGCGGCGGCCGGGGACGCGGCGAGCGCCGCGCCGAGGCCCTGGGCGAGCGCGAGCAGCGCGGCGAGCCGCGCGCCGGGGTCCTCCGGGACCGGGACCGCGATGGTTCGCTCGCGCCACTGGTAGATCGCCTCCGGCAGGTGCTCGTTCAGCACCGGGACGCGGTCCGATTCGAGCTCGACGGGCGAGACCCGCAGCCGGCCGGCGCGGAACTCGACCGTCCGGGCCCCGGCCTCGCCGAGGGCGAGGCGCGCGCGCTGCAGGTCGAGCAGGTTCGCCACCGACGCCGGCAGGGGCCCGAAGCGGTCCTCGAGCTCCTCGCGCAGGGCGCGGAGCTCGCCCGGCTCGCGAGCGGCTGCGACGCGGCGATGCACGTCAATCTTCGCGGCCTCGAACGGGATGTACTCGGCCGGCAGGTAGGCATCGACGTCCACATCGATCCGGACCGGCTCCCTCGGCTCCTCGGGCAGCTGCTCCGCGCCGGCGCGGAGCGCCTCGGCGGCATCCTCGAGCATCTGGCAGTAGAGCTCGAACCCGACCGCCGCGACGTGGCCCGACTGCTCATCGCCGAGCAGGTTGCCGGCGCCGCGGATCTCGAGGTCGCGCATCGCCACGCGGAAGCCCGAGCCCAGCTCCGTGTTGTCGGAGAGCGTCGCCAGGCGCGCGGCCGCGTCCGGGGTGAGCGTCTCCGCCGAGGGGTAGAGGAGGTAGGCGAAGGCACGCTCGCGGCTCCGTCCCACCCGGCCGCGGATCTGGTACGCCTGCGCGAGCCCGAGCTGGTCGGCGCGCTCGACGAGCAGGGTGTTGGCGGTCGGGATGTCGAGCCCGGACTCGATGATCGTCGTCGCGACCAGCACGTCGTGCTCGCCGCGGACGAAGGCGAGCATCGTCGCCTCGAGCTCGAGCTCGTCCATCTGGCCGTGTGCCTCGGCGAAGCGCACGCCGGGGCAGAGGGCGCGCAGCCGCTCGGCGGTTTCGTGCAGGGTCTCGATCCGGTTGTGGAGGAAGAAGGCCTGGCCGCCGCGCTCCTGCTCGCGCATGATCGCCCGCTTGACGAGGTCCTCGTCGTAAGGACCGACGTGCGTCCGGACCGGCCGACGGCCCTCCGGCGGGGTCTCGATCACGGAGATGTCGCGAAGACCGGCCAGCGACATCTGGAGCGTGCGCGGGATCGGCGTGGCGGACAGCGAGAGGACGTCGATCTTGAGCTTGAGCTGCCGCAGCAGCTCCTTCTGCCGGACGCCGAAGCGCTGCTCCTCGTCCACGATCAGCAGGCCGAGGTCCTTGCCGCGGACGTCCCGCGAGAGCAGGCGGTGCGTCCCGATCAGGATGTCGACGCGGCCCTCGCGGAAGCGCTCGAGCACGTCTCGGATCTCCGCCTGCTTGCGGAGCCGCGACACCATCTCGACGTTGAACGGGGTCTCCGCGAAGCGCTCCCGGAAGGTGCCGAAGTGCTGCTGGGCGAGGATGGTGGTGGGCACCAGCATCATCACCTGCTTGCCGTCGGCCGCAGCCTTGTGCGCGGCCCGCAGGGCGATCTCCGTCTTCCCGTAGCCGACGTCCCCGCAGATCAGACGGTCCATCGGCCGCTCGGACTCCATGTCGGCCTTGACCGCCTCAATCGCGTCCATCTGGTCGGCGGTCTCGCGGTACGGAAACGCCGCCTCGAACTCGATCTGCAGCTCGCCGTCCGGCGAGAACGCATGGCCCCTGCGGACCTGGCGCTCGGCGTAGAGGTTGATCAGCTCGCCGGCCATCGCATGCGCGGCACGCCGCGCCCTCGACTTCAGGTTCTGCCAGCGCTTGCCGCCCAGCGGGCTGAGCGCGGGTTCATCGCCGTCGGCGCCGACGTACCGGCTGATCCGCGCCAGCTGGTCCGTGGGCGCGAAGACGCGGTCGCCGCCCCGGTACTCGAGCTCGAGGTAGTCGCGCGTCGTGCCCGCGAGGGTCTTCGTGTCGAACCCCGCGAAGCGCGCGACCCCGTGGTCCTCGTGGACCACGTAGTCGCCGACCCGCAGCTCGATCGCCGCCGCAAGCCGGGCCCGGGCCGAGACCGCGGTGGTCTCGGCCCGGCGCCGGTGGACGAGACGCCGCTGCGGGACGACCGCCAGCCGCAGCTCCGGCGCCAGGAACCCCTCGCGAAGCCGGGCCTCGGCGAACCAGACGCCCTGCTCCTCCGGAGTCTCATCGGCCAGGAAGGGAACGTCGAGGCGGGCGAGGCTGAACCGGGCGCGCTCGGCCTCGCCACGGCCCTCGAAGGCGACGACCGTCCGGTAGCCGGACCGAACCAGCTTCTCGAGCTCGCCCTCGGCCTCGCCGAGCGTCCGCGAGGGAAACTCCGCGCGCTGCGCCCGGAACGAGTGCTCCTGGCCGGCGTCGGCACCCAGGGAGAGGCGGGCCCTCGCCGCGAGCGGCTCGGCCACGTCGACGTAGAGGCGGCGCGCTTCCTCCTCGTGGACCGCGGCGGTGACGTCCTCCCAGTGGTCATGCAGCGCGCCGGGGATCTCCTCCGCCCCAGCGATCGCGACCAGAGCGTCGGCCGGGATCATCTCCAGCGCCGAGACGAAGCTGGCCGGGTCGGCGCTCTGGCGGTGCTCCGCCGAAAGCTCGGCTGCGGGTGCGAGCTCGACCCGCTCGGCATCGCCCAGCGACCGCTGGGTGAAGACGGAAAAGCGCCGCATCGAGTCGATCTCGTCGCCGAACAGCTCGACCCGCACCGCCTGCTCCTCGGTGGCGGGATAGACGTCGAGGATCCCGCCGCGGACGGCGAACTGGCCGCGCTCCTCGACCTGCTCCGTTCGCTGGTAGCCCGCGTCGGCGAGCAGCAGGGTGACATCGTCGAGGTCGACGCTCTCGCCGGCGTGCAGGGCGAGCGTCTCCGGGCGCAGGGAGGGATCCGGCACCTTCTCGGCCAGCGCGATCGCGCTGGCGACGACCACCGAGGCCGGCCCGGCGAGCGAGTTCATCGCCGCGATCCGGAGCCCGGCCAGGTGAGGCGGCGGATCCAGGTGGGACTCGAAGGTCGTCCCGCGCGAGGGGTAGACGTGCACCGGCCGCGGCGCCAGGAAGGCCTTCAGGTCCCCGGCGAGGTCACGAGCCGAGCGGTCGTCCGCGGCGACCAGCAGCACGGGCCCCTCGGCAGTCCCGCCCTCGATCAGCGCCGCGAGCAGGTAGGGCCGCAGCGCGGAGGAGACGTAGGCGTCCACCACCCCATCCGACGCGCGCAGCGCGTCTGAGAGCGCCGCCAGGGGCTCGCTCTCGTCCGCGATCCGAAGCAGTGGTCTGAGGCTCATCTCATTTGCGCACGACGAGCGCCCGAATCGGGCGATCCGGGCAGTTGGCGCGATGCTCCGGAGAGCATCCTTCTCGCCGGCCGGTGGCCGGCCTCAGCCGAGCTTAGCCAGCGACGGTTCCCGGGGCTGTGGCACCGCTCGATCGGAGCACCTGATCGGCGTCGAGGTGCCTCGTGTCGAGGCGGGGAGGCGGCGGACCCTGCACCGCGACGGCCGCAGCGAACCCGTCGAGGAGCTTCAGATCCAGGACCGTCCAGTCCCCCGGATCGGGGGTCTGACCGATCAGCTCGAGGCCGGCGCCGCGGCCCTTTGCGTAGGCCTCCTGACGAACCCAGCCCCGGAAGAATTCGCGGAGCCTCGACGGCGCAGCCCCGCTCTGCACCTTGCTCGCGACCGGCGCGGGAAGGAAGCGCTGGGCGAGGCGCTCCGCCGGGAGATCGTCGCGCAGTGCCTCGATGTCGATGCCGACCTCTCGGCCCTCGCAGAGGGCGATCGCCGCGACGCCGTTCGAATGCGAGAGGCTGAAGCGGAGAGTCCCCTCCCGCGCCAGCCGAGGCTTGCCGCGTGGGCCGTAGGCGATCTCGACCTGCCTCGCGTCGAGGCCGAGGCGCTCGCCGAGCAGCGTGCGGAGCAGCGCGCGCGCGACCACGAACCGCCTTCGATCCCGATCAAAGCTGAAAGCGGCCGCTCGCCCGAGCTCATCGGGGGCGAGAACGGACTCCACCCCCTGCGCCCGCGAAACGTCGAGGTGAGCCCACCGGACCGTGATCTCCGCGCCGCTCATGCGACCGCATACCCCCGGTCTAGAAGCCAATCCCCGAAGACCCCCTCGACGCGGCGCCTCTGCTCGTCGCTCAGGATCTCGGCCCAGGCGCCGGCTCGACCGCTGTTGAGGTGATTCCGGTGCAGCAGGGTGTGCGGGTCGAAGACGAGCTCGCCGTCCAGGTGGGAGACCCGCTCCCACGAGGCGGCGCACTCGATCCGTACGCGCTGCTTCTCGAGCGTGTACTCGCGCGCGATCCCCGCCGCAGCGTCGTCGTCCACGGAGATCTCCAGATGCGAAGCCAGCCGCCGGACATTGCCGGTCAGGTCCCCGATCATCGTCTCGTACTCGGTCATCGCGATTCCGGGCAGCGCGCCCCAGGCCTGGTCCTCCTCGACGCACTCCTGAAGGAAGCCACGCGACCAGAGCGACTCGAAGCTGACCCCGAGAAAGAGCATCTGAGAGGCGATCACGTCCCGCAGGTCCCGGAAGGTGAAGAACCCGCGGGCCCCGCCATCGATCAGCTCGGCGGCGATCTGCGGAGTGCATTGGTGGCACTTGAGCACGTGACGCTCGCGTGATCCGGCTCGCGCCCGACGAACCGCGGGGAACTCGGCCTCGGGCGACCAGCCCACCCGGGACCCCAGTCCGGCCCTCTCGACGAGGTGGCTCGCGAGCTGGTACTGGAGCGTCGAGCCGGACCGCTTCATTCCCGCACAGAAGATCCACATCGTGTCACGCCGCCTGCTCTAACCCGGCGCGCGCCCGCAGGAGGCAATCGTCGAGGCAGGCCGCGGTGGTCGCCGCGTGCTCGCGAAGATGCGTGAAGTGATCGCCCGGCACGTAGCGGATCTCCAGGCCGCCGGCGGCGAGCTCCCGCCACACCCGCCCCGGATCCTCGACCTTGCGCTCCTCGCAGGCGATCACGGTCAGCTCACCCTCGTACGGCCGCGGACGGTAGCTGAGGATTCGCCGCAGGTAGCGGTTGCCGATCGCGGATCGGCGCAGCCCGAGCCGCTGCTCCTCCGTCGGAGAGAGCAGGACTCCGACCCGGTCGCGCACGCGCGCCCCGGCACCGCGGAGGCCTCCAGGCCGGCCCACCTCGGGCGGCAGCGTGTCCCGCCAGAGGCTCACCAGCTGCCTCCTCATCGTCCGGCGCCGGGTCGGATAGTTGCTGTCGATGAGAGCGAGCAGGGCGACCTCCTCGCCGTCGGCTCGCAGCTGCTGGGCCACCTCGAAGGCGACCACGCCGCCGACGCAGCTGCCGCTGATGTAGTAGGGCCCTCGACCCTGCACGGACCGGATCTCCTGCAGATACTCGGCGGCCATGGCCTCGACGGTCTCGTGCGGCTCGACCAGGTCGTCCACACCACGGGCCCGCAGCCCGTACAACGGCTGGCGGGGGTTGAGGTGCCGCGCCAGGCTGGCATAGACCAGCAGCTCGGCCTCCCCGCCCATCCCGCCCGCGACCAGGAAGAGCGGCGGGAGGTCTCCTCCGGTCCGGATCGGCACCAGCGCGGTGTCGGACGCCACAACCTCCGCCGTGACGCGGGAGCGCTCCACCTCGCGAACCAGCGCGCCAAATGTCGGCTCGACCAGCAGCGCGCGCACCGCCAGCTCTGTCCCGAAGGCCTCGTTGACCTCGTGGATCAACCTCAGCGCCAGCAGCGAGTGACCGCCGGAGGCGAAGAAGTCGTCCTCGGGCCGTGCGTCGTCCACGCCGAGCACCTCCGACCAGATCCCAGCGACGATCCCCTCGACCTCGCTTCCCCGGCCGGCCGACGGCGTCGCAGCTGATTCCGGCTCCCGGGGGCGGGGGGCGGCCCGCTCGGCGAGGGCCGCCCTGTCCAGCTTGCCGTTCGGGGTCACGGGCAGGCTCTCGACCACGCTCAAGGTGGACGGGATCAGGTAGGCCGGAAGCCTCTCCGTGAGGTGAGAGCGCAGTTCCTCCTCGCTCACCCCCGGCTCGGCCGCAACGAAGCCGGCCAGGCGCCGGTCCCCGTTGCCGTCGCGCGGCGCCACCACGGCGCTCTCCCTGACGCCGGGATGTGCCGCGAGCGCGGCTTCCACCTCTCCGGGCTCGATCCTGAAGCCCCGCACCTTGACCTGGAGGTCGTTGCGGCCCCGGAATTCGAGCTGGCCGTCGGGTCGCCAGAGGGCCAAGTCGCCGGTGCGGTAGAGCCGGCCGTCCCCGAAGGGATTCGGGACGAACCGCTCCGCGGTCAGCTCGGGCCGGTTGAGGTAGCAGCGGGCGACGCCGTCGCCGCCGATGTAGAGCTCGCCGGGAACGCCGAGCGGGACCGGCTCGAGCTCGGCATCGAGGACGTAGGCCGTTGTGTTGGCGATCGGACGCCCGATCGGAACCGAGTCGCCGAACGGCACCCCGGAGGTCGCCTCGAAGCAACAGGAGAACGTGGTCGCCTCCGTGGGACCGTAGCCGTTGACGATCCTGACTCCCGGCAGTGCGGTCATTGCCCGGCGAACGCGGCCGGCGTGGAGCACGTCCCCGCCCGCGATCAGCTGCCGGAGCCCGCTCAGCGAGCCGACGTCCAGGTCGATCACCTGATTGAAGAGGGCGGCCGTCAGCCACAGGGTGGTGACGCCATGGCGGCCAAGCGTCGAGCGCAGCTCGGAGAGATCGGCCGCACCCGGCGGGTGGAGCACCAGACGGGCGCCGTTCAGCAAGGCGGCCCAGATCTCGAAGGTCGATGCGTCGAACGAGAGCGGCGCCATCTGGAGCAGGACCTCATCCGGGCCCAGGTGGGCGTAGCTCTGCCCCCTGACCAGGCGAACGACGTTGCGATGGGTGACGACGACGCCCTTGGGCTCGCCGGTGGAGCCGGACGTGTAGATCACGTAGGCGTCATCGGTGGCCGAGAGGCAAGCGGCGGAGCGCTCTCCGGCGTGGTTCGGAGCCGCCAACTCGGCGAGGGCATCTCCGTCGAGCACGATCGAGATGCCCGCGTCCCGGATGACGAAGCTCCGTCTCTCGGCCGGCTCGGCGGGATCGAGCGGCACGTATGCGCCGCCGGCCTTCAGGATCGCGAGGATCGCCACGATCATCTCCGGGGAGCGCTCGAACGACACGCCCACCCGTGAGCCGGTGCTCACTCCCCGGGCACGGAGGGCTCCGGCGAGCCGGTCGGAGCGGTTGTCGAGCTCCCGGTAGCTGACGGGTTCCGCTTCGCCGATCAGCGCGGGAGCGTCGGGGGCTCGCCGAGCGACCTCGGCGAAGCACTCCGGGATCGAGGCGTCGCGGGGGTAGGGAGCGGCGGTGTCGTTCCACTCGACCAGGATGCGGTGCCGCTCCGGCTCGCCCAGCAGGGGCAGTTGCGAGACCCTGGCCTTCGGCCGGGCGAGGAGGGACTCCAGCAGACGGCCGTAAGCCTCGACCATCCGGGCGGCCGTCGACGGGGAGAAGAGGTCGCTGTTGTACTCCCAGATCACGGTCGGAGTGACCGCGCCCGGTCCGCGGTCGTCGTGGTTTACGACCACCACGTTGATCTCGGCCTTGGCCGAGCCGTTCCCGGGCCTCTCGTCCGGCACGATCTCGAGCCCCGGGGCCCGGAGATCGGGCAGCGGCGCATCCGCCATCGAGAACAGGGTCTGGTACAGCGGCAGATGGCCCGAGCTGCGGGCCGGCGCGACCGCCTCGACCACCCTTGGAAACGGCACATCCTGGTTCGCCTGCGCCTCGATCACGGCTGCGCGCACCCGGCCGAGCAGCTCAACGACGGACGGGTCGTCGCTCAGGTCGATGCGCAGTGCGACCGTGTTTATGAACATGCCCAGCAGCTCGTCGAATTCCCGGAGCCGCCGGTTGGCCATGCCGGTGCCGACGATCAGATCGCCGGCGCCGCTGTAACGGCGAAGCAGGGTGAAGAAGGCGGCCAGCATGACCATGAACGGCGTAACCCCGTTCTCGCGCGCGAACTCGGGCAGCCGCTCGGCGAACGCCGGCGGGAGCTCGAGGCAGACCTGATCTCCGCGAAAAGTGTGCCGCGCGGGGCGCGGACCGTCGTAGGGCAGCTGAATCGGTTCGGGCGGCTCGGCCAGGCGGTCTCGCCAGTAGGCGAGCTGCCGGTCGGCGATCTCGGTCTCCAGCAGCCCGCGCTGCCATGCGGCGAAGTCCCTGAACTGCAGGGACGGCGACCCGCGAGTGTCGCTCCCCTCCCCCGCGACCGCGGCTGCGTAGAAATCGCGCAGCTCGCGGACGAAGACCATCATCGACCAGCCGTCGTGGACCAGGTGGTGCTCCTGATGGAGCAGGGCATGGCGCGCCGCACCGACCCTGACCAGACGCCAGCGGGCCAGCGGCAGCCGTCCGATATCGATTCGCCTCCTGAACTCCGCGCCGGCGAGCTGCTCGAGGGCGGCGTCCGGATCGGCTGCCTCGCTCAGGTCGTGGACGTCCAGGACGATGGGGAACGGATCGTGGATCTCGGCGACCCAGCCGCTCCCACGCCGGGGGAAGGTGGTCCGGTAGACCTCGTGGCGCGCCACGATCTCGCCGAGCGCCTGCTCGAGTGCGGGGACGTCGAGCTCGCCGTGGAGCCAGATGACCGCCTGGAACTGGTAGGCGACCGAGGCGGGATCCAGATCCGCGAGAAAGCAGATCTGCTCCTGGGAGACCGAGAGGGGCGCCGTCTTCGCCCGCGGCTGAGGGACCGCGGGTGGAAAGGCGTACTCGGTCGTCCTCCCTCGGGCACGCTCGATCGCCCGGGCAAGGGTGGCGGGTGTCGGCGCCTCGAGCAGGACGTCGAGCGGCAGCGCCACCCCGGTCCGCTCACCGAGCCGGGCGATCACCTCGGTCGCCAGCAGCGAATCGCCGCCGAGCTCGAAGAAGCCGTCATCCCGCCCGACGCCGTCCACAAGCAGGACCTCCGCGAACAGGTCGGCGATCGCGCCCTCGAGCTCGCCACGTGGTGGCGTCCCGATCGTCCTCGCCGCTCCCTCGGCATCGGGCAGGGCGGCGCGGTCCACCTTGTTGTTCGAGGTGAGCGGCAGGGCGTCGAGCGCCACCCAGGCGGCGGGGACCATGTAGGAGGGCAATCGCTCGGCCACGAAGTCCCGGAGCGCCGAGACGGCGGGCTCCCGGGGCCCGACCAGATAAGCCACCAGCCGCCTGCCCAGCTCAGGATCATCCCTCGCAACCACGACGCAGTCGTCGATCTGATCGTGCTCTCGCAGGACCGCCTCGATCTCGGCGGGCTCTATCCGATAGCCGCGGACCTTGACCTGGTGGTCGATCCGGCCCCGGAACTCCAAACGCCCGTCCTCGCGCCAGCGAGCCAGGTCGCCCGTGCGGTACAGACGCCCGCCCGACCCCGGCTCCGAAAACGGGTCCGAGACGAACTTCTCCCTGGTCAGCTCCGGCCGGTTCACGTATCCGCGAGCGACACCCAGTCCGCCGACCACCAGCTCCCCCTCCTCGCCAACCGGGAGGGGACGGAGCCGCTCGTCGACCACGTAGCAGGTGGTGTTCTGGATCGGGCGGCCGATGGGCAGGGAGGACTGGTCGGGAGCTACCTCCCGGATCACGTCCACCGTGGCGAACAGGGTGGTCTCCGTCGGGCCGTAGCAGTGGACGACCTCCTCGATCGCGCCGCTCGCCAGCAGGCGCCGCACGTGATCGGCCGAGAGGACGTCGCCGCCGACCAGGACGTGACGGAGCCCCGACAGCTCCCAGGGGTCGCGGTCCACGACCATGTGGAGCTGGGGAGAGATGAACAGCGCCGCCGTCGCTCCGTTCTCCCTGATGGTTGCGGCCAGCCGCTCGAGGCGCGCCTGGCCCGGCGGCGTGACCACGGTGGCTCCGCCTGTGAGCAGCGGTCCCCACAGCTCGATCACCGAGGCATCGAAGGCGAGCGGCGAGAGCCACAGGAAGCGGCTCTCGGGCCCCAGCTCGACGTATTCGGGTGCTCCCGAGACCAGCCTGTTCACCGCACGGTGCGGCACCGCGACCCCCTTCGGGGCGCCGGTGCTCCCGCTCGTGTAGAGGACGTAGGCCAGGTCGCCCGGGTCGGGGTGGGGTTCCGCGGGCGGCTCGAACGGCTGCTCCGACTGCCGGGTGCCGACGGGCCGCATCCCGATCTCCCTGACGAGACCGGCTTGGTCGGGGTCGCAGACCGCCAGGCGCAGGCCGCAGTCCTCGGCTATGAACCGGAGGCGCTGCTGGGGCCAGGAGGGCTCGAGCGGGACGTAGGCGCAGCGGCAGCGAAGGATCGCCAGCAGCGCCGCGATCATCCCGGGCGAGGGGGTGCCGCAGACGCCCACCAGCTCGCCTGGCCGGGCGCCTGCCGCCTGCAAGGCGGCGGCGATTCCACCCGCCCAGCCCAGCAGGCGTCGATAGCTGGTGGCCTGCCCCCCCACGAGCACGGCAGGGGCGTCAGGCGATCGCTCGGCACGGGCCGCGACCATCACGTCCAGGCATTCGTCGGGGTCGAGCGGCCGGCGGGTGTCGTTCGCCCGCTCGACGACCCCCGTCGCATCGAGGCCGGTGGCCCCCGCGCGCTCGCCTGTCCTCCCCGTCACGCAGCTACCCCGAGCGGCGGCGTCCGACCCAGTTTCGCTCCAGGTTCCTCACCAGCGCCTCGCTGGTGAGGCAGCGAGCCTGCTCGACGGCGTAGGTGGACATGAAGGTGCGGAAGGCGTCGAGCGGCTCCTGGGCGGCGCGCAGCGCCCGCCGGTTGGCGGTCGCGCTGACCTCACCCACCTCGAGAAGCCGGTCCGCCGCCGCCTCGATGGCGTCCCCGACCTCGCCCCGCTCGACCAGCTCGTCCACCAACAGGCGGCCCGCGGGGCTGTCCGCCCGCCAGCGCTCGTCGAAGAAGATCGAGCGCCGGGCGAGCGAGAGCAACGTGAACCTCGGCAATCGCAGGGCTGCCGCGCCGGGGATGATCCCCTCGCGGCTCGCCGGCAGAGCCAGAACAGCGTCCCTCTCCGCGACCACTCGGTCCATCACCAGCAGGAGCTGAGCGCCACCCCCGATCGCGAAGGTCTCGACGCCGGCCAGCCACGGCACCTCCAGCCAGCCGCCACCGGCGTCGGGGGAGATGGTCGGCTCAACCGCGTCCTCCGCGTCGGGGGCGGCCATGCCGCGAAGCATCTTCGAGACGAAGCCCAGCTCCCGGACGATGAAGAACAGATATGAGAGCTGGCCGCGGTGGAGCTCGGAGAGATCGAGCCCCGAGCTGAACACCCGGCGCCCGCGGTATCGCGGGTGATCGACCACTCCACCGCGCAGGACGCCGACCTCCGCGTCCGGATCCAGCAGCACGAGGTCGACGGCGATCTCGAGCGCGGCGGTGGTCTCGTCGTTCTCCGCGTTCAGCTGCCGGCTGCGACTCAGGGTCACGACCCCCCGGTTCCCTTCGCGCTCCACGCTCGCGACTCCGAGGTCCAGCCGGCCTTCCCGCCGATAGCGCGGCAGCAGCTCGATGGACTCCGGCTTGGGCCTCAGCATCGACCCGATCAGGTGCGTCCCGATCCGTCGGTCGGCGAGCCACGCGCCGACCAGCCGCCCCTGGGCAAGCTCGACGGCCTCGTCCTCAGCCGGGGCACCGATGCGCTCCGCGGCCAGCCCGTCGGCGCCCCCGGTCAACCCTCCGCCCGCCGCAGCCGCCCGCTCGATCAGCTCCTCGACTCGCAAGCGGACCGTGCACGAATCCGTGAGCCCGTCGTAGATGCCGAGCTGGCGGTGCAGCGCGGCCTCCCCCGCGGATGGACTTTCGATCGCGCTCAAACTCACCTTCGACTCGGACGGGCGGCTGCGAGGGCACCGTAGCAACGAACGGCAGTACGATCCGGCGCCCGACGGCGGACACTGTCCGAGTGGATCCGAACGCAATAGCCAACGCACCGACCTCGGGCGGGGAGAAGGGTCAGGAATCGCCAGCGGAGCTGATCGCGCTCTACCGCAGCATGGTGCGCCTGCGCACCTACGACGAGCGGGCGGTCCTCTATCAGCGCCAGGGCCGGATCGGCACCTACGCGATCTTCTGGGGGCACGAAGCCCTGCAGGCGGGCGCGGTGCATGCCCTGGACCCCGGAGACTGGATCTTCCCGTCATATCGCGAATCGGCCATCGGCCTGCTCCGCGGAATACCCGCGTCGTCACTGCTCTCCTGGTGGCGCGGCCACCCCAACGGCTGGTGGAATCCGCATGACCGGCGCGTGGCCCCGATCGCCGTACCGGTGGGCAGTCACGTCTCGCACGCCGCCGGCATGGCCTGGGGCCTGAAGCTCCGCGGCGAGGCGCGATGCGTGCTGGCCTTCTTCGGCGACGGCGCGACCTCGACCGGCGCATTTCACGAGGGCATGACCTTTGCCGCCGCCCAGCGGGTGCCGGCCGTCTTCCTCTGCAACAACAACTCGTGGGCGATCTCGACCCCGACGACGAGCCAGTCCGGCGCCGAGCGCCTGGTGGACAAGGCGATCGGATACGGGATTCGCGGCGTGCGCGTGGACGGCGCGGAGCCGCTCGCCGTCCGGGATGCCGTACGAGAGGCGGCGGAGCGGGCCCGCGCGGGCGAAGGTCCCCAGCTGATCGAGGCGGTCACCTTCCGGGCCGCGCCCCATGCCACCGCCGACGACCCCGAGCGCTACATGGATCCAGTCCAGCTCCGTGCCGCACGCGAGCGCGAGTGCCTGGGGCGATTCCGCAGCGCGCTTCGCCAGCGCGGCATCCTCGAGGAGCAAACTCGCGCGGAGATCGCCCGGGAGGCGGTCGAGGAGATGGAGGCCGGGATCGCGGAGGCGGAGGCGCTCCCGGAGCCGGACCCCCGGCTGATCTTCGACACCGCCTTCGCCCGTCCCCCGGCCGCTCTGCGCCGGCAGCGCAACTCCGAGCTGGAGGCGTGAGATGCCGGTGATGAACCTGGTCCAGGCGGTGAACGCGTCCCTGCGCCGGGAGATGGCGCGCGACCCCAGCGTGATGGTCCTGGGCGAGGACGTGGGGCGCCTCGGCGGGGTCTTCCGAGCCACCGAAGGCCTGCTCGACGAGTTCGGTGAGGACCGTTGCGTGGACACTCCTCTGGCGGAGGGCGGCATCGTCGGGACGGCGATCGGCCTGGCGCTTGCGGGCTGGCGCCCGGTCTGCGAGATGCAGTACGAGAGCTTCAGCTATCCGGCGCTGGATCAGGTGCTCAGCCACCTGAGCCGCTACCGCTGGCGCAGCGGGGGCACGGTGGAGATGCCGGTCGTGATCCGGATGCCGTACGGCGGTGGGGTGAAGGCTCCGGAGCTGCACGAGGACTCGCCCGAGGCCTACTACGCGCACGTCCCGGGAGTGAAGGTCGCGATGCCCGGCACGCCCGCCGACGCCAAGGGCCTGATCGCCGCCGCGGTCCGCGACCCGGACCCGGTCGTGGTGCTCGAGCCCAAGGCCCTGTACCGGGCTTCGAGGGGCCATGTGCCGGATGACGAGCACCTGGTGGAGCTCGGCTGCGCCGCCGTCGCGCGCCCGGGGACGGACGCGACCGTGATCGCCTACGGGGCGATGCTGCAGGTCGCGACCGAGGCAGCCGAGCAGCTCGCCGAGCGCGGCGAGGCCGACGTGGAGGTTCTCGATCTGCGGACGCTCGTGCCGCTCGACGAGGATGCGATCCTCGACTCGGTCGCCAAGACCGGCCGGGTGGTGATCGTCCACGAAGCGCCCCGCACCGCCGGCTTCGGGGCCGAGGTGGCGGCGCTTCTGGCCGACCGCGGGATCCTGCACCTGCGGGCTCCGGTTCGCCGCGTCACCGGGTTCGACGTGCCGTATCCGTATTGGTCCCTCGAGGATCGGTACGTCCCCAGTGTCGCGCGCGTCGTCCGCGCGCTGGAGGAGGTCATCCGGTTCTGAGCGACGCGCATTCGATTCGGCTCCCCGATCTCGGGGAGGGGCTGATTGGCGCCGAGGTCGTCAACTGGCTGGTGAAGGAAGGCGACCCGGTCCTCCGGGACCAGCCCCTCGTCGAGGTCGAGACCGACAAGGCCGTCGTCCAGATCCCGTCGCCGGTCTCCGGCAGGGTGAAACGGATCCTGGTCAGCGAGGGTGCCCACGCGGCGGTCGGCGAGACCCTGGTCGAGATCGCCGGGATGCAGGACGACGCTCCCGCCCCGCGGGCGCTTCCGCGCGTCCGCGCCCTCGCGGCCGAGTTCGGCGTCGACCTGGCCGGGCTTCGGCCCCGCGGCGAGATGATCACGGAGGAGGACGTCCAGGCGGCCGCGGGGTATGCCGCCGACGCGAGTGGAGGGGGCGACCGGGCGGGAGAGCGGGTTCCGATCAGAGGTGTGCGCGGTCGAATTGCCCGCCACATGACGGCGGCCGCAGCCGTTCCCACCGTCACGGTCGTCGAGGAGTGCGATTTCTCCGCGCTCGCCGACGCAACCCCTTACGAGCGGGCGGCCGCGATCGTCCAGGCCGCCGCGCGAGCCCTCCGCGCTCACCCGGACCTCAACGCCACGGTCGAGGACGGAGACCTGATCCGGCACGAGCGCTGCGAGATCGGCTACGCGGTCCAGGGGCGGCACGGCCTCGTGGTGCCGGTGGTTCGCGACCCGGCGGCGCTGAGAGCCGATCAGCTTGCCGCCGAGATCGAGAGACTGGTCGAAGCGGGCCGAGCCGGGACCCTGGCCCCCGAGGACCTCCGGGGCGGCACCTTCACGATCACCGACGCGCGGCGCCTGGGCGGCCTGCTGGCCACCCCGCTGCTCAACACCCCGCAGGTCGCGATCCTGGGAGTCCACCGCGTCGCGGACAGGCCGGTGGTCCGCGACGGCGAGATCCTCGCCCGCCCGGTGGCAATGCTCTCCCTCGGGTTCGACCATCGCGCCCTCGACGGCGCGGCCGCCGCGGCTTTCCTGCTCGACGTGATCGAGGGAATCGAGAGCGGAGGTCCGGGCGACCCTAGGGCTTCCGCGTGATCTCGCGAAGCCGTCCTGCCAGCGTGCCGCGTCACTCCGCGGCGTCTCGCTGCTCTGCGCTCAGCCGCTCGATCAGCTCGAGACGCTCCTGGGCCGCGACCTCCTGCTCTTCAATCAGGCGCTCGGCGCGCTCGTGAAGCGCACGGTCGAGCGCAGGCAGAGCCGCCTCCGCCGGCTGCACCAGCGAGTCCGCCACGAAGACCAGGTTGCCCCACTCCCCGCTTCGCGGGTCCGCGGTGTCCCAGCGCCCGATGCTGAGGTGACGGCGGCCGTGCTGGACGTAGAGGAAGCGCCGTGGCCCGAGCGGCTCCACCAGTGCGCGCAGCTCGCCGAGCTCATAGGGGCACGGCCCGAGTGTGCCGGGCAGGTCACGCCAGTATTCGACCATCACGATTTCCGCCGCCAGCGCCGCACCGCCCCGGAGCACCTCGGCATCCGCCCCCTCGGCGTCGATCTTGAGCAGGCCCACCCGGCCGGGGATCTCCCCCTCAGAGTGCAATGAGTCGAGCGACCGCACCTGCACCGGCACGGATCCATTCCACGTGAGGCCGGCTCCGAACGACTCTGGGTGGAGTGAGTGGAAGGCGTCGAGGCTCGCGCCGGATGCGTCCTCAGCGAGATGCAGCGCTCCCTTCCCGTCCCGCTCTCCGATCGCCAGCTCGAGAACGCGGGCCGAGGGGTCGTCGCCGAAGCGCTTCCGCAGCCGTTCGGCGTTCTCCGGATGGGGCTCGATCAGCCAGATCGGCCCGAGCCCGCTCCGGCGCAGCGCGGCGGCCACCGCTCCCTTCTGACTGCCCACGTCGATCCCCGAGCGATCGGCCAACGCCGGAACGAGAGCCGCGATCAGGGCAAGCTCCGCGCCCTGGTCACCAATCTCCGGATTGACCACGGTCAGATCCATCGGCTCGCCCCCCGCGAGCATAGGCCGTGCCCCGCTCAGCGGCGTCCCTGAAAGGGCAGCCCCGGCCCCGTCCGCTGCCACTCGACCTGCCCGCGGCCCTCGTCGGCCGAGCGCTCGACCACGCCATCCCACCGATGGAGCATCTGCTTGAGGCGGGCGACGGCGTCGGGCGGGTGGGCCGCCACCTCGGTGGCGAGCTCGACCGCGGCCTCCTCCGTCGCGGCGGCCGGCGCGACCCGGTGCACCAGGCCCATCCGCAGGGCCTCGTCCGCGCTCACGGTCCGCGAGGTCAGCAGCAGGTACTTGGCCATCGCGAGCCCGCAGAGGGTGACCAGGCGCGCCGGTCCGACCGGGACGCCGAGCTCGGCGCCGGGAAAGCGCATCCGCAGGTTCGAGCCGCCGACCCGCAGATCGCAGGCGACAGCGATCTCCGCGCCGCCGCCGACGACCGAGCCGTGGCAGGCGGCGACCGTGGGCTTCGGGAAGGCCGTGAGCTCGTCGTAGAGGCGGGCGAAGAGCTCCATTCGGTGGACCCTCGCCTCCTCGTCGAGATCCTCGCGCACGTCCGCGCCGGCCGAGAGCGCCAGATGATCGCTGGAGGAGATCACCAGGACCCGGACGGCAGCGTCCTCCCTCGCCCGCTCGACCCGCTCGAGCAGCTCCTCGAGCATCGGGGTGTTGATCGCGTTGCGGGCCTCGGGCCGCTCCAGGCGGAGGACCGCGACGCCGCTCTCGTCGAGGGAGTAGCTGGTCAGCGCCATCACTCGAGCTCTCCCACCAGCCGCTCGGCCTCGTCGGCCGCGTCGGCGATCAGCGCCCGGACCTCCTCCGGGTCCTCGCGGAAGCGGGAGAGGACGTAGGAGGAGACGACCTCCGGATCGGTGCTGTCGGGTCGCCCGACGCCCGCGCGGACCCGCCAGAACTCCTTGCCGCCCAAGCCCCGGCTGAGGCTCCGCAGCCCGTTGTGCCCGGCGACCCCCCCGCCGAGCTTGCTGCGGACCTCCCCGAAGGGCAGGTCGATCTCGTCGTGCAGCGCGATCACATGGTCGAGCGCGACACCCAGCTCACCGCGGGCCGGGCCGGCGGCCGCGCCGGACTCGTTCATGTAGGTCTGCGGCAGGAGAATCGCGACACGGGGGCCACCGGGACCGGCCCGCCCCTCGGCGATCAGTCCGCCGTAGCGCCTCTTCGCCTTTCCCAGCCCCCAGCGGCGGGAGAGCTCGGCACCGACCTCGAACCCGACGTTGTGGCGCGTCCCGGCGTACTCGTCGCCCGGGTTCCCGAGCCCCACGATCAAGGCGTCCGCGCGGCCCTTCGACCGGCGGCGAAACAGGGACAGCGGCTACTCCCCGCCGGACTCGTCGCCGCCGCCCTCGCCCTCGGCGGGCGCTTCCCCCTCGGCGGGAGCCTCGCCCTCTGCTGCCTCCTCGCCCTCCGGGGCCTCCTCGCCCTCACCGACCAGCTCGGCCTCCTCCTCGACCTCGGGCTCCGGCTCCTCCTCGACCCGCGGCGGGCTGAGGGTGGCGATCGTGATCTCCTCCGGCTCCTCGGCCATCAGCTTGACGCCGCTGGGCACGGTCACCGAGGCGAGGCTGATCGTGTCGTTGATCTCCATCGCCGAGACGTCGACCGTGATCCGCTCGGGGATCTCGGTGGGCAGAGCCTCGACCGTCACCTCGCGCGTGACGTGCTCGAGCACGCCCCCCTCACGGACGCCCGGGGCCTGGTCGGCGCCCTCGAGCTCGACCGGCACCTCGGCCTGGATCTCCTCGTCGAGCCGGACCTCGAGACAGTCGAGATGGATGATGTCGCCGCGCACCGGGTGGTGCTGCTGCTCCTTGATCACCACCGGAACGGCCTGGCCGCCGTCGAGCTCGAGATCGAACAGGTTGGCGCCCTCGGCGAGCACGGTGCGCAGCTCGCGCGCCTGGATCTGGAAGGGCCGCGCCGCGCCCCCATGCCCGTAGACGACGCCGGGGACGATTCCCTGGCGGCGCAGGCGGCGGGTCGCGCGGGTGCCGAACGCCTCGCGCGGCGAGACCTTGAGCTTTGTGCGTGTCTGGGCCATGTGAGAACCCGCACCCGCCTCGAAGTCCGGGCAGGGTACGCTCGGGCGGCCAGGATAGAAAATGTGGGAGAGGCATGGGCAGCGAGCACGACAGTCAGCGACCTGAACAGAGGGAGAGCGATCAGACGCCCGAGGGCGTTGATGCGAGGGCGCGCGACAGCGCGACCCGTGAGTCCGTCTGGGGCGTCGAGATCCTCCGGGCGGATCTGAGCGGGCGCCCTCGCGCCGATCAGCCGGAACCCGAGCGGCAGGAGCGGAGGATCCCGCAGTCGCGGATCGGGCGCTCGGCCAGGCTCGGCAGCGCGATCGGCGGACAGGCGACCCGGTACGCCGGCACCGCCGCTGCGAACGTCGTCCGCTCCGAGGAGAAGGCCGCGGAGCGGCTCGAGACGAGGCACCTCGAGACGGCGCTCAAGATGGCCTCCGTCCTCGGGGAGATGAAGGGCGCGGCGATGAAGATCGGCCAGATGGCGTCCTTCATCGACGTCGACTTCCTGCCTCCCGAGTACCGCGAGATCTACCAGGACCAGCTCTCCAAGCTGCGAACCCACGCGCCCGCGATGCCCTGGAACAGGGTCGAGTCGGTGCTCGCCGAGGAGTACGACGACAACCCCGCGCGGGTCTTCGCAGAGATCGAGGAGGACGCCTTCGCCGCCGCGTCGATCGGGCAGGTCCACCGCGCGAGGCTTCACGACGGCACGCCGGTCGCGGTCAAGGTGCAGTACCCGGGGATCGCGGACGCGCTGGAGGCCGACGTCGCCAACGCGGGCATGCTCGTGCGGCTGGCGAAGGTGCTCGCGCCGGGGCTCGACGCCAAGGCCGTCGCCTCGGAGCTGCGGGAGCGGGTCCTCGAGGAGCTCGACTACGAGTTCGAGGCGCAGAACCAGCGTGCCTTCGCCCGCGCCTACGACGGACACCCGTTCATCTTCGTGCCGAAGGTCCACTCCCGGCTCTCCCGCCGTCGCGTGCTGGTCTCCGACTACGTCGAGGGGCGGGGCTTCGACGAGGTCAAGCAGCTCGAGCAGGACGAACGCGACATCTTCGGCGAGATCGTCTATCGCTTCTGCTTCGGCTCGATCTACCACCTGCAGCACTTCAACGCGGACACGCATCCCGGCAACTACCTGCTGATGGACGACGGGCGCGTCGCCTTCCTGGACTTCGGGATGACGAAGAAGCTGACGCCGCAGCAGATCCAGCTCGAGCAGCGCGCCGTGGACGCAGCCGCGCGGGACGAGCCGGAGGCCCTGCGGGAGGCGCTCCACGATCTCGGCTTCGTCAACAACCCGGACAAGGTCGATGCCGAGCGGCTGATGACCCACGTGAAGATGGTCGGTGGCTGGTACCTCGAGGACGGCGAGACCCGGATCTCACCGAAGCGGGTGATGAAGATGATCGAGGTGACCTCGGACCCGCGCTCGGACTTCTACGACCTGGTCCGCAAGGAGAGCCTCCCGGCCGACGAGCTGATGGGGCGCAGGATGGAAACCGGCCTGCTCGCGGTGCTTGCGCAGCTGCGCGCGACCGCGAACTGGCACCGGATCATGCGCGAGTGGGTCTACGCGGACCCGCCCTCGACCGTGCTCGGCGAGGTCGAGTGGCGCTTCTTCGAGCGCCG
>Ga0070741_10006657_pt1 | contig 24614 bp, 22 predicted proteins | sample Coa_R1_4_FD_66440 | JGI IMG/M metagenome (GOLD analysis project Ga0070741, IMG submission 66440) | Surface soil microbial communities from Centralia Pennsylvania, which are recovering from an underground coalmine fire - Coalmine... | ecosystem: Environmental > Terrestrial > Soil > Unclassified ... | reverse complement strand
GGATCCTCCCCTACCAGGGCCACGGGCAGACGATCGCGGTCATCGGCGACGCCGCCAGCCAGCTCGGGACCGAGTACACGTACGGAGGGGGCGGCAGCAGTCACGTGCCGCTGCCGGCCTACGACCCGGCGCGGAGCGCGGTCGCGGCCATCCGAGCCCGTGCGCGGCGAAACGGCGATCGGGTGCGCTTCGACGAGGGCTTTCAGACCGACCAGGCGGTCGCCCTCGCGCGCCGCGCGGACATAGTCTTCGTCTTCGCCAACGACGGCGAGACCGAGGGCCAGGACCGGCCCGATCTCGACCTCCACCCGGGCAGCTGCAACGTCTTCTGCGTCCAGCCCTCGGGCGACGTCAACGCCCAGATAGCCGCCATCGCCCGCGCCAACCCCAACACCGTGGTGGTCCTCGAGACCGGTGGGCCCGTCGTGATGCCCTGGCTCGATCGGGTCCGGGGCGTGCTCGAGATGTGGTACCCAGGCATCGAGGGCGCGACCGCCGTCGCTGCGCTCCTCTTCGGCGACGCGGAGCCCGGCGGGCGGCTCCCGGAGACGTTTCCTCGCTCCGTGGCCGATCTCCCGACCCGAACGCCGGAACAGTTCCCGGGAACCGACGATGCGTCGGGCGTTCCGCACGCCGTCTACTCGGAGGGGATCTTCGTCGGCTACCGCTGGTACGACGAGCAGGGGATCGCGCCCCTGTTCCCGTTCGGCTTCGGGCTCTCCTACACGAGCTTTCGCCTCGCCAGCCTGAGCGTGACGCCGGCGAGCGACGGCGGCTATGAGGTCTCCTTCACGGTCGCCAACGCCGGCCCGCGCGCCGGCGCCGCGATCCCGCAGGTCTACATCGGCCTCCCATCGTCGCCAGCGGTCCCCGAGCCGCCGCGCCAGCTCGCCGGCTACGCCAGGGTGTGGCTCCGGCGGGGCGAGCAGCGCCGGGTGAGGATCGCGCTCGCGCCCCGCGCGTTCTCCTACTGGAGCACGGCGCGGCACGCCTGGTCCTACGCCAGCGGATGCGCGACGATCAGCGTCGGCAGCTCCTCGCGCGACCTCCCGCTGTCGCGCCGGGTGGCGCTCGGGGGCGGCCGCTGTTAGCCGTGTATTTGGCGCCCGGCGGAGTCATACGACCCGAGACGGTGCCAACCTTGCGTCCAGTGCGAGGCGATCAGAGCCAGTGCCGGAGGCTGGTTGGCCGGCTCTGAGGATGCGCGTCCAAAAAGGCGCCGAGCGCCTTGACCATGCGGCCGATCGTGCGTCGGTTACCGCGCGGGAACTTCCCGGGGTCGACGAAGACGACGCCGAAGTGAGTCCGCCCCGATTGCTCGTAGGCGGCGACGATCCGAGCGAAGTCGCCTATGTTCTCGGTCACGAGCGTGCGCCGCTCCCCTTGTGTCACCTCGAAGAGGTCCAGGTCCGGAAGCGTGCGAAGCTCAGGCCGCTCCACCACGGCAACCACGTCGTTGCCGGCGAAACGCAGCTGCTCGGCAATCGCAGCGGGGTACATCTCGTCGATCAGGAGCCTCAAGCGATGGCTTCCCGCGCCCTCTCCCAGACCGCCCGCTCGCGCTCAGCCTCGGCGCGGTTGCGCGCGATTTGCTCATCGATCTCCTCCCGAAAGTCGGCGTAGTAGCGGATCGCGGTATCGACCTGGCCCGGCGTGAGATTGCCCCACTCAGCGGTCGCGGCGATCGCCCGCTCACCGCTTTGACCGGTCCCGCGCAACGTCTCGATCACTTCCCAGACGTCCGGCCCCCCAGCCAGCGCAGCACGCCGCCCCGAGGGCCCGTCGCGAAATGTGATCCCCGGATGGTCCTCCATCCGCAGGCCCTCGTCGATCAGGCGCTCGGCGATCCGCGCCTTTGGCTCGCCGTGGCGTCGCGCCCCCTCCTCGAGGCGGGTGAGAGTCCGCATACTCATGCGGATCGAGAACGGTTTCGGGGATCTTGAACGTTGCATGTAGTCAAACGTAGTCTAACTGACTACGCACTCTGTCACCCGCCTCTCTACTAAAACCCTGGGCCGCTGGCCACGGGCGCCTCAGCGCCGCCGCCGCAGGCGCCAGCGGCTGCTTCGGTACTCATCCACCCATTCCGGGCGCGACCACCACTTGCCCTCGATCCTCTCCGCTCGCAGGCGCCCGCGGCGGGCCGCCCGATAGAGGCCCGTCGCGGAGAGCTCGGCGGTCGCGAGGTTGCGCAGCGGCTGCAGGCCGTCGGGCCGCCCCGCGGGCGAGCGGGGCTTTCCGTGCCGGCGCGAGCGGCGGTACTCCTCGACCCACGCCCGGGATGAGTGCCAGACGCCGCCGCGCTTCTGCGCCCGCAGCCGGCCGAGCGCGGCCGCGGCCTTGAGCGCATCGGCGCTGAGATCGCGAGCCGCGAGCTCGCGCAGCGGCAGGAGGCCGGTCATGCGATCGCCTCCGGGACAGAGCGGATCCTCGGTTGCCTGCCGGGGGAGCTCGACCTCGAGCTCCGAGGCGGGAAGGCCGGCCAACTGGCTTGCGGGCTGCGCACGGGGGTGGGCGAGCTGGGGCGGTTGCTCTCCACCGGCGTAGGCGAAGTCGTAATCCGCGCCCAGGTACTCGTCGTGCATCAGCTTGGTCGCCATTTCGCGAGCCTGCCACTGTGTCAAGCAAGCCTTGCCTTGCTTGACACAGTGGAGAGAAGAATCCTCTTGATCGGGTCGATCGTCACCCGCCTCCTTCGTTCGCTCGTCGGCGGCTCGCGCCGAGGGCCGGCGACCGCGACCGCCTCGGTGGGCCGATCCCTGCCCGGTCCGGCCCTTGCGGAAGCGATCGAGCTGCTGGAGCGCGGGTTGCGGCAGAAGGTCCTCGTCATGCAGTGCCGGGGCCTGATCTATCCCGCCGGAGCCGTCGCCGCCTGAATCGGGGGTGAGCCACCCGTAGACATGCAAGCGGTAGCCGCCATCGATGTCTTCGAGGACCACCTGGCTGACCAGGGCCTGGACTAGCGCGGCCCGCGCTACGCGACGATCGGCGTCGTCGGGGACGTCCTCGCTCAAAAGGGACTCGAGAAGGTCCAGATAGCTGGCGCGATCGGCCTCGGTCAGCGTGGGACGTGCACTCCTGCGTGGGGACTTGCGCTTTAGTAGGGCAAGCTGCCGCTCGAGCCTCAACCTCTCAGTGCGGATGGCTTCGGTCATCTCCCTCCAATCCTGGGGACCGAGCCCGCCCTCGACGAACCCCTCGACCCACTCGCGCTTGATGGCCTCCTCGCGGGCTCTGACCTTGGACAGCTTGGCCTTGAGATCCTGGATCTGCCTGCGACGCGTTGCTGTCCCCGACTTGCGGTCGGGCCTATTCAAGTCGGCCTGCTTGAGAGCGGCCCGCACCCTGCTCGACCTCGCCGCGGTCGCCAGACCCCACGTCCTCGAGGAGGCGATGAGGGAGGCGGAGCACCGCCGCCTCGCCGACTCGCCCTCCCCGCCCACGGGCCGGGGTATCGTGTTTGGAAGTGATCGAGGCGGCAGCCACAACCTCTTCTGGCACAACCTCTTCTGGGCTAATCGCAGGGGAGCGGACGCCCGTCGGCTGCCGGGAACTCGCGGGGGTTCTGGCCAGACTTTGCGCCGAACGGCCGGGAGATCGTGTTCTCGCGTGGTCAGGCGCGACGGATGGAGGTGTTTCGGTTGCGCCTCTCGGATGGCAGTTTGACTCGCCTCACGCACAACCATATTCCAGATCCAGATCCAGCCTTCTCCCCCGACGGGCGGAAAGTCGTATTCGCGCATGGGGCAGTTCGCAACTACGAAATCCTCTCCATGCGCCGGGACGGGACCGCAAAGCGACGGGTCGATGTGCGCGGAGGGCAGGACACAGATATCGCCCCCAACTGGGGCCCCACGCCACGATAATGGAGGGGCTCAGCCGCACTGGATATCGGCGGATCTGGGGAGTACCGAGAGTGGCAATGGCGTCTCCACCGCGTCTGGCGGTCTGGCCCTGTCGCGCGCGATCCTCCCTCCGCGCAACGAGGTCCGTCCGCATTCGCGCGACGCTGGCTGTGCCCATCCTTCTCGTGGTGTGGGTACCCGGGTGTGGCGGGGGAGCGTCGTCATCAGTTGATTACCGACCAGCCGTCAGTCAGCCGATCGACACGACGCACGGGACGTACGAGGGGGTCGGCTTGGGCGACTCGCCGCGCGACGTTCAAGGGCGGTTCGGCCCGGCCCCGTCTTGGAACAATCGTCAGCCCGTGACGCCGCTTGGAGTCGGGCCGGGCGAGCTCCATGGGAGCTACAACTGCCGCGGCCGGGGGCGCGATAACTTCCTTCGATATCACGGGGTTTCCTTTTGGCAGCGCGGACAGACAATTTGCAGCATCCAGATCACGGATAAGGATGCCGAGACATCCAGGGGAGTCGGGCCGGGCGATGGCCTCGCGGTCGCGAGCGATCGGTACCCGACTCTTACCTGCCGAGCAGTTCACGGCAACTCGGAAGAGCCGAGTTATCGCTACTGCAGTGGGCGCGTCGGCCCCGGCGTATATCTCCGCGTCGCGGGAGACCCGATCGAAGAGATTGATCTCGGCAATAGGCCATTCTCGAACTAGGCCGTCCTAACCCCCGAGTTGTGTTGACAACTCGGCCTCATCGAACGCTCGCCATCTTGCGGGCGCCGAAGACGATATCCGCCGGCACCCGACCCTTGGCCCCCCACCCGGTTCCGACCGGACACCCGATTAGACCGAGGAGGTCAACATGGGTGTCACCACGGAGGACCGGATGGAAGGAGATGCTGCGACCAGCGCAGCGAGCGGCAAGCCGAAGGCGAGCCGCGAGGTGCGCTGGTCGGCGCGACGCAAGCGGGAGGTGGTGCTGCGGCTCTTGCGGGGCGAGTCACTTGACGCGCTCGCCCGCGAGACCGGCCAGCCTGCGGGACGGATCAGCGGCTGGCGCGAGGACTTCCTCGTGGCCGGAACCGAGGGCCTGAAGGCCCGGGCGCGACCGGAGGAAGACCGCCGCCTCGCCGAGGCCCAGCGCAAGGTCGGCGAGCTGCAGATGGACAACGACATCCTGCGAGGGCTGCTCGAGGAGACCGAGCGCCGCCCTCGCCGGCCGAGGCGCTGAGCGTGGCTCAGCGACTGGAGGTCCCGCTGGCGCGCGTCTGCCGCCTGGCGGGGTCTCTAGGTCGCGGCGTGCGAGCAGCGCCGCCGGCGCGGCGCCTCGGTTCCGGCTCGCCGCAAGCCCGGGCCACTGGGCGCGATGCCCGACCACGAGCTGCGTCGGCAGATCCACGAGGTCATCGCCACCTCGCCGTTCGTCTGCGAGGGCCATCGCAAGGTCACGGCGCGGCTTCGCCGCCGCGGCATCCGCACCTCGCGCAAGCGGGTGCTGCGGCTGATGCGAGAGGACGGCGTCTTGGCGCCGACGGCGAAGGTGCGCAAGCGCGCCGCGCGCCTGCACGAGGGCACGATCACCGTCGATCTCCCCGATCGCCTCTGGGCCACCGACGCGACCGAGGGGTGGACGAACCGCGACGGGCGCTGCGCCGTCTTCGTGATCGTCGACCACGGCTCCGGCGAGGTCTTCTTCGATGCCGCCAAGCGGATGGACCGCTTCGCGGCCGCCGACCTCCTGCGCGAGGTCTGCGCCGAGCGCCTCGGCTCGGTCGAGGCCGCGGTCGCCTCGGGGCTCGCGCTTCGCTACGACGGCGGGCCCTGCTTTCGCTCGGCCCGCTACCAGGCCGAGATCGACCACCTCGGGATCGCGCGCTCGCCCGCCTACCACTACGAGCCCGAGACCAACGGCTGCGCCGAGCGGGCGATCCAGACGCTCAAAGAGCAGGTCCTGTGGATCGAGCGCTTCGAGACGTTTGAGGAGCTGCGCTCGGCGGTTCGCGCCTTCGGGCACCTCTACAACCGCGAGTGGCTGCTCGAGCGCCACGGCCATCGCACCCCGACCGAAGCCCGCGAGCTCATGCTCGCGGGTGCGATGGCATGATCGAGTAGTTCAACCAGGTGTCCGGTGAACCGGGCGCGGCGCAAAGATCACACATAGAGAGGGAAATCGCGCCAGCCCGATGCAGATCGTCGCTTAGGCCGGCAGCCGGTCGCCATACGTTGCGTCCAGACCGAGGTTGATACGCGAAAACAAATAATGCGTCGTCAAGACGGTGAGGTCGTTCGTAGCTCATAAGGCAGCGCTTGGAGCCGCGCCGCAAGTGCTCCTCCATGTGAAGCGCACCGTCGTCGATCACGGGCTGATCCGGATCGAAGGTCACGAGGTAGAGGTGCTCAAGTAGCGATGGGATGACTCCCACCGCCCGGTTCCACATGATCGCCAACGTCGGCGATCCGGCCGAAGCCAACGATGCTCCCGGTAATCCTCCTCCTAGTCCGACGCGAACCAGAGGAGCCAGTGGTGGCGCCTCTGGAGCAAGAAGTAGGTCTGCTGAAGGGCGGGGTTCTGGTTGCTGCCGAGCGTGACCGACCAAGAGCGTTTCACGATCCGCGGCCCGCAGTTGTTACTGACGAGTTTGGCGTAAAATGACTGCACGGCCGGCTGACTTGTGTGGGCGCCTGGCCGACCGCGGTAGACCCCGTGGCGCTGATATTTCAACGCCGGCCAGAACGCCCGGTCGGAGAATCGCTCGTCGTGCGGTCTCCTGCCGTTTAGCCTTCCAAGAGCCCGGATGGCGGCGGTGCCGCTGGCGTGAGTGAGTGGCTCGACGTTGCGCACGCTAGCGCAGGACGTGACAAGGCCCCAGTCGTGAGCCGGCGCGACCGGCGGGGGGAAGATCGACGGGGGGAACCGCCCGCCTGAGCTTCCGGTGTGGGCTGCCTGCTTCGGCGTTGATGCCGTTGCAGCTGCATTATTCGACGAGCCGCAGCCGGCCAGGGAAGCTAACGTGAGTGCGCTGAGGGCGACCGTAAGCAGAGCGTGCCCGCGTGACATCGCCAACGAGGGGACCGTCATGAGGAAACCGCCAGGCCAAAGGCTCCCGTAGAGCCGTGCCGAGAGGGAAGCGACAAGTGACCGAGCACGCTGGCGGTTCGCTCATCGACGAACGCTACCGCGGTTGGCGCCGGCTTCAGCCCTAGACGGACCGCGAAGACGGCGGTCGCGTTGGCGGATTGGTAGCGGGCAGGGAAACAAAGGAAGCCCCAACAGCCGTCACGCCAGAGGTCAGTCGGCTCGGGCGCCTGAACGTCCGCTTCAGACCAGAGGTCACTCGCACGGACTCGCGCGACCAGCGTAGCTGCGGGTGCCCGACGGAGCCAGCAAGGAAGGGCGAGAAGCGTGGGCAATCGTCGGACGAACGCGCGCGAACGGAACTCTGGCGACAGCCAGACGAGAAGAGCAGCCTCGCCAAGTGCCGCGGTGACGGCAGCGACATTGTCCAGCCCGCTGAGGGGCGGCCGTCCGGCAAATGCGCACGAGGTGGCGAGACCTGCAAGTACCCCGGCTCTTGTCACGGTGCGCCAGCCAATGCGGGCACTTCCTACGGCGCCAAGACAGCCGCAGTCTGCGCCAGGCATCGCCCGCACGCCCAGCGCCAATGTAGCTCCGGCCGTGGCGAGGAACAGTGCGGAGGCCACCTCGGGCAGCGGGACCCAGCGCCCGAATACGACCGCCATGCCTAACCAGCACTCGGCGCCGGCGAGGAGAAGCGATGCGGGCCGAGCCAGCGACCAGCCGCCCGTGATACTCCCGAGCAGTGACCGTCGGCGCTTCTCGGGGTCCAGCTCGAACAGCTTGCCGAGGCCGCCCAGGATCAAGAACGCTGCGACGAGAATCCCCTGAATGGCGCCAACGGAGCCCACCATCGTTAGCTGCAGTTCCCGATCGACAAGATCACCTTCGCCGTGCACGGAAAGCAGGTCACATTGGCGAGGTTCCGGTACCGCGAGAAGGTCTCCGGCGTCAGGTCGACGATCGGCGTGTGAGCCGTAACGCAGAGCCCACTGCAAGGATTGCCGCAGAGGCTGTTATCGACGCTGTTGTTGCCGCACTTCAAGCAGTTGTCCTGCTGGCATGGGCCGCAGGACGTGACCTTGAGCTTGTGCGTCGTCTGGCTGCACCGGTCGATGACGTGCACGGCGTCGCCGCATCGAAGGCTGATCTGGTTCTTGCACCCCTGCGAGCAGTTGCAGCAGCTGTTCGAGCAGCAGTTGCACGATGGCTTCGAGGGAATGAATAGGTGCGGCCAGGCCGTGAGATTGTTCCCCGGACAGGTCTGGCAAGACCCCTGGCCATAGCTGCATCCGAAAACGGTCGCCTTGCCACGATAGGCGTACACGCACGTAGCGCTCTTTGGGTCGATCTGCACGGTATCGAGTTCGTCCGTGCCCGGGGCGGGCGCGGGCGAGCCGCCAGGCAGGCCGATGCTGATGTTGGTGGCCGTGACGTGCGTGCTGTCGAGCTGAGCCCGACCCCGTAAACCGAGGTGCCGATGGGCAAGGTCGGAGGAGCCGGGATTGGCTGCCCTGTGTAGGCATCGGCGACCTGGGCATAGGGCGCGATGCTGAGCTGGATAGATGTGTCCGGTGCCGCCATCGGCCCGGTTGGCGTGAGAATCGATGTCTCGCCGCTGACGTCGGTTACGACACCGCGGAGACATGCGAGATTCGCCCAACCGTAGAGCAACTCTGATGCAGCGTCGGTCTGGAGCATCAAACGGTCCCCGATCGCGAGGGAGTCAGGGGCCGATTCCTGGCCCTTCCAGACGGTCGATCCGCTGACGAGAGTGAGATCGGTTACCCCGTCAGGCGTCTCCACGCTGACCGCGTTTTCCGAGAGGCGAACCACGTCGCCCGTGTACAGATAAGGATCTATGTCCTCGGGCCCGCCGTTGTCTACGGGCGATGACGGCGCGTCGACCGAGGCTTGGGCGCGCGTCAGCTCGAGCGGCGTGGATGCTGCGGCCATCACCGCGGCCAGCGCGGCGCGCTGCAGTAGCGACCGCCGCGAAACCCCGCGAACCTTGCCGTCCGCGATCAGGTCATGGGCGACCCGTTCGGGGTCGAGATCGCTTCCGTATCCACCGGTCATTGGCTCCTCCGCGTCGCCTCCGAGGTGCCTCGGCCGGCAGGTCCCTGCCACGCGCGGCACCCCATGCGGTGTCCGACCCTATCGCGGATCTCCCCTGATTTCAAGCGACAACCGATGAACGTCTCCGATGAAAGAGCCCTGGACTTCTCGTATGAGAATGACCTGGCCTTCTGACCGGCTCGCGAACGGGCAAGTGCGGGTCCTCGTGCACGAGCTCGCGCACGCGCTCGGGGTTGGCTACCGCGAGTTCGGCCGCGAGCGCGCCGAGGTGATCGTCGACACGGTGACCTTCATCGTCTGCTCATCCGTCGGCCTCGACGTCGGCGGCGAGTCGGTGCCGTACGTTGCGGGCTGGGGCGAGGACGGAGCCCTCGAGGCGGTGACCGAATTCGCTCACACGATCGACGTGATCGCCCGCCAGCTCGAGGACGCGCTGAGCGGGGGCGATGGTCAGCAGCCGGGGACCGGGTAGCGGCTCAGATCCTTGGCTGGTGCTCCGCGCGCAAGGCAGCACTCTTCGCAGCGGTGGTCACCTGCCGATCCCAGACGACGCGGAAGCCCACTCTGGGTCCCGTCGACTCCGCGAGGTACGCGATCTCTGGTTCGTCATCCACGGCGATCCAGCGGCGAGCCGCGGTACGGTGCGCCCCCGATGGACGCTGCGACCACGTTGAGCATCGTCGCTGGCGGTGCGATCACAATCGCTGTGGCCGTCGCGGTCGAGTGGGTCAAGCGCCCTCACTTGCACGTCGAGCTCGGCACGCGAGCCAGCGATGCGCGCTGGGGCGCTTGCTCGCCCCCGGCGTAGGCGAAGTCGTAATCCGCGCCCAGGTACTCGTCATGCATCAGCTTGGTCGCCATTTCGCGAACCTTCGACTGTGTCAAGCAAGGCAAGATCGAGTTGACGAAAGAGGCGACCTCGTCGAGGTCGTAGATCAGCGGAGGGCTGCTGCCCTGGCACTTATCGAAACTTCTTACGGTAGTCGTCGATGCTGATGCCGGCGAGGTCGAGGAGAGCCTTGAGCAGCTTGCGCTTGACAGGTCTCGAGCTACACGGGATCGAGAGCGTCGCCGGGTGACCGCGTTTCTCGAGTATCGCGTGGCCGCCGGTTCTGCGGGTCTCCTTCCAGCCGAAGCGGCCAAAGGCCCGGATGTGTCGCTCGCACGTGTCGAGCGGTAGATCTCGAAGGCCTGCCATCCGCGCTGAGCGCGTCGGAGCTAGGTAGGTACGTGGTCGTGCTCGTCAGCGGGCTCGACGAACAGGGGGAATGCAATATCCGTTGCGGCGGTGCTGGGATGCTCCTCGACGCGCCGGGCTTGAACCTCGCGTTCCATCCTCGCCGACAGAACGCCGGCAATGGCATCCCCCAGATTGTCGAGCGCCTCTTCGACGCTCTCGCCCTGGCTGATGCACCCGGGCAGGTTGAGACAAGCCGCGACGTAGCCGCCGTCGACCTCATCCGGCTCAACGTGGACCTTGAACGTGATGTTCGCCCGCATCAGTCCGTGGTTGAGCCATTCGACCTCACCGCTCGTGTCGCGGCCGCTCGCCCTACGCAGAGCATCAGCGATTGTGCGAAAGAAACTCATTGATCAGCTCAGAAACCCGACCGGCAACTCGTTCTGAGCTGCCTGATCGAGGAACCTCCGTAGGCCCTTGGGGACGCAGCCAGGCTCCATCCCTCTCCTCCATCGTATCGGCCCGATTTGGCCGAGGCTTCAACCGCCAGCACCGCCGCCGGCCTCGTAAGCGGAGGGAGAGAGAGGGGGGCTGCGATCAGCGCTCGCGCGAGCACCCCCATCCGTCGTCGCTCACAGCGCGAGATCGTGGCTGGGGCACCCGTCGCTGGCTACGGTTGGCTCAGTGGGCGGGGCGGCGATCAGCCGGTGAAGGTGGCGGTGGAGCCGCAAGCTACGCCGAGGACGCGGGCGGCGCGGGAGGTTGCGCAGGGGCAGGAGGCCGGTCATGCGATCGCCTCCGGGACGGAGCGGATCCTCGATTACCTGCCGGGGGAACTCGACCTCGAGCTCCCAGGCGGGAAGGCCGGCCAACTGGCTTGCGGGCCGCGCACGGGGGTGGGCGAGCTGGGGCAGGCGCTCAGGAAGGCATCGACGGCCTGGGCGACGGTCGGGATCTGCCGCCGGGCTGGCCGGCCCTGGGGCGAGCTTGGGTGAGCGGGACCTCGGTTCATGCGTGGGGCCCAGGCTGGGGCGATCGCGGCGAGCGGGGGCGGACTTTGCCCACGCTGCCGATGACCAGGTGGTCATGACCGTAGCGCCCGGGCCGGACCCGGGGCGCTGCGCCTACCTGGCGACGACCCCGATCCCGCCGCTTCGCTAGCGGATCTTGCGCGCCGCGGCGGCGCCGCTCGTCCGCGGCCTGCGCCTGAGCCGCGCCTGGTAGGCCTGCCAGGCCAGCGAGTTCTCGCGCTCGGCGCGGGCGGCCAGGCGCTCCATCGCCCGCAGCGCCCGGAGCCTGCTCCCCTCGGCCGGGAAGTCGCGAAGCAGAAGCGAGGGGTGCTCCAGGTAGGTGAGGGCTGTGCGCTCGTCCATCTCCATCTTCGAATCCAGGGCCGCCGGTTCGATTACACGTGCGGCGTGGCGATTGCCACGAGCCGGATGTCGCCTGGCGGAGGCCATGGGCGCGGCTGGTTTCGAACCAGCGACCTCTCGCGTGTGAAGCGAGCGCTCTCCCACTGAGCTACGCGCCCCTGGGCGGGCAATGATAGGCGGCGCCGGCTGGGAGGAATCGGGCGCGACCGGGTATGACTTGGCCGGAGATTCCGCGAGGAGGAGAGAGATGGCAACGACCGTCGAGACCGCATTCGCCTCGTACGAGGAGGCCTGCGCGCGGCACCGCTGGCGGGTGCCCGAGCGCTACAACATCGCCGCCGACGTCTGCGACAAGCATCCGGCCGGCAAGCTGGCGATGATCTGGGAGGACTTCCGCGGCAACCGCCGCGAGGTGAGCTGGGGCGAGCTCCAATCGCTGGCGGCGCGGGCCGCGAACGTCCTCCGCGCCCACGGCGTCGAGCGCGGCGACCGCGTGGCGGTGGTCGCGCCGCCGACGCCGGAGACGGCCGCGATCTTCTTCGGCACCTGGAAGCTGGGGGCGATCCTGCTCTCGATGTCCGTCCTCTACGGCGACGAGGGGATTCGCCACCGCGTGAAGGACTCGCAGGCCCGCCTCATCGTCTGCTCGCCGGAGCAGGCGGAGCGGATGCCGGGCGATCTCGTGGACGACGTACTGCCGCTCGACGAGCGGCTGCTGGCGGGCGCCGACGACCACGCCGAGACCGCCGACACCGCCGCCGACGATCCGGCCCAGCTCTACTACTCCTCCGGCACCACGGGGCTCGCGAAGGGCATCCTCCACGCCCACCGCTACATCCTCGCCCACGAGGAGTTCGTCTACTGCCACGAGGTGCAGAACGGAGAGCTCTTCCACGGCATGGGGGAGTGGGCGTGGGCGGCCGGCATCGCCCCGCTGCTCGGGCCGTGGCGGCTCGGCGCGGCGCAGTACGTCTACCAGCGCGAGGGAGGGTTCGACCCGGCGAAGCAGCTCGAGGCGCTGTCGCGGAACGGGGTGACGAACGTCTTCACGACGCCGACGGCGATGCGCTCGATGATGGCGATCGAGGACGCCGGCAAGCGCTACCCGCAGCGCTTCAGGCGCGTCTGCTCCGCCGGCGAGCCGCTGAATCCGGAGGCGATCCGCTGGTTCCGCGAGCAGTACGGCGTGACGGTGCTCGACTACTACGGGCTCACCGAGTCCTACCCGCTGTGCGCGAACTACCCGTTCATGGAGGTGCGCGAGGGCTCGATGGGCAAGCCGATGCCGGGCTGGGAGGTGCGGATCCTGGACGAGGACGAGCGCCCGGTCGAGCCCGGCGAGCGGGGCGAGATCTGCCTGCGAGCGCGCTCGAACCCCCACTGGCCGCTCGGCTACTGGAACAACGCGGAGGCCACCGAGGAGACCTTCGGCGGCGAGTGGTTCCACACCAAGGACGCGGCGCAGCAGGACGAGGACGGCTACTTCTGGTACGCCGGCCGCGCCGACGACGTGATCATCTCGGCCGGCTACCGGATCGGCCCCTTCGAGGTCGAGTCCGCCTGCATCGAGCACCCGGCGGTGCTGGAGGCGGCAGCCGTGGCGTCGCCCGACGAGACGCGGGGCCACGTGGTCAAGGCCTTCATCGTCCTCGCCGAGGGTCACGAGCCCTCCGACGAGCTGGCGGCCGACATCCAGGCGTTCGTGCGTGGCCACCTCGGCGCCCATGCCTACCCGCGCCGGATCGAGTTCATAGACGAGTTGCCGAAGACGCTGACCGGGAAGATCCGGCGCATCGAGCTGCGCGAGCGCGAGCTCGAGCGGGCGCCCGGCGCCTGAACGCGCCGCCGTCCTGGATCACCGGGGCATTGGCCCGGGAAATCAGGACGGCGCGCGGCGAGGGCGGCGGCGGGCGGCGCGGCCGGGCGCGGAGGTCGCAGCGGCGGGGCGGGGCACGGGCAGCTCGCGGCCGCGAGCCGGGGCGCAGCGGTAGGATTGGCGGCGGACCGTGCTAGGCGGGGAGGTAGCGGTGCCCTGTCACCCGCAATCCGCTCTAGCGGGGCTGAATGCCCGCCCGAGGGTCGCGGCCTTCGGGGCCAGTCCGCCGCGGGCGGCGCTGACGGCCAGGTCCCGCGCAATGCGCGCCCGTGAACCAGGTCAGGTCCGGAAGGAAGCAGCCTTAAGCGGTAGCGGGCATGTGCCGCGGACCAGCCTGGCCCGAGCCAAAGGCGGCGTCAACGCCCGGGGACCGCTCTCGAAGGCGGGCCGCACGGTCCTGCGCGCGCTCCTGGCCGAGCGCGATCGCCGCCCAGTGTCGCCGCCACCGGCCTTTAGCAGCCTGCGTGGCCCCGGCTGCCGGGCTGGTTCCGGCGAGCCCACATGGGCACGCATTCTCGGATCAATTCGGCATCTCGTTGCTACAATTCGTTGCGGATATGGATAGTCGTGGCGAGAACAGGTAGCAAGAGGAGATGACACCGCCGTTTCCCAAGGACATTCGCTTGATGGGGCCGCTCAAGCCGATGCGGTTCGAGGCTGACGTGGACGACGTGATCGTGGCCGAGGGCGAGATCCCGCCGGAGCTCAACGGCGGCTTCTACCGGGTCGGGCCTACCTGGAAGCGCCCGGCGCTCCAAGAGGGCAACAACGGCTTTCCCGTGCAGGACGGCATGGTCCAGGCGCTGATCTTCCGCGAGGGCCGCGCGGACTTCCGCAACCGCTGGATCCGGACGCCGAAGTACCTCGCCGAGGAGCGCGCAGGCCGCGCTCTCTTCCGCTACAAGGACGGCGACTTCGGGGACTGGCGCTCGTACGGGCTCGGTGAGGTCGTACGCGATCAGTGGACCCACGGGATCCCGCAGGGCAACAACGCTGTCAACGTGTTCCCCTTCGCGGGTCGCATCGTGGCCAGCGGCGAGATGGGCTCCCCGCCGATCGCATTGGACCCGATCACGCTCGACACGATCGGGGTCGTCTCCTGGTCCGTGGCGCTCGGGAAGAGCGTCGTCGATCCCGCCTGCTTCGGCGACGGTGCCTTCACGGCGCATCCCAAGTGGGACCCCGTCACCGGTGAGCTGTACGGCTGGGGCTACTCGGATCGAAAGCCGTACACCACGCTGCACTGGTGCAGGCCCGACGGCACGATCCGCTCGCGGGAGCTGTGGGACGCACCCTACAACGCCCTCACCCACGATATGTGGCTCACCGAGCGGTACGTGGTTCTGCCCTTCCAGCCGTTCCTCGTCGATCGGGAACGGATCGATCGCGGCCTTGCGATCTTCGGCTGGGATCCCTCGAAGCCGATCGTGCTCGCCCTGATCCCGCGCGACGACATAGACGCCCCGATCCGCTGGATCGAGGCGGGGATCGAGCCCGAATACATCATGCACACGATGTCGGCCAACACCGACGGGAACCGGCTGGTGCTGGACGGGCCGATCTTCGACCGGCCGCCGTTCCCGTTCGAGGACCAGGTGGAGTTCGGCAAGGACTTCGTCCCCTTCTCGACCGGTCAGATCGGCCGCTGGATCCTCGACCTCGACTCGGGCAAGGTGACGAGCGAGCGGCTCGACGATCGCGCCGTTGAGTTCCCCCGCATCGACGAGCGCTTCTACGGCAAGGCCTATCGCTGGGGGTTCCTGGTCGCAGGCGAGAACCTCTGGTCGCTCAACACGCTGGTGCGTCGCGACGTCCACACCGGCGCCGAGGACGCCTACACGATCGAGCGCGAGACCCCGGTTGCGGTCTTCGAGCCCGTCTTCGCGCCGCGTTCGCCCTCGGCGCCGGAGGGCGACGGCTACGTGATCGTGCCGGTCTCGCGGTTCATGGAGAACCTCTCCGAGTACCTGATCTTCGATGCCCATCACATACCCGACGGCCCCGTGGCGAGGATCGAGCTGCCGTTCCAGATCGGCTGGACTCCGCATGGCCACTGGATGGACTTCTCGCCCGAGGCCCCATACGCGCCGCCCCGCACCGCCGCGAGCGCCGCGACCGAGTTGCCGCTGCCGGGCGGGGACGGCAACGGCCGCGGGATCGCATCCCGGGCGCCCCTGGTGCCCGCGCACGCCGCCTGACGCGGGGAGGCCAGGGGACCGTCAGCCCGCGGCGCGCTCGACGAGCCGCGCCCAGGTGAACGAGTGCTTGAGCGTGCCGCAGCTCTCGAAGGTCTCGGTGCGCCGGACTCCCGGCACGACCGCGATCTCGTCGAGGATCGTTCGCACCAGCGCCTCGCGGTCCGCGGCCATCAGCACGAGCAGGAGATCGAAGTCCCCGAGCGAGCGGATCACGACGGGCGCGGCGTCCAGCTTCACCAGCGCGTCGGCTACGGCGCGCACCCGCCCGCCCTGGACGGTCACGCCGACGTAGGCGTGCGCGCCGATCCCGAACGCGCTCAGGTCGGAAACGGCCTGGATCCGGATCAGGCCCTCGGACTGCATCCGCTTGATCCGGGCCCGGACCGCGCCCTCCGAGACGCCGAGCTTGGCGCCGATCCGCCGGTTGCTCTGGCGTCCGTCGACCTGGAGCATGCCGATGATCGCCAGGTCGAGCTCGTCCACGCGATCGCTGGCGCTGACCGGCTCGACCGGGCGCGGGGCGCCGCCGAGCTGCGACCAGCGCGACTCGTACTTGAGCACCTCGACGCCGAGCTCGCAGGCCACGTCCTCGACGCCGCGGACCGCCGGCACGGTGATCCCGAGCAGGTCCGCGAGATGCGCCCGGTCGCGGGCGAGCAGGCCGACTATGAGGTCGAAGCGCCCGGTCGTGATGGTCACCGAGATCGACTCCTGGAGCTCGGTCAGGTCCTGGGCGACGTCCGCCAGCCGGCGGCCGCCGACGCGCACCTTCGCGAACGCCAGGTACTCGTACCCGAAGGCCTCCATGTCCACGAGCGCGACCACGCGGGTGATCGCCGCTTCCTCGAGACGCGCCAGCCGGCTCGCGATCGTGGCCTCGCTGACGCCGAGAGCCTTCGCCAGGGCGCGGTTCGAGGTGCGGCCGTCGCGCCACAACGCCTGGATCAGGGCGCGATCCAGCTCGTCCACCGTGACCGGCGCCCCCGAACGCTCGTGCCGAGCGGCCGGCTCGCTGGCGCGAGCGCTGGCTCGGCGCCGGCGCACCTGCGCCCCCGCGTTCCGGTGCGTGCTCATCGCTCGCAACGCTAAGCGATCCCGGCGGCGGCGCGCAATCGCGCCACGCCGGCGATCGCGGCGACCTCGCCCACCGCCAGCGCGATCGTGACCGCTGCCACGGCCGCGCGAATCGCCGCTGGGAGCGTCGCGTGCAGGGCGAGGAAGACGGGCCAGCCGGCGGCGAGGAGGGCGCCGATGGCGAGCACCGGCGCGAGCACGGCCCCGAGCGCCCGCTGGGCCTGCGGCCGGTCGTCGGCGCAGAGAGCGATCATCAGGCCACCGCCCACGACGACCACCGAGGCGTTCAGGAACGGCCAGAAGAGCGGGAACCCGGCGACCGAGAGCGGCTGGGGGCCGTAGTAGTCGTAGAGGCCGAGGTTGAGAAACGGGATCTCGTAGAGCAGGTCGGCGCAGAGGAAGGCCGCGGCGATCGCCCAGACCGTGGCGGGGCCGGCGCCGGCGCGAACCCGCTCGTAAACGAGATAGGAGCCGAAGCCCAGGAACAGGCAGTAGCCCATCGCGGTGTAGGAGGGGATCTCGATGCCGAAGGCCGTGTAGAGCGTGAGCGGGATGTTGGTCGGCCACCAGATGTAGCCGAGCGTGTCGAGGAGCGGCTCGGCCAGCGCCGAGAGAGCCCCGCCGACGAGCGCGAACGCCGGCACCAGGTCGCGGCGCGCGCGCGCCCGCAGCAGGCAGAACACGCCCGCGGGCAGGATCTGGGCCGCGAAGAGCAGCGTGAACGCGATCCCGAGCCCGTCCGGGGCGTGCATGTGCACGGGCGGTGTGGCGAGCTGGCTCAAGCCAAGTCCCCGATCGATTCGCCGACCCGCGGACCCGGCGCCGGCGCCCGCGCGGGCAGCTCCGCCGCCCGCTCGACGGCGCAGCCGACCGCGATCGCCCAGGCGAGGCCCGCGCACAGCGCCAGCGTCGCCGCTCCCGCGAGCCAGTCGAGCGGCCCGGCGAGCTGCGCGTGGAGGGCGAAGTAGAGCGGCCAGCCCGTGGCCGCGTAGCCCGCCGCCAGGGCCATCGGCGGCACCGCCGCCAGGGCGCCGAGGAGGACCGCCCCCCGCAGGCGGCGCTCAAGCCAGTCCGCCGCGGCAGCGACGGCCAGCGGCACGACCGCCATCTGCGGGGCCACGCCGAGGTAGCGGAGCGGGGGCTCGCCGTAGTAGACCCAGTGGTCGGTCGAGGTGCCGAGCGCCTCGACCAGGGCGACGGCCCCGAACGAGGCCACCGCGACCGCGGCGAGTCGGCGCGGCGTGGCGCCGGCACGGATGGCAAGCAGGATCGCGAAGGGAAGTGCGCCCAGGAAGGCGAGGTAGCCCGGGATCAGGAACAGGGGGTATCCGCGCCCGAAGGCGGCGAACGCGCGGGTCTCGTTCAGCGGGTAGTAGATCTTCCCGAGAACGTCGAAGATCGGCTCGTTGGCAAGCGCGAGAACGGAGCCTGCGCAGAGCGCGACGAGGACGGCGAGCCAGCGCCATCCGCGGCGCACGGCCAACCGGGCCGCCAGCGCAAGGGCCACGGCGGCGAGCGCCGTGAATGCCACGAGCGCCCCGGCGCCGGCGCCCGGGGCGCGCACGTCCATGCTGACGGCGGTCGCCATCATGGGAATGAATAGTGCCGACTTCTTCGGCGTGAAGCGTTGATTCGCGTAGTCAGAAGCCTGATATATATCGCATTTGCCAAGTAGTGGCCGCGGAGGCGATTCAACGGGCATGATGGTGAGCGGTGGACGGCCGGGCTGACGCGATCGTCGTCGGCGGCGGCCACAACGGCCTCGTCGCCGCCTGCTACCTGGCCCGTGCGGGACTGCGCGTCCTCGTGCTCGAGCGCGCCCCGAGCCTCGGGGGCATGGCGGCGGCCCTGCCGCTCGTCCAGGCAGCCCCGGATCACGTGCTGAGCCCCGGGGCCTACGAGAGCGTCGCCCTGCGCGCGGGCGGGGTCGCCCGGGAGCTCGGCCTCGATCGCTTTGGATACCGCGAGCTCGAGGGCCAGGGCTGGGCGTGGCTCGGCGGGGGCGGCGAGTCGCTGTGGCTGCGCCGGGCGCTGGAGCCGACGCTCGCGGAGGTCGCGCGCTTCTCGCGCGCCGACGCCGTGCGCTACCGCGAGCTCGCCGAGGTCGGGCTGCGCGCGCTCGCCCTCCAGGACGCCTACTCCGCCGCCGACCCGCGCCTACCGGGGTGGCGGACGACCCTGCGCCTGGTCGCCGGGCTGGCCCGCGACCGGCGCCTGCGCCGCGCCCTGGCCTCGATGCTGAGCTCGCCGCTCGCGGACCTGATCGAGGCGAGCTTCGAGAGCGAGCCGGTGCGCGGAGCGTTCGCGTCCATCGGCTCGATCCTCGGCGCCCCCACGGTCGACGGCACCGGGCTTGCGATGCTCGCCCCGCTTCTGCTCCACGCCCACGGCAGCGGCCGGCCGGTGGGCGCCATGGGCGGGCTCGTGGCGGCGCTCGAGCGCTGCCTGCGCGCTCACGGCGGCGAGGCCCGCACAGGAGAGGAGGTCGTGCGCGTCGAGGCCGCCGCCGGAGCGGTCGCGATCGCCCTCGCCTCGGGCGCGGAGCTCGAGGCCGGGGCCGCGATCCTGGCGATCCCCCCGCAGCGCGCGGCCGAGATCGCCGCCGGTCCCCTGGGGAACGCGCTCGTCGCGCGGCTGCGCGGCGCGCCCGCGAACGCTGCCGGGGTCGGCGCGCTCACGGTCAGCCTGGCGCTCTCGGGCAGGCTCGGGCTGGCCGCAGCCTGCGAGCGCGAGGACGTGGATCTGCGCCTTCCGACCCTCTTCGCGGGCAGCCTCGCGGAGCTCGCCGCCGCGGCCCGCGCTGGCCCGCGCGGCGAGCTCGCCGACCCGCTGCCGTTCTGCGCCGCGATCCTGACCGCGGTCGACCCCTCGCAGGCGCCTCCCGGGGCCGACGCGGTCCAGCTCTACGCTCCGGTGCCGGTCGAGGTGGCCGGCGGGTGGAAGGCGAGGCGCGGCGAGGCTGCGGAGCGCCTGATCGAGCGCGCCAGCGGCTTCCTCGCGGGCCTGCGCGAGCTCGAGCTCGGCCGCTTCGTGGAGGCTCCGCCCGACCTCGAGCGGCGCACGGGGGCCGCCCGCGGTTGCATCTACCACGTCGACCACGTTCCGACCAGGATGGGCCCCGTGCGCCCGGCGGCGGGCGTGGGCGGCTACCGCACACCCGCTCCGAACCTCTACCTGTCGGGAGCCGGCACGCACCCCGGGGGCGGCGTCTCGGGGCTGCCCGGGCGCCACGCCGCGCTCGCCCTGCTCGCCGATCGGCGCCGCTGAGCGCCGGGGCGGCGCTCGCGCTCAGGGCGGCGCCCTGTAGAGGCGCGGGTAGAAGGCGCTTCGGCCGTCGAAGCGCCACGGCCCCTGCAGGATGCACGGCGGCGCCCCCGTCCCCGTCGGCGGCAGGTAGAGCGGGTTGTGCACGTGGCGGCAGTCGTAGGACTTGAGCACGCCGATGCGGCCCGTGTCGAGCAGCCCGTCCGGAGGCTTCGGGTAGGGATTCTGACGGTTGGTCGGGAGCTTCTTCTTCCAGCCCGAGATCGTCTCGTTCCAGATCGACGCGATCCCGGTCGCGTAGCCGACGACCTGACCGGTCCCGCTGACGAACGAGCCTGCGTTCACAGCGGCGACGTTGGCGAGGATCTTGAGCGCGTTGCGGTCGCGCGCGAAGAGCTGCATGAAGGGGATCAGGTCGCGCGAGGTCGGGTAGAAGCCATGGAACCCGCGGCGAGCAGCCTTGCTGATCGGCTTCAGCGAGGGCAGGCCGCGATCGCCGGAGCGCAGCGTCGCCGGCAGGGCTCGGAAGAGCGACCTGAAGGTCGGCGCCGACACCTCGATCTCGCGCAGCGCCGGGGCCAGGAGCGGCGCCGCCGGCTCGAGCGCGCGCACGGCCGTCTCGAGGTCGGGGCTGGCGGCGGCGAGCCGGTCGGCGGTCGCCCGCAGCTGCGCGAGGAACGGCGGCAGCCTCCTCAGCGTCGCGGCGAGCGAGCCGTCGACGGACGCTGTCGCCGAGAGCAGCCGGTTGCCCGCCTCGATCGCGGCTCGCAGCTCGCCGGCGCGGCTGCCGGCGGCGCGCATCACGTCACCGGCGCTGGCGATCAGCCTGCGCAGGCTGGCGCGCTGGCGGTCGGCTGCGCGGAGGACGCCGCCGAGGTCGGCCGTGAACGGCGCTGCGCGGGCGATCGAGTCGCTCAGCGCTCCGGCTCGCCCTGCGTAGGCCTCGGCGAGGCCCCCGAGCAATGAGCGCAGGCGGCGGCGCGTGGGGCCGGAGAAGGTCGAGAGGAACTCGTCGAGCTGCACGCGGCGGTGGACGTTGGCGGCCGGAAGCGTCCCACCCTCGGGAACCGGGGGCGCATCGGCACGCCCGGGGGCGATCTCGATGTAGCCCTCGCCGAGCAGCGTCTTCGTGCGCACGATCGCCTGCGCGCCGGAGCGAAGGGGGGCGAACTCCGGGTCGAGGTTCAGGGTGACCACGGCGTGTCCGCCCGAGCGCTGTATCGCGGCGACCTGCCCGACCTTGACGCCGGAGATCTGGACGTCGGAGCCTGCGACCAGGTTCGACGCCTCGGCGACCGGGACGTCGACCCGGTAGCCGCTCGCCTCGAGCGGCAGGGAGCCGCCGAAGGCGTGGATCGTGAGCAGCGTGAGGATCGTGCAGGCGAGCCCGAAGAGGGCCGGGGCGAGCAGGGCGCGGACTGGGGGGAGCCTGGTCTCCATCGCTACTTCGGGCAGAGGCCGAGGACGCCGAGGGCCGACTGAAGGGTTTCCATGTCCTGCAGGCCCTCGCAGGTGACGAGGGGGAAGGCGCGCCCGATTCCGCCGTGCGCGTCGCCCGACGAGACGACCGAGTTGAAGTTGTGGAAGAACCACGCGAGCCAGAAGAGGAAGCCCTCGTCGTTGCCGGGCGGGTTGTAGGCGAGCTCGTTGGCGAGGTACTCGAGGACCTCGAAGGAGCGCGAGAGATGGGGCGTGGCGGAGTTGAGCCGCGGGACGATCCGGTCGAGCCGGGCGAGAACGGGGTTGGCGGCGCGAACCAGCGGGCGGACCCGCTCTCGCAGCGCTCGCGTGGCGGTACGCGCGAAAGGCCGCAGGCGCCGGAACGTGCCCGGCAGGCTGCGGACCGCGGGGGTGAGCGCCGGCAAAGTCGTCCGAAGCTGGGCGGCGAACGGCCCTAGGTCGGCGAGCGTCACGCGCGTGAGCCGCAACGTTGGCGCCAACTGCGCGAGGCCGCGCCGGAGCGCCGGGCGCTCCTGCGCGAGCGCCCTGAGCGTCCTTTCGCCAGTGACTACGACCGTGCCGAGCTGGCGGTCGCGGGAGGCCGCCCGCAGGACCACCGCGAGGTTGTGGACCAGGTGCGTCAGCGCCCGGCGCCGCTCGGCGAGCGCCGTCGTGATCCGCCGGACCTGCGCCGTGGCCGGACCCAGGGCGAGCAGCATCCTCCGCAGGTCGGCGCCGCGCCCGCGGGTGCCCTGGTCGAGGGACGCAATCAGGGAGCCGAGGTAGTCGCGCGTATCGGCGTCGAGGGAGTCGAGGAGCTGGGAGAGCGGCACCGGCGTCGTGGTCCGGGCGGTGGCGATCGTGGCGCCCGGCGCCAGCGCCGGCGCCGGCGGGCTGCCCGGGTTGAGCGCGATCTGCATGTCCTGAAGCGGGGTGATCGGCTCGAGCGTGGCGCGGGCGTTGGCGTAGACGTGCGGGAGCTGGTCGCTGTCGATGCGCATGGAAACGAGGGCGACGCCGTCCTCGAGCCGCACGTCGCTTACCTGGCCCACCTTCACGCCCGCGACGTTCACCGGCTGGCCGAGACCGCCCGTGAGCCCGTTGGCGGCGGCGAATCGGGCCTTCACCTCGTAGGCGCTGCGGAACGGGACCGGGGCGCGCTGCTCGATCAGGATGTACGCCGAGGCCGCCAGGCCGAGGCCGCCGAGCGCCACCATCACGACGAGGAACTGGGCGTAGACCCGGGCGCGGGTGCGGGCGGGCCTCACGGCGAGCCTCCCGTGGCCCAGCTCGGCGGGGGGCCCGAGCGGGCGGCGAGGTTCGGCAGCGCCTGCGACGCGCACGCCTGGTCGGGGCGGAAGGGCGGGTTGGTGGCGGGCCCCAGCCAGGTGGGCCGCACGCCGTTCGCCCCCGGCGCCCGGCCGACGACGCGGCCCACGCCCGGGATCACCTGGTCGATGTTCCGGTCGCCGCTCGTTATCCCCAGCCGCACCGTGCCCCCGTTGGCATCCACCGCCGAGGAGAACGAGGACAGCCCCGTGAACAGGTGGACCATGTCGAGGTAGACCGGATCGCCGGTCGTGTTCGCGCCGTCGAGGATCTTCATGTCGAGCGTCGGCACGACGTGGGTGGTGATGCAGTCGGTCACCGGCGTCGAGTAGCCGAACATCACGCGGAGCCGCCGCTCGAGGCTCGGCAGGCGAGCCGTCACCGGCGCGAGCCGGTCGGTCAGGCGCGGGAGCTGCGCCGGTTGCGAGGCGGCCGCGATCTGGCGCAGGACGCCGCTCGCCGCCCGCAGGGCTCCCGGCGCGCTGCGAAGCGCCGGGCGAAGCGCGTTGGCGAACGTCGTCAGCGCGGGGAGCGCCGAGTCGATCCGGGCGAGGCTCGAGGGAGCGCTTCGGGCGAGCGCATCGAAGCCGCGGACGCTCGCGGCGAGCGCGCGGTCGCGGCTGGCGAGGGCCTGCGCGAACTGGCGGTAGCGGGTGACGAGATCGGCCAGGGCGGCTGGGTCGAAGGCGAGCTGATGGGTGAGCTGCGCCCCCTGCGCGACCATCCGCGAGAGGTCGCCGGGGCGGGTGCCGCGGAGCGCGCGCGCGACGACCGCGGTGGACGGCAGGGCGCGGTCGAGCTCGCGCACGGCGCGGCGCAGGCCGTCGCTGCCCGCTCGTCGCCCGGCGCCAAGAGCCTCTCGGCCGCTCCTCGCCCGCGGCGCTCCGAGGCCCGCGCGAAGCTCCGCGATCGTGCGCGTCAGGGCGGCCCGGGTTGGGCTATCGAGAACGTCGATGAGCTGGTCGAGCTGCACGGATACCGCCGTCTGGGCGCGGGGCAGTGTCGCTCCGGCGGGGAGCTCGGGCGCATCGGGGGAGCCGGGCTGGAGGTCGACGTAGGCGTTCCCCTCGAGCACCAGGCGCGGGCGGATCGTGAGGAAGGCATCGGCGTGGACCGGCCGCGCGGAATCGTCGAGCGACATCGTCACCGTGGCCCCGTCGCCGGGCCCCGGCTCGATCGCGGTGACCTCGCCGACCTTGACGCCCGCGATCCTCACGTCGGCACCGTCGCGCAGCTGGTTCGCCGAGCTGAACACGGCGCGCAGCTCGTAGCCGCCCGCGAACGGCAGCCGGCCCGCGAAGGCGACGAGCGCGATCAGGGCGATCAGCGCAGCCGCGATCAGCGCGGCGCGGCGCTGGCGGCTGGTGAGCTCGGCCGCGGTCGGCCGGCGCGACGCCCTCAAGGCCCCACCCCCGCTGGGTCGCGGAGCAGCCCCGCGCGCCGGGCCAGGGCGCGCACGCCCGGCGGCGGTGCGGTGTCGCGCGTCGTGCGGCTCTGGTAGCCGGGCGGGTTGTTCAGCTGCTGCGCCCCCGTCCACGGCTCGTTCCCGGCCTCGCACTCGTTGCGGTTCTCGTGCGGGAGCGGGTTGATCCCGACGTTGGGCGACGGAGTGGCGTTCTGGAGGGACTCGTTGCGGGCCCCCGCCGTCGTCAGGACCAGGTTGGGCAGCGAGGGCCCGACCCCGGCGCCGAGCGCGCCGAAGGTGCTCGAGAAGTCGATCCCCCAGAGCGCGATCGCGTTGCAGTACACCTGCTCGGGCTCGAGCAGATCGAGCACCGTGTTCGTCGGCTTGGTGAGGTCGCGCAGCTTGACGAGGGAGCGGCTGGTCACCTCGTCCCGCAGCAGCCGCCCCAGGGCGCGGAGCGCGCCGCGCAG
>Ga0070741_10006656_pt1 | contig 24618 bp, 21 predicted proteins | sample Coa_R1_4_FD_66440 | JGI IMG/M metagenome (GOLD analysis project Ga0070741, IMG submission 66440) | Surface soil microbial communities from Centralia Pennsylvania, which are recovering from an underground coalmine fire - Coalmine... | ecosystem: Environmental > Terrestrial > Soil > Unclassified ... | reverse complement strand
TATTACGACCGCTGGATGCGCAAGGCGGCCGAGTTCGACAACTACCGCAAGCGCGTCGAGCGCGAGCGGCGCGAGCAGACCGACCACGCGCTCCTCAATCTCCTGCTGGAGCTACTGCTCGTCGTCGACGACTTCGATCGCGCGCTGACGGTCGACGCCGGCGAGCGCGGCGAGGCGTACCGCAAGGGCATCGAGCTCATTCACGCGAAGCTCTACGACGTGCTGAAGAAATACAACGTGCGGCCGATCGAGGCGCTCGGCGCCGACTTCGACCCGAACCTCCACCAGGCGGTGATGCAGGAGTCGAGCCCCGAGCACCGCGAAGGCGAAGTGATCGGCGAGCTGCGCAAGGGATACATGATCGGCGACCGGCTGCTGCGGCCGGCGATGGTGAAGGTAGCGAAGGCGTGAGCAAGCGCGATTACTACGAGGTCCTGGGCGTCAGCCGCACGGCCACCGACACGGAAATCAAGAGCGCGTATCGCAAGCTCGCGATGAAGTTCCACCCGGACAAGAATCCGGGCGACAAAGCCGCCGAGGAACAGTTCAAGGAGGCCGCGGAAGCGTACGCCGTGCTGTGCGACGCCGAGAAGCGCAGCCTGTACGACCGCTTCGGCCACGCGGGCGTGCGCGGCGCGGGCGCCGGCGCCGGCGGTTTCGACCCAAGCGTCTTCGCCGAATTCGGCGACTTCGCCGACATCCTCGGCAACATGTTCGGCTTCGGCGATCTCTTCGGCGGCGGACGCCGCCGCGGCGGGCCGCAGCGCGGCGCCGATCTGCGCTACGACCTCGAGATCACCTTCGAGGAGGCGGCGAAGGGCACCGAAACGTCGATCCAGATTCCGCGCCAGGAAATCTGCGACACGTGCAAAGGCAGCGGCGCCGCGCCCGGCTCGTCGCCGACCACGTGTCCGATGTGCCGCGGCGTCGGTCAGGTGCGGCGTCAGCAGGGCTTCTTCACGCTCGCGACGACGTGTCCGCAGTGCCGCGGCAACGGCCAGATCGTCGCCAAGCCGTGCACCGCCTGCAGCGGCGCCGGACGCGTGCAGCGCGAACGCAAGATCACGGTGAAGATCCCGGCGGGCATCGCGACCGGCCAGCAACTGCGTCTGCAAGGCGAAGGCGAAGCTGGCGCGGCCGGCGGGCCGTCCGGTCACCTCTACGTCGTCATCCACGTCCACGAGCACGAGTTTTTCCGGCGCGACGGCAACAACCTGTTCTGCGAAGTGCCGGTGAACTTCACGACCGTCGCGCTCGGCGGCGAAATCGTCGTCCCGACGCTCGACGGATCCGAACACGTCAAGATCGACGAAGGGACGCAGACGGGAACGACGCTGCGGCTGCGGCACAAGGGGATGCCGGACGTCTCGGGACGCGGACGCGGCGATCTCTTCGCGACGATTCAGGTCCAGACGCCGAAGAAGCTGACGAAGGAGCAGCGGCGGCTGATCGAAGAGCTCGCCAAAGCGCTGCCGAAGGAGAAGTTCGAGCCGCGGTCGCGCGGCGAGGATGGCGACGAGCACGAACGGAATCTCTTCGACCGCGTGAAAGACATGTTTGGCTAAGGACTACCCCGCGCTCGACGTAGCCGGCGCGGATCCCGAACTGCTGCTCGCGATGCTCGACGACTTCTCGCCCACCGCCATCGAAGAACGCGACGCTGGCGTCCGCGCATTTTTCGCGACTGCCGCCGCGCGCGACGCCGCGAGCACCGCGCTCGGCGCTGCGTTCGCGGTCGCCGCCCTCGACGTGTCCGACGAGGACTGGGCGCGGCGCTCGCAGGAACATCTGCAACCCGTCACCGTCGGCCGCATCACGATTCTCCCAACCGAATCCGCCGCGCGCGATCGCGACGCCGCCATCACGCTGGTCATCCGCCCATCCATGGGCTTCGGCACCGGCCACCACGCGACGACGCGGCTGTGCCTCGACGCGCTGCAGCGGATCGACGTCGCCGGCACGCGCGTGCTCGACATCGGAACCGGATCGGGGATCCTCGCGATCGCCGCCGATCGGCTGGGCGCGGCCGAGGCGATCGGACTCGACGTCGACGCCGACGCCATCCAGTCCGCGCGCGAGAACCTGACGCTGAATCCCGGCACGACGCGCGTCCGCTTCGACGTCGCCGATCTCGCGCAGGCGAACGCCGAGCTGGCCGGCGGCGCCGACATCGTCCTTGCCAACCTCACCGGTGCGCTGCTGGTCCGTGCCGCCGGAACGCTGCGCGCGGCCGTCCGCCCGGGCGGCGTGCTGATCGTGAGCGGACTCCAGTCTCACGAACGTCGCGACGTCGTCGAAGCGCTCGCGCCCGCGAAAATTCTGTGGCAAGCCGAGGAAGACACCTGGATCGGCCTCGCCATGCATCTATGATTTGAGGCAGGATGCGGGTGGTCGCTCTCGTCTTCGGTCTCCTCGCCGCCGTCGTCTCGGCGCAGCAGCCGCCGGCGCGCGATACCTCCGCGCCGATCAACCAGCAGGAGCCGCCGACGCCGCAGGGACGCCTCACCGGGCGCGTCGTCGCCGCGGACAACGGACGGCCGCTGAAGCGCGCGCGCGTGTTCATCAACGCGGCCGAGCTTCCCGGCGGCCGCGGCACGCTGACCGACGATCAGGGCGTCTTCGATTTCACGGAGCTCCCGGCCGGCCGCTACACCGTGAGCGCGTCGAAGGCCGGCTTCGTCCAGCTCTCGTACGGCCAGCGGCGTCCGCTGCAGGCCGGCACGCCGCTGCAACTGCTCGATGGGCAACAGCTCAAGGGACTCGAGTTCCGCCTGCCGCGCGGCAGCGTCGTCTCCGGCATCGTGCTGGACGAAGACGGCGAGGCGATGCCCGGCGTCAACATTCGCGTAATGCGCTATCAGTACCTGCAGGGCGAACGGCGGCTGACGCCGGCCGGCAGCGCGACGACGGACGACAAAGGTCAGTACCGCGTGTGGGGGCTGATGCCGGGCGACTACTACGTCAACGCGGTCGCGCGGAACTTCAATTTCGGTCCGCCGCCGCCGGGCGGCCGCGGAGGCGGCGGTCGCGGCGGCAACTTCGGCGGACGCGGCGGTTTCTTCGCCGCCGCCGCGGCGTCGACAGACGACGAGGAGTCGCTCGCGTACGCGCCGACGTACTACCCGGGCGTGTCGAACGTGAACGACGCGAAGGCGGTCGCCGTCGGCCTCAGCCAGGAAGTGCTCGACATCAGCTTCAACATGCAGTTGGTCCATGCGGCGCGCATCACGGGCCGCGTCACCAACCCGGACGGCTCCGAAGTGTCGAGCGGCAACGTCAACCTGATGAACGAGGGCGCGCCGGGACGCGCGCAGATCGGCGTCAACTACGGAAGCCGCATCGACTGGGACGGCAGCTTCTCGATCGCAAACGTGCCGCCCGGGCGCTACATCATGCGCGCGCGCAGCAACGACTCGGACACGCCGCAGTTCGCCGCCGAGCCGCTGACCGTCAGCGGTCAGGACATCGACGACATGACGCTCATCGTCACGCCGGGCGCGACGATTGCGGGCACCGTGACGCTGCTGCCGGGCACGACGTCGCCGCCCGACTTGACGAACCTGCGGATCACCGCGCCGTCGACGGATCAGGAGTCGTTCGGGCCGCAGGCGTCCGCGCGCGTCGACCGCGACGGCAAATTCACCATCGAGGGCGTGCCGGCGGGGTCGCATCTCATTCGCCCGAGCGGCAACGCGCACGGCTGGGTGCTGAAATCGGTGACGATCGGCGGCACGCGCGACGTCACCGACACGCCGTTCGCGCTGCGCAGCGGCGAAGCCGTCTCGGGCGTTTCGATCGTCTTCACCGATCAGCTGACCGAGATCAACGGCACCGTGACGACCGATCAAGGCGTGCCGATCCCCGACTTCACGGTGCTCGCCTTCACCACCGACTCGTCGCTGTGGCGTCCGCAGTCGCGGCAGATCATGACGGCGCGCCCGGACCAAACGGGCAAGTTCAAGATTCGAGGGCTGCCGCCGGGCGACTACTACCTCGCGACGGTCGATCCCGCCGAGCAGGGCGAGTGGTTCGAGGCGACGTACCTCGACGATCACCGCGCCGGCGCCGCGCGGATCACGCTCGCCGACGGCGACACGAAGACGCACGACTTCAAGATCACGCTGAAGTAAGTTTAGAGATCGCCCCACAGAAACTGCAGGACGCTGATCGCGGCCACCGGCACCGCGTCGGCGCGCAGCGTCCGCCGGCCGAGCGTCACGAGCCGCAGTCCGCGCTCGCGCGCCGCGGCGCATTCGGCCTCGGTCCATCCGCCTTCGGGTCCGACGAGGATCGACGCGTCGCTCGGCACCGGTGCCGATTGCAGCGACGCCAGCGACGATCCCGCGTGGTCTGATCCGGTCGACGGCGCCGCCGCCGGTTCGACGAGCATGATGCGGAGCTGGCCGGCCGGCTCGTCGAGAAAGTTCTCGAACGTGAGCGGCACGCGGACGTCGGGCAGCACGGCGCGGCGCGATTGCTTCACCGACGCCAGCGCGACCCGGCGCCAGCGATCGACGCGCGCCGCCTTGAGCAGGGCTGCCACGGTCGTCTCCGACCGCTTCGTGACGATCGGCTGAATCGCCGCCACGCCGAGCATCACCGCGTCGCGGACGATGTCGTCCATCTTCTCGCCTTTGAGGACGGCCTGCGCGAGCGTCAGGGCGACGGCGGCTTCGGGCGCTGGTTCGATACGCGATTGGAGCTGCACGGTCACGTCGCGCCTGAGGACGTGGGTGACCGTCGCGGCGAACTCGTGGCCGCGGCCGTCGAACACGGCGACGGTGTCGCCGACGCCGAGGCGCAGCACGCGCGTCAGGTGCTCCCCTTCCTCGCGCGGCAGCGTCACGCGCTCGTCGCCGGGGTCCAAGGTCGGTGCGAAGAAGCGGTGCACCCGCGAATTATAGGTGTTGGGTGTTGGGTGTTGGGTGTTGGGTGCTAGGTGCTGATGCTGAGTGCTGGGTGCTGGGTGTTGGGTGCTAGGTGCTGGTGCTGGGTGATGGGTGCTCGGTGCTGGGTGCTGAGTGCTGGGTGCTCGGTGGCACGTGCACTGTGCGACAGCGCGCTGAAGACGACGTGGCGTTGGATTCGTATTTGATCCGCACTGCTATACTCGGGGCGTGTTCTTCCGCGGGCAAATCATCGGGAAGTACAAGATTCTCTCGACGATCGGCAGCGGCGGCTTTGGCACGGTTTACCTGGCCGAAGACACCTGGATCGACAAGAAAGTCGCGCTGAAGGTGCCGCACAAGCAGGGCGTCGACTTCGGCGAGCTGCTGCGCGAGCCGCGTCTGCTCGCCAGCCTCAATCACCCCAACATCGTCACGATCCTCACCGCGGAGAAGCAGGAGAACGTCTTCTTCATCGTGATGGAGTTCGTGCCGGGCGAGACGCTCGAATCGATCATCGCGCGCGACGGCGCGCTCGAGCTCGCGCGCGCGCTCGATTACACGTGCCAGATCGCGAACGCCGTCGATCACGCGCACCGGCAGAACGTGCTGCATCGCGATCTACGGCCGTCAAACGTCCTCGTCGCCGACAGCGGATTGCTGAAGGTCGCCGACTTCGGCACGTCGCGCTTCCTCGAGATCGCCGCGCACGGCACCACCGTCATCGGCAGCCCGCCGTACATGGCGCCCGAGCAGTTCCACGGCAAGGCGGTCTTCGCCTCCGACATCTACTCGCTCGGCGTGACGATGTACCAGATGCTCACCGGCGTGCTGCCGTACGACACGCCGTCGCCGGCCGACCTCGATCGCCTCATGACGGGCGAGCTCTTCACCGCCCCGAAGCTGCGGAACCCGAAGATCCCGAAATCGATCAGCGACATCGTCATGAAGGCGATGGCGCCGCAGATCCACGAGCGCTACCAGCGCGCGCACGAACTGCTCGACGACGTCCTCGCGGCGCGCAGCAGCCCGCGGCGGACGCCGCGCACGCCGATGCCCGAGCTCGAACCCGCCGGCGTGGCCGACACCGCGGTCGACATCCAGAGCCGGCTGAAGGCGCGCGAGGCGCCGCAGCCGCGCTTCTGCTGGCACTGCCGCAAGCCGCTGCACGCGCGCTCCGACCGTTGTCCGTTCTGCGGCGAATCGCAATAGAATCAACGGATATGGCTTTTCCTGGCACCGGAAAAATCTGGATGAACGGGACGCTCGTCGAGTGGAAGGACGCGACGATCCACGTCGCCTCGCACGTCATCCACTACGGCAGCGGCGTCTTCGAAGGCGCGCGCTGCTACCAGACGCCGAAGGGCTCGGCGTGCTTCCGCCTCGACGCGCACATGCGGCGGCTGCAGCAGTCGATGAAGGTCTACCGCATGGAGTATCCGCTCGACCTGCGCGGGTGGATGGATGCGGTGCTCGAGACGATTCGCGCCAACAAGATGAAGGCGTGCTACATCCGGCCGATCGCGTACCGCGCCTACGACTCGCTGGGCGTCAACCCGCTCACCTGTCCCGTGCACGCGGCGATCATCCTGTGGGATTGGGGCACGATGCTCGGCAACGACGCGCTCGAGAACGGCGTCGACGTGAAGATCTCCACGTGGAACCGCATGGCGCCGAACACCTTCCCGGCCATGGCGAAGAGCGCGGCCAACTACGCAAACTCGGCGCTCATCAAAATGGAAGCGATCACCGAAGGCTACGCGGAAGGGATCGCCCTCGACGTCCACGGTCACATCAGCGAAGGCAGCGGCCAGAACATCTTCGTCGTCCGCGACGGCGCCATCGTCACGCCGCCGCTCGGCGACTCGATCCTCGGCGGCATCACGCGCGATGCGATCGTGACGCTCGCGCGCGACCTGGGCCTCGTCGTGACCGAGGCGACGGTGCCGCGCGAAGCGCTGTATCTCGCCGACGAGGTGTTCTTCGTCGGCACTGCCGCCGAAGTGACGCCCGTCCGCTCGGTCGACAAGATCACGGTCGGCAGCGGCCGGCGCGGACCGATCACCGAGCGGCTGCAGCGCGCGTTCTTCGACGTCATCAACGGCGTGACTCCGGATCGCCACGGCTGGCTGACCTACGTCTACGCGGACGAACCGGCCTATGCACGTTAACGACCTGCTGAAGATCGCCGTCGACCAGGGCGCGTCGGACCTCCACCTGAAGGTCGGCAGCTATCCGATGATGCGCGTCCGCGGCGAGCTGCTCGTCGTGTCCGAGGACAAGAAGCTCGACCACGAAGACGTCGTCGCGATGAGCGCCGCGATCATGTCGACGCAGCAGCGGCAGAAGTTCAAGGAGACGCAGGAGGTCGACCTGGCGTACAGCGTCGCCGGGCTCGGCCGCTTCCGCTGCAACATCTTCCAGCAGCGCGGCACCGTCGGCCTCGTCCTCCGCGTCATCCCGATGCAGATCCGCACGGTGGACGAGCTCGGACTGCCGCCGGTGCTGAAGAAGATCGCCGAGGAAGAGCGCGGGCTCGTGCTCGTCACCGGGACGACGGGCAGCGGCAAGAGCACGACGCTCGCGGCGCTGATCGATCACATCAACAAGACGCGCGCCTCGCACGTGATGACCGTCGAGGACCCGATCGAGTTCCTGCACCGCGACAACAAGTCGCTCGTCAACCAGCGCGAGGTCTCGGTCGACACCAAGTCGTTCGCGCACGCGCTGCGCAGCGCGCTCCGCCAGGACCCCGACGTCATCCTCGTCGGCGAGATGCGCGACTTCGAGACGATCGAAACGGGCCTGCTGGCTGCGGAAACCGGCCACCTCGTCTTCTCCACGCTCCACACCCTGGACGCGACCGAAACGATCAACCGCATCATCGCGGTCTTTCCGCCGCACCAGCAGAAGCAGATCCGCGTGCAGCTCGCGAGCGTGCTGAAGGCGGTGGTGTCGCAGCGCCTGATCCCGCGCGCCGACGGCAAAGGGCGCGCGCCTGCCGTCGAGGTGCTCATCTCCACACCGTTCGTCCGCGACGCCATCGTCGACAAGGACAAGACGCATCTCATCCCGGGCGCCATCGCCGCCGGCACGTCGCAGTACGGCATGCAGACGTTCGATCAGTCGATCTTCTCGCTCTACGAGCAGGGGATCGTGTCGTACGAAGAGGCGCTGCGCTGGGTGAGCAACGTCGACGAGTTCAAGCTGAAGATCCAGGGCATCACCACCACCGCCGACCTGAGCCGCGAGCAGATGGCGCAGGCCGCGGCGGCGGCGGCGGCCAAGCCGAAGACGGGCAGCGCGCCCGAAATCACGCGCTTTGGCCGCTAGGACGCCGCGCGCGACCGCCTACGTCGACGGCCTCACACTGCTCGCGCGCCGCGAGTTGTCCGAACACCAAGTCCGCCAGCGCCTCGCGCGCAAGGGTCACGACGCCGACGCCATCGACGAGGCGGTGGCCCGGCTCCGCGCCGAGCGCGCGATCGACGACGCGCGCGTGGCGGAAGCGATCGCGCGGACCGAAACCGCGGTGAAGCGGCGCGGCAAGCTGCGCGTGCGGATGCAGATCGAGCGCGCCGGCATCGCACGGGCGACGGCCAAGCACGCCGTCGACGAGGTCTTCGACGGGATCGATGACGAGGCGCTCCTCGAAGCGTCGCTGCGCAAGCGGCTGCGCGGCCGCGAAACGATTGCCGACGACCGCGAGTTCCAGCGGCTGTATCGTTATCTGATCGGCCAGGGGTTCGATTCCGATCGCGTGATGCGTGCGCTGGACCGGCGGCGCCGCTAAGCCGAATTACAATGACGAGATGACCTCGAACGAAGTACGGTCGTCCTTCCTGAAGTTCTTCGAGCAGAACGGCCACCGCATCGTGCCGAGCTCGTCGCTCGTCCCCGCCGACGACCCGACGCTCCTCTTCACCAACGCGGGCATGAACCAGTTCAAGGACGTCTTCCTCGGCCGCGAGAAGCGCGACTACACGCGCGCGACGACGGCGCAGAAGGTGATGCGCGTCAGCGGCAAGCACAACGATCTCGACAACGTCGGCCCCTCGCATCGCCATCACACGTTCTTCGAGATGCTCGGGAATTTCTCGTTCGGCGATTACTTCAAGAAAGAGGCGCTGCCGTTCGCGTGGGGCCTCCTCATCGACGCGTGGAAGATGGATCCCAAGCGCCTCGTCGTGTCGATCTTCAAGGGCGAGAACGGCATTCCGCGCGACGACGAGGCGTACGACGTGTGGCGCACGCTGGGCGTGCCGTCCGATCGGATCCTGGAGCTCGGCCTCGACGACAACTTCTGGCAGATGGGCGACACGGGGCCGTGCGGCCGCTGCTCGGAGATCTACTACGTGCGCGGCGGCAGCGGCACCGATCCCGAGATCGAGATCTGGAACAACGTCTTCATGGAGTTCGAGCGGACGGCGGACGGCGTCCTGAAGCCGCTGCCCGCGCCGTCGATCGACACCGGCATGGGGTTCGAGCGCATCAACGCGGTGCTGCAGAACAAAGAGTCGAACTACGACACCGACATCTTCACGCCGCTCCTGCGCGCGATCGGCGAGCTGACCGGCCATCGCTACGGCGGCACGATGCAGCCCGCCGACGTCTCCATGCGCGTCGTCGCCGACCACGCGCGCTCGACGACGTTTCTCATCGCGGACGGCGTCATCCCGTCGAACGAATGGCGCGGGTACGTGCTGCGCAAGATCATGCGCCGCGCGATGCGGCACGGCAAGCACCTGGGCCTGAGCGAACCGTTTCTGCACCGGCTCGTCGCCGTCCTCGATCGCGAGATGGGCGACGCGTACCCGGAGGTGCGCCGCAACCGCGAGATGATCGAGAAGACGATCGACGCCGAGGAACGGCGATTCGAAGCGGTGCTGACCGACGGCCTGCCTCGCCTCGAAGCCGAACTGACGAAAGTGCTTGGCACGAAGTCGAAGATCCTCGGCGGCGACGTCGCATTCCGCCTCTACGACACGTTCGGCGTGCCGCTCGACTTCATCGAAGACACGGCCGCGACGCAGGGCATTGCGATCGACAAGGATGGCTACGAGCGCGCGATGGCGGCGCAGCGCGGCAAGGCGCGGGCGCAGAGCGCGTTCGGATCGAAGAAGGGCGAGGACACTTTCTCGTGGATGATGCCAAACGAAGTCTGGGACGAGATGCTCGCGGCCGGCCCGACACATTTCGTCGGTTACGAGAGCACCTCGGCCACCGGACCGCTGCTGATGCTATGGAACGCGGAGGGGTTGCCCGTCACCAGCTTATCCGCCGGCGATATCGGCTATATCGCACTCGCGAAAACCCCGTTCTATATGGAAGCCGGTGGTCAAGTTGACGATCAAGGTCAGATCGCCTCTGCGTCTGCCAAAGCAATCGTCCAGAAGATGGTGAAACGTCCGGCGAATATTCCGCGCGTCCACCAGGTGAAAGTCACGGAGGGCACATTCAGTCGACGAGATATCGTCACGGCTGAAGTCAGTAACGAGATCCGGAACGCGACGCGACGCAACCACACGGCGACGCATCTGCTGCACGCGGCGCTGCGCCAGGTGCTGGGCACGCACGTCAAGCAAGCGGGCTCGCTCGTCGCACCCGATCGTCTGCGCTTCGACTTCGTCCACTTCCAGCCGGTGACGCGCGACGAGATCGACCGCATCGAGCGCATCGTCAACGAACAGGTCTACCGCAACACGCCGGTGACGACGGAGGTGCGCTCGACGCAGGAGGCGATCGCGGCCGGCGCGATGGCGCTCTTCGGCGAGAAATACGGCGACACGGTGCGCGTCGTCAGCGTGCCGGGCTTCAGCCTCGAGTTGTGCGGCGGCACGCACGTCAGCGCCACCGGCGACATCGGCTTCTTCGTCATCGTCGCGGAAAGCGGCGTCGCGGCCGGCGTGCGGCGCATCGAAGCGCTGACCGGCGGCGGCGCGGTCGCGTGGGCGCAGCAGCAGCGCGCCTCGCTCGGCGCGGTGCTCGAGACGCTGCACGCGCCGGCGGATCAGGCCGTCGAGGCGATCGAGAAGCTGCAGGCCGAGACGAAGCGGCTGGCGCGCGAGGCGACGCAGTTGAAGACCAAGCTCGCGATGGGCGGCGGCAGCGCGGGCGGCGGCGACGACATCGTCGACGTGGCCGGCGTGAGGCTGGCGCGCCGCAAGGTGTCGGACCTCGACAAGGATGCGCTGCGCGGCCTCGCCGATTCGTTGAAAGCGAAGATCAAGAGCGGCGTCGTCGTCCTGGCGTCGGCGAACGACGGCAAGGTGCAGATTGTCGTGTCGGTGACGCCGGATCTGACGTCGAAGGTCAAAGCAGGACAGGTCGTCAAAGAGATTGCGCCGATCGTCGGCGGCGGCGGCGGCGGACGTCCCGACTTTGCCGAGGCCGGCGGCAAGCAGCCCGAGAAGATCGACGAGATGCTGGCGGCGGCCGAGGCGGTGCTCAAGAAACTGCTCGCGTGACCGCGCGGCTGACGCTCACGCGCGAGCAGATCCTCGCGTTCCGACGCGCGGTCGGCGCGCTGGACGAGCGGCTGCCCCACCGCGCGAGGTCGCTGCGGCGCGCGGCGTGGGCCGGACTCCAGGACAGCATGCCGCGCGCGGCGCTCCTCTCGATCCACGCGCGCGTCGAGAACGCCCATCCGACCAGCTGGGAACACTCGTCGCTCGCCCAGATCTGGGGACCTCGCTACAGCACGTATGTCGTCGCGTCGCGCGACGCCGCGATCTTCTCGCTCGGACGCCGCCCCGACGCGGGCCGCGTGCGGCGCTGGGCGGACGATCTCGCGGCGCGGCTGCATGCGATGCTGCGCGGCCGCAAGATGACCGATCGGGCTGCGGGCCGCGCGATCGGCGAAAGCGCCAATCGACTGCGATACGCCTCGCTGACCGGCCGCGTGCGCATCCGCTGGGAAGGCGCGCACGCGCCGCTGGTCTGGACCGTACCGCCGCCGGCGATCGATCCACACGACGCCCGTCTCGAGCTCGCGCGCCGCTACCTCCACGTGTTCGGTCCGACGACCGCCGCGGTCTTCCGGCGCTGGGCGGGCATCGCTGCGCGCGACGCCGTCGCCGCGTTCGACACGCTGCGGGCGTCGTTGACGCCGGTGCGGACGCCGACTGGCGACGCGTGGATCCTCAGCGCCGACGAAGCGGCGTTCCGCGCGCGGCCGCGGCCGGCAGCCGCCGCGCGACTGCTGCCGAGCGGCGACGCCTACTTCCTGCTCCGCGGCGCCGATCGGAATCTGCTGGTGCCCGACGCCCGACAGCGCGCCGCGCTCTGGACCTCGCGCGTCTGGCCGGGCGCCGTGCTCGTCGACGGCGAGATCGTCGGGACGTGGCGGCGCGCGGGCGGACTCGTCACCATCGCGCAGTGGCGGGCGCTGTCGCGTGCCGCGCGCGATGCGGTGGCGGCGGAAGCCGCGGCGCTGCCGCTGCCGGACGTCCACGGCGCTATCGAGGTTCGCTGGGACCGCTGACGTATCCGGTGCGCGCGCGCACGCGAAGATGTCGGCCGCGCACGTCCACTGCGATCTTTCGGTAGCCGGACTTCTGGTGCGGCGCCGGCACGTAGCCGACAACGTAGTACGTCGACATCCCGTCGAGCAATTCGTCGAGACCGCGGCGCATATCGTTGCGGTTCGCGACGATCACGCCGCCAGTATCGACGGCGAGGCCGACCGGCCCCTCCGCCGCGTCGAATCGCCCATACGGCCCCTCGTTGGCGTCCCGATTGAGCGCGGGGCCGAACTCGACGTCGTGATATCGATCGAACCCCGACAGGCCGCGCGCGTCAAGCACGTCGATCGGCGCGTTCGCGCGCAGCGATCGTGTCACGACGTCGAGATACTCGGAGTCGTCAGGATCGGTCGCGAATCCGCCGGAGATGAGAATGAGGCGATGCCGGCCGGGCCGAGTGGCGAGCCAGTCGAGGGTGCGCAGCATCACGTCGTAGACACGATCGCGGCGGACGCGGACGCGGCCGGCCGCCTCGACGCCCTGTTCGATCGCGATCGTTTCCGCCTGCTCGGCGCTCAACTCTGGATGCAGCGTGAGGAAGCGTGCGGCGACACGCGCAATCGCCTGGAGATCGCGGCGCGCGATCGCAAGCGCCTCGGCGTCCTCGACCGGAAACGACGCGTGCTCCTCGTCGCGCCCGCCGGTGATGTGGTCGACCGACGGCTCGAGCGTTGCGGCGGTCTCCGCGAATGCTGAGACCTTCGATGCCGGACCGACGAGCATGATGGCTCCGCTGCGCTCGCCGACCGTCGTCAGCAATCCCCGCAGCGCCGGGCGAAGGCGCGCGGCCTGCTGCGGCGTCAGATGCAGATCGTCGACGAGGACGACGGTGGTCGCCTCGGCCGGGCCGCTCGGCATCACGCCGCTGCCGACGGCCGCGGACCCGCTCGGGGCAAATGCCTCGAACGACACGATCGGACGCGCCTTTCCGTCTTCCTTGACGACGACGTCCTTCGACGACAGGCCTCGAACGGGGTGCCCGGCGTTATCGGTGACGACAAAGTCGACGAGCACGAGTTCGGTCAGCGACCTGAAGACGGGCGGCGGTTTCGGACGATCGGGGTCCGGCGCCGGGCGCGCGATCGGCGAGGGTTCCGCGATCGCTGTTTCGGCGGGCGCCGCCGCGGGCGGCTCCGGCGTGCCGGAGTCCGCGGCGCCCGGGGTCGCGGTCCCGTCCGGATCGCCGGGTCCCATCCGCTCGCGCGTGGTGACGCCGAACTGTCGCACGCGGCCGTACGTGGCGACGCCGGACACGATCGCGCCATCGCGGCGCACGCGATACTCCTCGCGCATCACAGTGGGAATCATCAACTGCGCGCGTGCGTCCCACGCGTAGCGCACGTCGATCGTCGCGCGGAGAGTGGCGTCCTCCGCCGAAAGCTCGGTCCGCGCGATTCGTCCCGACCCCGCATCCACCCACAGCCGTCCGTGGACCGGCAGATCGAGTCCCGCCGGCGTGCGGATCAGCGTCGGGTGCAGCCGCTCTTCAAATCCGACCACCGCGTTGCCGTCATCGCCGCCGCCGCGCGTGAAGCGGAAACGCGACTGATACGCCGGCAAGACGCACTGCAGCGCCAGCGTCGGCGTGTTGATCGTCCGCTCGACGTTGCCGATGTTGTAGCGAGCGCTCTCGCGTTGGATTTGCTCAATCTGTGCGGCGGCCGACGTCGCGCCGGAGAGAAACAACGCCGTCAGTCGCTCCTGGCGGTCGCGCACCGGACGTCTGTCGACTTCGAACACGTCGCGGAACTCGACGTACTGATCGGCGCCCTGCGGACGCACCAGCAAGATGTCGGATCGCAACTCGCGGTGGGTCCCGGACGCGGTGCGGCCCGGCAGCAGGTTCGGATACGTGACGTCCTGGACGTAGTCCTCTTCGGCAACGATGTTCGCCAGCCGTTGCTGGAAGGCGGTCACGTACTGGCCCATCCGTTCGACGATCGCGGGCAGCGACCGGTCCTGTGCGCGCGCGATGGCCGGCGACACGACGAGGAGGATGAGCATCCACCGCTTCGGGCCCACGCAGGCGGATTCTACGCCGGGCTGCAGAACCGGTCGCCCTGTGCCGATACGTTAAACTGTTGACCTACCAACGCATGCTCATCCGTTCCCTGGTGGCCGCCACGGCGATTCTGGCCTCTGCCGTTCCCGCGCGGGCGCAGATCTACACGTGGCAGGATGCGAACGGCAACCTGGTGCTGTCGAATCGGAAACCTCAGGGCCCGGCGGCAAAGTCCTTCGCGGTCCCGGAAGCGCAAACGGTCCGGGCGACGCGCTACGCGACGGCGGACCGCAGCCGCGCGTACGACGACCTCATCCGTTCGAACGCGCAGGAACAGGGGATCCGCGTGGATCTCGTCCGCGCGGTGATGCAGGTGGAGTCGGCGTTCAACCCGCTGGCGCGGTCGGCGAAGGGCGCGCTCGGCCTGATGCAGTTGATGCCGGCGACGATCAAACAGTTCGGCGTGGCGAACCCGTTCAATCCCGCCGAGAACATCCGCGCCGGCGTGGCGTATCTGCGAGAACTGCTCGACCGCTACCAGAACAACGAGCAGCTCGCGCTCGCCGCGTACAACGCCGGGCCGGGTGCGGTCGACAACCACGGCCAGTCCGTCCCGCCGTACCGCGAGACGCGCGACTACGTCGCGCATGTCAACGAGCTCGCCGGACATCGGGTCGAGATGCGCGGCAACGCGCTGTACAAGATCGTCGAGTACGTCGACGGCCGGCCCGTGCCTCGCTATACCGACAAGAAGCCCGCGACTGGGACCTACGAAGTCGTCAGTCGCTAGTCGCTAGTCAACTAGCCCTGTCACTGCGGGCACGTCGTCGACTGTCCGTTCAGCCCTTCCACATCTTTGTGAAACTGCGCGGTGATGCCGCTCGTGTAGTTGACGTGCAGCACGTAGAGACTGTCGTAGTCGCCTGACGCCCACGCCGGCACGACCGTGCCGCCGCCATATTTGTTCATCAGGTCCTGCACGATCTTCTGCAGGTACGTGTGCTCCCACGCGACGAAGATCGTCGTGCTCGCTTTGGCGGCGTTGATCAGCAACCTTTCGATTCCGGCGATGTCGTTGTAGCCGACGCTCGTGTTCACCGACACGCCCGCGCGAATCGCCGCCGGCTCCAGCGTCGCCAGCGGACGGACGTAGTAATAGCTGCCGCTCGGATCGTTGATCTTCACCGCCGGGTTCGGGGCGTACGCATACGCCGGCGTGCCGTAGCGGCCGAGGAGCACGGTCGGCAGCGCGAGCGCGCGGTTCAGCCCCTGACACGTCAGCTGGCCGAGGCCGCTCGACGGCTTTTCGGCGTGGCGGAAGAAGACGATCGTCTGGTCCGCTCGCGCCTGGGCGGCACACACGAGCAGCAGCGACACAGCTATCGCGATCGAACGATGACGCATGAGCAAACCTCCGCGTGAAGCAGCGGCTTGCCACGTCACCGCTGGTGTTTCGCGCTTCGCTTAGGTGAGATACACCTTAGCCGCTCGACACGGACGTGCCAAGCAGGGCCGTATTCGAGCGCGGCTATTCCGTGCGCTCGACGGCGAGGATGTCGAGTCGATCGAACAACGGGCCGAGCAGTTCGGTCGCGGCGGCGATCTCGAGCATCACGATCGCGGTGCACACCGCGGCGGCGGGGACGAAGACCGCCGCACCGATCCAGCGCTGGAACGCGAACCAGATCGCGCCGCCGGCGACAGCACCAGGCAGCATCAGCGCCGTGACCGTGAGCAGCGTGGCGCCGAGCATGATCAGCCGCTGCCCCATTGCGTCGACGCCGCGCGGCCGCTGATTGCCGAGCGGCACCCAGCCGGGGAATGCGATCGCCGCGGCGTTCTGCACGAGGTACTGCGCGAAGACGAGCGCGGGCATCAGCAGCAGCGCTGCACCGGCCAGCGACGCGCGCGTCAACGCGGGAACTTGCGGAAACGCCGCGGGCGAGAACGCCGCCGCGCACGCGATCGCCGCCCAACCCACGACGGTCAGGAGCGTGGCCGGCCACGCGAGCTCGCCGCGCACGACGGCCGCCGGGCGCACCGGCCACGTCTTCAGCAGATCGAGGTGCAACAGGTCGCTGCGCATGTCGGTGCGCACGATCTGCGGGCCGAGCACGGCGGTGAACCCGGCGACGGCGATCGCGACGGCGCAGGCCGCCGCGGCGCCGCCGCGCAGATGCATCGTGTTGAGCACGGCCGACGTCACCGCGACGATGATCACCAGGAACGCGACGACGATCCGAATGGCGGCGAGGCCGGTGAGCCGCAGCGTCTGCACGCCGTTCTTCCAGAAGAACGCCGGCTCGGGCGGACCGGTGAGCGCGAGCGACAGGCCCGTCGCCCGCGCGCGGACCGCGCCGCCGCGCGAGGTCTGCGCCCGCTCGACGCGCCGCGCGGCCGCGCGCGCCGCCGCGTCCTGAAACGCGTCGTCGCCGTGCAGCATCCACGCGACCGCGACGCCGAGCACGACCACACCCGCGCTGACGGCCGCGGCGAACGCCGCGGCGGAATCGGCAAACAGCGGACGCACCAGCGCGGCGAACGGCCACAGCGCGATCGCCGCGGCGCCGTGCGTCACGGCGCCGCCGACGCGCGCGGCCAACTCGCCCGGATCGACGAGCGGCCGCGCGGCGATGGCACGGACGAGCGCCGCGCCGACCATCGCGATCGCCGCGCCGAGCGCCGCCAGCGGCGCCCACGCGGTCGTCGACCGCCGGCTGCGCGCCAGCGTCACGCCCGTGTAGTACACGCGCGTCGTCAGAAACAAAAGCCACATGCCGATCGAGATCTGGAAGCGCTTCCAGCCGCCGACCGGCGATCCGATGGCGATGATGATCGATCCGAACAGGATGCCGGCCTGCGATCGTAGCAGCCGGTGCAGCAGCAACTGACGCCGCGACACCGGCGCCGGAAACAGGACCTCGGTTTCGGCGTCGGAGAATTCGAGCAGGCCGCTGTCGAACGGCAGCACCCACGCGACCGCCGCGAGGAGCAGCACCGCGATGCCGACGAGCGACGGCGCGGCGGCGAAGATCGTCGCGGCGGTCGCTTCGGCGGCGGCCGACGCCGACGGACGCCGCGTGGGCGGGCGCCGGCCCGCGCGCGCGCGCGTACTGAACCAGAAATAGAAGTACGCGAGGCCGGCGATCGCGCCGACGAGATATCGCGGCTCGCGCAGCCGCGCCAGCCGCTTGCGGATCCGGTTCTTCGTCGAGCAGACGACGATGTAGAGGCTGGCGCTAATCATGCCCGGTGACGCGCATGAAGATCTGCTCGAGGTTCGATCCAGCGGCGGCCAGATCGGCGCGCGACGCGAGCTCGGCGAAGGTGCCGTCGGCGACCTTCTTCCCCGCCGCCATGATGATCACGCGCGAACACACCTCCTCGACCAGATGCAGCAGATGCGACGACAGGAGGACGGCGGCGCCCTCGCGCGCCCGTGCGACGATCGTCTCGCGCATGCGGCGGATGCCGATCGGATCGAGGCCGGTCAGCGGCTCGTCGAAGAGCAGCGTCGTCGCAGGGCGCACGAGGCCGCAGGCGATCACCACTTTCTGCCGCATCCCGCGCGACAGCTCGCCGGGCAGCGCCTTCTCCTTGCCGGCGAGCTCGAGCTCCTGCAGCAGCGCGCGCGATCGCTCCTCGAAGCCGTCGACCGTGTAGAGCCGCGCGATCAGCCGCAGGTGCTCTTCGACGGTCAGGTACTCGAACAGGTGCGGCTCGTCGGGCATGAACGCGAGGCGCTTCTTGGCTTCGATGGCGTCCGCGATGATGTCGTGGCCGTCGATGGTGATGCGCCCGGCTGTCGGGCGGAGGATGCCCGCGAGCGCCCGCAGGGTGGTCGTCTTGCCCGCGCCGTTGGGGCCGATCAGGCCGACGATTTCTCCCGCGCGCACGGCGAACGACAGGTCGTCGACGGCGACGAAGCCGTCGTAGGTGCGCCGGAGGTTCTCGACGGCGAGAGCCATGCTAGAATGAGGGGTTTCGGAGGTAGAAATTCACGTGGCCAGTCATGCATCCGCGCTCAAGGCGCACAAACAGAGTCTCAAGAACCGGGAACACAACCGGCAGTTCCGTTCGCGTCTGCGCGGCGCCCTCAAGAACGTCCGCACCGCCATCGCCGGCAACGACCTCGCCGCGGCGAAGAGCGCGTTGAAGCAGACCATCTCGCTCATCGATCGGATGGCCAGCAAAGGCATCATCCACCGGAACGCGGCCGGGCGGTACAAGTCGCGGCTCCACACGCGGTTGTCCGCGCGGTCGTAACTACGCGCGGCGCGCCCCGCGCCGCGCGCCGCACAACTCCACCACGAGCCGTTCCAGCAGCACGCGCGGATCGCCGGCCGATCGCTTCAAATCCAGGTCGGTCCTGAACAGCGACTCGACGCCCGGCACCACGCCGGCGGGCGCGAGGTTCGGGAACTTCGCGCGGACCAGCCACCCGAGCTGACCGAGAATCATCTCCGGCGCGGCGCCGGCGTCGAGCGTCAGCGCGAGCTGACGCAGCGCCTCGCCCGCCTGCCCGGCCTCGATCGCGTTGGCCATCGCCCAGTCGTCCTGCAGCGCCGCCGGTCCTGCGACCGCGCGCGCATCCTCCACCGTGATCGTCTTCTGGCCGAGGGCGTACAGCAGCAGCCGATCGACTTCCGAGCGCAGCCGCTTCAAGTCGGGTCCGGCACGCTGCGCGAGCGCGCGCGCGGCCGCCGGATCGATGTCCGTGCCGGCGGCCGCCACGCGATTGCGAATCCAGCGCTCGGCGTCGGCCTGGTCGGCGATGACGCCGCATTCGACGATCGTCGCCGTCTTCTGGAGCAGCTTGAAGAATTTCGTCCGCCGATCGACCGACGCGGCCACGAAGACGAGCGTCGTCTCCCGCTCGGGCGAGGTGAGCAGTTCCTCGAACGCCTCGAGCGCGCGCGTCGCCGCGTCGCTCTCCCGCTTCGGCGCGATGATCGCCTCCGCCTGCAAGACGACGACGATGCGGCGCGGCGCCATCATGGGGAGCGTGCGGGCCGCGGCCACGAGGCCGCCGACGCCGTCGGAGAGCTTGTCGCCGCTCGTCCAGTCGCCGGCGTGGATGCGCTCGACGTTGAACGCGCGCAGCCCTTCGTCCACCAGCTCGGCGAACTCGCCCGCGAGCGCCGACTTCTCGATTTCGTCTTCGCCGATCAGGAGATAGACGGGATCGGTGGCGCCCGCGGCGATCTGCTTGCGGACGGCGGCAACCGTCGCCGTCAGAACGCCTCCAGGATGGAGCTCACGATCGTGCGCGCGAACTCGCTGCTCATGCGCTCGAGCGCGTTGGCGTCCTGCTGAAAGAAGGCGACGGGATCGGTCGTGTTGCGTCCGCTCGTCGCGGGATAGTCCTGGCGGAACATGACGCCGGGATTCTCCCACAGCACCTTGTTCTCGTGCTGATCGCGGAACTCGATGCGGGCCGTCATGGCGACGCTGTACCCCGTCGCCAGGTTGTTCTGGTTCGGGTTGAAGCCGACCGGCGACACCGTGACCGCGGTGACTTCGCCGTTCAGCAGCCCGTCGACGTCGTTCGCCTGCGGCAGGATCTGATACTTGCCGCGGCCGATGAACTCGGCGCGGACCTTCTGCGTCAGGAGCGTCTCGAGGTTGAAGATGCTCGTGCGGTTGGTGAAGGTCGGCACGCCGATCGTCTTGATGTAACCGGGAAGAAACGAGCCGCGGCCCGCGAGGGTGTAGCCGCACGCCGACGACAACGCTCCGCCGCCGAGGACGCCGAGGACGCCGCGCAAGAATCCTCTGCGGCTCGCAGCCCCGAATCGCGTCTCGGCCGGCGCGGTCACTTCACCACGACCGACACGAGCGGCCCCTTCGCGACGACCACTTTCACGATCGTCTTGCCCGCGACGTAATTCTGGACGGCCGGATCGCCGAGCGCGAGCTCGCGCAGCCGGTCCTCGTTCGCGTCGGCCGGCGCGGTGACGCGGCCGCGCACTTTTCCGTTCACCTGCACCGGGACGACGACTTCGTCGGCTTTCGCGATCGCGGCATCGAACGTCGGCCACGCCGCTTTCGCGAGGCCGCCGACGTGGTCCAGCATCTCCCACAGCTCCTCGGCCATGTGCGGCGCGAAGGGCGAGATCATCACGACGAGCGCGTCGATCGCCTCGCGCAGCGCCGCCAGCGTCTGCGGCCGCTCGACGCGCCCGGCCGGCGGCTCGTTGCGCGACGGCGCGCCGTGCGCGGTCCCTTCGCTGAAGGCGTACAGCTCGTTCACGAGCTCCATCAGCGACGACACGGCCGTGTTGAGGTGCATCCGCTCTTCGATGTCGCTCGTCACGCGCCGGATCGTGTCGTGCGTCTTCCGCCGCAGGGCGCGCTCGGCCTCCGTGCACTCCGCCGCGTTGCACGTCGGCATCCCTTCGCCGCCGATCGTCTCGCACCAGTGGTCGACGAGGCGCCAGACGCGGACGAGGAACCGGAAACTGCCTTCGAGGCCGGCGTCGCTCCACTCGACTTCTTTTTCGGGCGGCGCGACGAACATGACGTACAGGCGCAGCGCGTCAGCGCCGTACTTCTGCAGCATGTCGTCCGGATCGACGACGTTCCCCTTCGACTTCGACATGACGGCGCCGTTCTTCAGCACCATCCCCTGCGTGAGGAGCCGCTTGAACGGCTCGTCGAAGGTGACGAGTCCGACGTCGCGCAGCACGCGCGTGAAGAACCGCGAGTACAGCAAGTGCAGGATCGCGTGCTCGACGCCGCCGCTGTAGAAATCGACCGGCATCCAGTACGCCGCGGCCGGCGGATCGAAGGGCAGCTCGTCGTTTCGCGGATCGCAGAAGCGCAGGAAGTACCACGACGAATCGACGAACGTGTCCATCGTGTCGGTCTCGCGCCGCGCGGGACCGCCGCACGTGGGGCACGTCACGTTGACGAACTCGGGGACCTGCGCCAGCGGCGAATCGCCGCGGCCGGTAAAGCTCGCGAACTTCGGCAGCGCCACCGGCAACTGCCCGTACGGCACCGGCACCGGTCCGTCCTTCTCGCAGTAGATCATCGGGATCGGCGTGCCCCAGTAGCGCTGACGCGAGATGCCCCAGTCCTTCAGCCGATACTGCACCTCGCCTTTGGCGATGCCGCGCGCTTCGGCGTCGCGGATCATCTCGGAGAGAACCGCCGGCGCTTCCTTGCCGTTCCACGGACCCGAATTGACCAGCCGTCCGTAGTTGGTCGTCGCCATCTCCATCGACGCCGGCGACGGCGTGTCCGGTCCGTGCGTGACGACGACGCGGATCGGCAGTCCGTATTTCTTCGCGAACTCGAAATCGCGCTCGTCGTGCGCCGGCACCGCCATCAGCGCGCCCGTGCCGTACTCGGCGAGCACGAAGTTCGCGATCCAGATCGGCACCTGCTCGTTGGTGAACGGATTGATCGCCTTCCAGCCGGTGTCGAAGCCTTCTTTCTCGAGCGTCCCGGTGATGCGCGCATCGCGATCGACCGCGCGCAGCTTCGCCGCGCGCGCGCGGAACGCCGCCGGGTCCGCACTGGCCGACGCGAAGCGCTCGACGAGCGGATGCTCCGGCGCGAGCAGGACGAACGTCGCGCCGTAGATCGTGTCCACGCGCGTCGTGAACACTTCGATGCCGGCATTCGAGACCGACGCGTCGGAACCCGCCGCCACCGGAAACGTGATCCGCGCGCCTTCGGACCGGCCGATCCAGTTGCGCTGCATCACGACGACCTTCTCGGGCCAGTCCTTCAGCGTGTCGAGCCCCGCGAGCAGTTCGTCGGCGTACGCCGTGATGCGGAAGAACCACTGCTCGAGCTCGCGCTGGACGACCGTCGTGCCGCAGCGCCAGCACGCGCCGTCGATCACCTGCTCGTTGGCGAGGACGGTCTCGTCCTTCGGACACCAGTTCACCGTCGAGCGGCGGCGATACGCGAGACCGCGCTCGTACATCTTGAGGAAGATCCACTGGTTGAACTTGTAGTAGTCCGGCAGGCACGTCGCGATCTCGCGTGCCCACGCGTAACTGATCCCGAGCCGCTGCAGCTGCCCCTTCATGTGCGCGATGTTCGCGAGCGTGGAGGTTTCCGGATGCGTCCCGGTCTTGATCGCGGCGTTCTCGGCCGGCAGGCCGAAGGCGTCCCACCCGAACGGATGCAGCACGTTGAAGCCGCGCATCCGCTTCATCCGCGCCATCACGTCGCCGATGATGTAGTTGCGGACGTGCCCCACGTGCGCGTGTCCCGAGGGGTACGCGAACATCTCCAGGCAGTAGAACTTCTCGCGCGACGGGTCGATCTCGACTTCAAAGGCGTGCGCGGCGCTCCACGCCGCCTGCCACTTCTTATCCAGCTGCTGCGGTTTGAATTCGGTCATCGGCCGTGGGGACCATTTTATCTGCGAAGGGACCGCGAATGCTCGCGGCGGGCCGCTACAACGCCCAGAACGCCGCCAGCGGCTCGCGCGCCGTCGCGACGGCGACGCGGCCGCGGCTCGACGCGATGCCGCTCGACGGCCACTGCACCGCGCCGGGCGGCGCGTGCAGCACGTCGACGGCGCCATCGAGCGACGTGCCGAGCCCCTCGAGGTCGTAGCCGCCTTCGGTGACCGCGACGATGCGTCCGCGGCAGCACTCTTCGGCGACGAGGCGCAGCTCGGCGGTCATCGCGGCGAACGCACCGCTCGACAGCCGCATGCCGCCAAGCGGATCGTTGGCGTGCGCGTCGAAGCCGGCGGACACGATCACCAGATCCGGCTCGTACTGCCGCAGCACGGGGACGACGATCCGCCCGAAGACGGCCTGGTAGTCCTCGTCGACCGACCCGGCCTCCATCGGAATGTTGACCGTGAAGCCGCGGCCGGTATCGCGACCGATCTCGCTCGCGGCGCCGGTACCCGGATAGTACGGATACTGATGCGTCGACACGTAGAGCACGTGACGATCCGCCTCGAAGATGTGCTGCGTGCCGTTGCCGTGATGCACGTCGTAGTCGACGATCGCCACCTTCGCGGCGCCGAGTGCGTGCGCGTGCGCGGCGGCGACGGCGACGTTGTTGAACAGGCAGAAGCCCATCGCGCGATCGCGCTCGGCGTGGTGGCCGGGCGGCCGCACCAGCGCGACCGCGGCGCGATGCGAGCCGCCGAGCACGCGCTCGACCGCGTCGACCGCCGCGCCGGACGCGAGCAGCGCGATCTCGTACGAGTCCGGCGACGTGTACGTGTCGGGATCGAGCGCCGTCGCCCGTCCGACCGTCTCCGAGATCCGGCGCAGGTAGTCGGCGTCGTGGACGCGCAGCAGTTGCTCGCGCGTGGCGGCGCGCGGCGCGACGACGTCGGTGCCGCGCCCGCGCCACTTCGCCGCGACGGCGTCGAACACTTCTGCACGCTCCGACCGCTCGGGATGGCCAGGCGGCGTCTGATGATCGGCGAATCGGTCAGAATGAACGAGGACGAGGGACATGGCCGAGCTTCATCGTAGCCCGAAAGTGGCGCTGGTCACCGGCGCGAATCGAGGAATTGGACTCGAAGTCTGTCGCCAACTCGCCGCCGCCGGCCTCCACATCGTCGCCACCAGCCGGCGCGGAGAGGGCGACACGGTGCGGTTGGATGTCACCGACGCCGCGAGCATCCGCGCGTGCGCGGCGGCGGTCGGTCCGATCGACGTGCTCGTCAACAACGCGGCGATCCTCGTCGGCGAGGACGCGGCGCTGCTCGAGACGTCCCTTGCGGACGTGCGGGCAACGTTCGAGGCCAACGTGTTCGGCGCGCTCGCCGTGTGTCAGGCGTTCGTGCCGGGCATGGTAGCGCGGCGCTACGGGCGCGTGGTGAACGTTTCGTCCGGCGCGGGTCAGTTGTCGTCGATGGGCACATATGCGCCGGCGTACTCGATGTCGAAGGCGGCGCTGAACGCGTTGACGATTCAGCTGGCGGCGGCGGTGAAGGGCTCGGGCGTGCTCGTCAACTGCGTCAATCCCGGGTGGGTGCGGACGCGGATGGGCGGCGCATCGGCGCCGCGGTCGGTCGAGCAGGGCGCCGACACGATTGTGTGGGCGGCGACGCTGCCCGACAACGGGCCCACCGGGGCATTTCTGTCCGATCGGCGGCCGATCGCGTGGTGACGCTGCGGGTGTTGGGTGTTGAGTGTTGGGTGTTGGGTGTTAGGTGCTAGTGCTGGGTGCTGGGTGCTGGGTGCTAGGTGCTGGGTGCTAGGTGCTGGGTGCT
>Ga0070741_10006655_pt1 | contig 24625 bp, 23 predicted proteins | sample Coa_R1_4_FD_66440 | JGI IMG/M metagenome (GOLD analysis project Ga0070741, IMG submission 66440) | Surface soil microbial communities from Centralia Pennsylvania, which are recovering from an underground coalmine fire - Coalmine... | ecosystem: Environmental > Terrestrial > Soil > Unclassified ... | reverse complement strand
GGGCTGTTTCGGCACCTGGGCACCATATACGGTGGCCATCGCGGGTGACGCCGCCAAGTTGTGCGCGTGTCCCGTCGTCATGCCTGCTGAGAGGCCGGCAAGCGTAAGCGCGATCACGAAACTCGCTTTCATCTGACTCATGATGGTCAACGTCCTCTTCATCGTCACGCCTTTGCTTGGTTGAGAAGCCGGGAAGCACCCGCGAAGAGCAGCTCGCCTCACTTACTCGGTGTAGCAAGATTGAGCGCCGAGCCGGTCAAAGGCAATGGAACTTTCGTTTAGCATCGCGGGGTCAGCATCACCGCTTGCGGCTTCTTCCATGCGCGCCTCAAGGCTCTTCCTCTTGTCCAGCGGCGCGGTTGCGCTCGCGTTTGCCGTTGCCGCGCTCGTCGCAGGCGACCTGCTCACGCAGCCGGCGCCCGAACACCTCGGCGCGCCGCCACGGGACTTGAACGCGCGGGTCGTGGCATTCGCATCGACTTCCGGTGCAACCTTGAAAGGCTGGTTCGCGCCCGGTGCGACCGGACAAGGGGCGGTGTTGTTGCTCCATTCCGTTCGCTCCAACAAGCGCTCGATGGTGGCGCGCGCGAAGTTCCTACGGCAACTCGATTACGGGGTCTTTCTCGTGGACCTGCAGGCGCATGGAGAGAGCAGCGGCGATCGCATTACATTCGGTTATCGCGAAAGTCGCGACGCTAAGGCTGCGGTGTTACACCTCAAGGCCCTTGCACCGCGCGAACGCCTGGCCGCAATCGGCGTATCGCTCGGGGCGGTGTCCTTGGTGCTCTCCGATGCTCATCCGCTGCTTTCGGCCCTGGTTCTCGAGTCCATGTATCCCGCCATCGAGGACGCGGTAAAGAATCGGCTGCGCATCCGCTTCGGGCCGCTCGGCCCGCTGCTTGCGCCCGTGCTGCTACGGCAGCTCGAGCCCCGATTGGGCGTGTCGCCCCAAGCCTTACAGCCCATTGCAAGACTGAAGCCTGTAACCGAGCCTGTGCTTCTCATCCAAGGTACCGAGGATCGCCACACCACATTGGAGGAAGCTGAGCATGTCTTCGCGGCGCTGCCCGGTGTAAAGGAAATGTACGCGGTGCCTGGTGCCGGCCATGTCGATCTGCATCATTACGACACCGCCGAGTATGAACGACGCATCGCGAGCTTCTTCGCCAAACACCTGCGATGGCCAATCGGGACATCGCTGAGCATAGCGGGATGGCCGGATCCCTGACGTTCTTAAGAGCGTGCTCGGCCGATCCGGAGGCCGACGCGCGCCACCCGCGCACCCTGTGTTTCGCGCACGATCAGCTCCAACGGACCGACACGCACACGATCGCCCTGGACCGGGCGCCGATGCAATTGTTCGCCGAGCCACTGGCCGACCGCGAGCGCGCGTTCACGCTCTTGACGAACCAGCGCGACGCCGTATACCTGCTCGATCTCGCCCAGCGACACCGATGGATCCAGCTCAAAATCGCCGAACAACCTGCGCTGGATGGCCCCGCCCGATAGATCGCGCGAGAACAACTCGCCCAACGCGGCGCGCGCGTTCGGTGGCGCGATCAGGAGCAAGGTATCTCCCGCCATCAGCGATTCGCCGTGCACTGCATTCATGAGCTTGGCATTGCGCCATCCCGACAGCACCCGGCTTCCAGTCGGAAGAGGCAGTGCAGCCACCCTGACGCCGATCAGCGGCCAGTCGATCGGCACCTGCACTTCCAGCAGTTGCATGCGCGCATGCGCCCCGAGCTCCACTTCGCCATGCGCGCGCAACTCGCGTTGCGCCGGCAATGCGAGGCCGAGTAGTCGAGCGGCCGATGCGACAGTCGAACCTTGCACGACGAGCGACACCAGAACGACGAAGAAGGCGACATCGAAATAGCGGGTGTACTGATCGATGCCGGCGATGGTCGGAAAGATCGCGAGCACGATCGGCACCGCACCGCGCAGTCCTACCCAACTCACATAGGCAACTTCACGCATGGGAAATCGGAACGGCGCAAGGGTCAATGCGACCGCTAGTGGTCGTGCAAGCACGATCAAGGCGAGCGAAAGCAACAGCGCCGACCACCCCAGGTCCGCGAGCCGGCTGGGTGTGACCAGCAAACCTAACAGCAGAAACATGCCGGCCTGAGCGAGCCAGGCGAGTCCGTCCATGGCGCGCAGCAAGTTCTCTCCCCCGGGCAAACGTCTGTTTCCCACCAGCAAGCCCACGAGGTAGACGGCGAGAAAGCCGCTGCCGCCCAGGAGGTTGCAGCCGGCGAAGAGCAACAGGCCGCCCGCCATGAGGAGCAAGGCGTGCAGTCCTTCGCCGACTCGCACGACCTGAACGACTTCGCTGAGCAGATAACCCCCCGCTAATCCGATAGCGGCGCCCAGCCCGAATTGACGCGCGAGATCGAGCAAAACTACGAGGCCGGGAGCATCGGCGTTCGACCGAATCAACTCGATCAAGACGACGGTGAGGAACACGGCCATCGGGTCGTTGAGGCCCGATTCGATTTCCAACGTCGCTGCGACGCGATCGTTGAGCCGGGTGCCGGAATCGCGCAGCAAGGCGAACACTGCTGCGGCGTCGGTCGATGCGACAATCGCCCCCAGCAACAACGCGTAGCGCCAATCCCATTGCAGCAGCCATTTCGTCGCCAAGCCCATCAGCGCGGCGGTCAATACGACGCCGATCGTGGCGAGCGACAACGCCGGGCGCAACGCCACGCGAAAGGTGCGCAGCTCGGTGCGCAGTCCGCCGTCAAGCAGAATGACAGCAAGCGCGAGATTCGCGACGAGAAAGCTCAGACCGAAGTTGTTGAAGACGATTCCACCGGGTCCGTCTTCGCCGGCAAGCATGCCGATCAGCAGAAAAACGAACAGCAACGGCAGCCCGAAGCGGCGTGACACATGGCCGATCAGGATGCTGGCGAACAACAGCACGCCGCTGATGAACAGGATGTGGTTGACTGAGCTCATCGCGCCGGAAGCGAGCGCACGGGGAAAGCCGCCGCTGAAGAGGCACCGGTTAGCAGTTCGTGTCGATGGTGCCGAGAAGTTGGTGTCTACGCCGACGCCTGCATTCGAGTACGGCGTGAAAGGCCGCTCAATCGCTGCGGATCGGCGCGCGCACTGGCTGTCCAGGGGTAGCCTGGTCGAGGAGTCGTCCGTCGCGCACCACGAACTGGCCATTGACCAGCACGCTGTGCATGCCTTCGGCGTAGCGGGCGGGCTGCTCGTAGGTGGCGGTGTCGCGAATGCGAGCAGGATCGAAGACAACGATATCGGCGTCCGCGCCCACCCGGATCCTGCCCTTGTTTGCCATCGCGGGGACGCGCACTTCGAGGCGTCGCGCCGGCATCAACGTCATCTTGCGCAGGGCTTGCATCAAGTCGACCGCACGCTCCTCGCGCACATAGCGGCCGAGCATGCGCGAAAAGGTCCCCGCGGAGCGCGGATGGCTGGGCGGATCGATGTCGAAACCATCGCTCGCGATCAGGGTGAGCGGATGGGTGACCGCGGTGCGCACGCGCTCTTCAGTGTTGGCGTGGATCAGCACATAGCCGCCCTGCTTGCGATACTTGGCGAAGCTCTCGCGCGTGAGCCGCTCCCCGGTCGCCACCCACTGCAGCTTGGCATACTCGGATTCCGGTTTGTCGGTCCAACTGTCGAACAGGTACGACTCGAGGCGCGTCATCCCCGCGGTATAAGGGTAGGCCTCGGTGCTGACGTCAACACCATGCGCGCGCGCCGCCTCGATGATGTCGAGCAGGCGCGTCACCGCCTCCTGTCCGCTGCTGTTGATATGCGCGACGTGAACGGGGGCGCCGCTCACCGCGCTGTGCGCGATCACTTCGAGCAAGCCTTCCTCGCGATCCGCGCTCCCCGCGCTCGAAGCGCCGCGGATATGGACGAAGCCCGTTGCACCGTAGCGCGCCGCGAGGCGAAACACGTCGAGGATCTCGCGTCGGGTGGCGGCCGCCGTATAGGCGAGCCCGAAGCCCACGCCGACCGCGCCGCGCTGCAGTCCATGTTCGACGCCGGCTTTGATCGCGGCAAGCTCGGTCTCGCTCGCCGGCTTTCGGGCCGCGTCCCCGGCCGGCACGAAAGCGCCCGGATCGCCCATCACACGCATACGCACGGGCGCATGACCGATCGAAGCGCCGTAGTTGATGGGCATGCGGCCGCGGCGCGCGTCGTACCAGGCATCCACATCCGCCACGCCGATCTCCAATTCGAAGGTGGAGGTCACACCGTCCATCGCCTCGTAATAGCTGCTGCGCGGGTCGGTGCCGTGCCAATGCAGGTCGATGAAGCCGGGGGCCGCCACCAGGCCGCTTGCCTCGATAACGTCGCGCCCGTCCAACGGCGCTTCGCTGATCGCGGCGATGCGGCCGTCTCGAATGCCCACGTCGCGGATGGCATCGAGATTGGACTCCGGATCCATCACGCGTCCGTGATGAATGACGACATCGTAGCGCTCGGTCGAGCCGACCGACGATGCAAGCAGAGCGCAGACGGCGAGACCTATGGTAAGAACGATACTACGCATCCGCATAACCCCTTTGTCGGTGGATGACCATCGATCGTCCGCTGATCTTCACCGTCGCTCGCCTGCCCGCCGTCGGCGTTTTAGCGCGTTCTTCTCGATCTTCATTGTTTGAATGAGCGCCGTTCGACCTCAATACAGCTTGTCCGCCGTCGGATTCATGCGCACCTCCACCACGGTCGGTGCCTTGGAGGCGTGCGCACGCATCAAGACGTTCGGTAGATCCATTGCACGCTCGACGCGTTCGGCCCTGCAGCCGAAGCCTCTGGCAACGTCGACGAAATCGACGCCGCGAATGTCGCTGCCCGGCGTGCGATCGATCCCCAGGCGCGCGCCGAGCGATTTGACGGCTCCGTAGCCCGAGTTGTTCAAGATGACGAAGCTGATCGGCAGCCGTAGCTCGGCAGCGGACCACAAACCCTGGATGGTATAGAGGCTCGAGCCATCACCCAAAATGGCAACGACTTTGCGCGAAGCATCGGCGAGCGCCACGCCAACCGCAGCCGGCAGCGCGAAGCCCAAGCCGCCGCTGGCGCACGCGTAGAAACCGCCGCTCGTATCGATGACGACGTGCTCGTTGAAGGCGTTTCGGTGCGACGGCGCTTCTTCGACAATGACGGCACGGCCGGGCAGCGACTGTGCGATCGCGTACATCGCATAGGCGCCGCTGATCGGATCACTCGCAGCGGGAACGCGCGGGCGCCCGAGCGCTTGCTGCCGCGCCCGCTTATGCGGTTGCACGAGCGGCAGCAGCTGTTCGACCCCCAGGCGTACGCTGCCGACGATGCTCGTGCCAATCGGCGCGCGCGCCGCCTGCTCGACATCGTCAGTCAGTTGGAACAGCCGTGTGCCAGGCGCGATGTAATGGCCCTCGGTGTGTACGTGATAGGTAAACACCGGCGCCCCGATGACCAGCACGACGTCGTGCTCGGCGAGTTGGTCGGCCAAAGGCTGACGCAGCGGCGCCAGGAAGCCAGCGAACAAGCGATGGCTTTGCGGGAAGCCGCGACGCCCTGCCATCGGGCTGTGCCAAACGCGCGCCTCGAGCCGCTCGGCGAGTTGAATGACGTCGTCCCATGCGTCATCCTGATCGACTGCGGCACCGACCACCAACGCCGGTCGTTGACTGGCATTGAGGGCCTGCGCCAAGCGCTCGATCGCATGCGGCTCGGGCGCCGTGCGCGCGCTGACTTCGCGCGGAAGCATCGGCTCGCATGCCACGTCCCAGTCGTCTTCCGGAACCGATACGAACACGGGGCCGCAGGGCTTCTGCAGCGCGGTGTAGATCGCTTGCGCCAGCGCGTGAGGCACGTCCTGCGCGCGCGCCGGCTCGATGCTCCATTTGACGTACGGCTTGGGGAAGTCGACCGCCGATCGTGCGCAGAGAAACGGGTCGGTCGGCAGCATCGCGCGCGTCTGCTGTCCCGCCAGAATCACGAGCGGGGTTTGGTTACGCCAGGCGGTGAACACGCTGCCGAGCGCATGGCCGACACCACCGGCGGAATGGAGATTGACCAGCGCCGGTTTGCGTCGCGCTTGTGCGTAACCGTCCGCCATCGCAACCGCGATGCTCTCCTGCAGTCCCAACACATAGCGGAAATCGTGCGGCCAATCGCGGAACATGCGCAACTCGGTCGAGCCCGGATTGCCGAACACGGTCGTCATGTCGAACGCACGTAACAACGAAAAGACGGCCTCCCGCACGGCGGTTTGGGACGCCGCCGAGATCGACGCGGACCGGTCAGAAGCTTGTCTTTGCATCTTTAACCTCGGCTGGCGACAGCTCGCTTCGCACCTTGCCGTCGAGCAGAGTGCTCACATTGATGTCGCCCATGACGTTGATGGTCGTGCGACAGCGGTCGAGGAACCAATCGACCGACAACAGAACGGCGATGTATTCGACGGGAAGCCCGACCGCCATGAACACCATCGTCATGGTGACCAAGCCCGCTTCCGGAATACCGGCTGCACCGATCGACGCGGCCATGCTCGTAAGCACGACGAGCAACTGCTGATACAGGCTCAAGTCCATGCCCAGCACTTGCGCGATGAACAGCGCCGCCATCGCTTCGTACAGCGCGGTGCCGTCGTTGTTGAAATTCGAGCCGACCAATGCGCCGAGGCTGGCCGAGCGTTCGCGCAAACCCACTCGCTCCCGTAAGCACGCGTACGTGACCGGCATCGTTGCCGTCGAGCTGGCCGTAGCAAATGCCATCACCAGGGCGTCGCGTGTACCGTGCAACACGGCGATCGGTCGCACCCAGGAGCCCAGTCGAATGCGAGTGAGATACCAGGCCGCTTGCAGCAGCAACGCGAGGATCACCGCGATCACGAACCCGCCGAGGGGAATGAATGCGACAAAGCCTTTCGTGCCCACGATGCTGGCGATGATGCCGAAGATGCCGAACGGAATCACTTCGATGATCCAGTGCAGGATCACGATGATCGTACCGAAGCCCACGTCGACGGCGTCGCGCACGGTACGAATCGAGGTGTCACGCTGACTGCGCAAGGCAACGCCGAAGGCGATCGCAAGGATGATGACGGCGATCACGCTGCCGTTGTCGGTGAGCGGACCAAACACGCTCTTTGGAATATTGTCGAGGAACTGCTCGAGCGGATTCGGTGTCGCTTTGCCTCCTACCGCAGGCGGGGTCGGTCCCACCGCATGCCAGGTTCCCGGCCGCAGCAGGTTGGCGATGGTCAAGCCAATGAAGATCGCGACCAGAGTATTCAGCAGGAGCAGGCCGGCAATGCGCGGTGCGGTGCCGCGCGGTAGTTCCGCGTTGACCAGCGCACGCACGATCGCGAGCAAGATCAGCGGCGGTGCGATGGCGGAGAGCAAGCGCAAGATCAGCTTGGCCGGCACGGCAAGCGCGGCAGCTTGAGCGCCGAGCAGCGTGCCGATCAGTGCGCCCAGCAGCAGTGCGGCGACAATGCGCACATACAGCGGGATCGCAGTCCAGCGCTGCCACGGGCCACGGCTGCCGAGTAGCAGATCGGATTGAGCGTCGTTCATCGATTGGTTGCGAAGCAGACGCGGTAGCGTACCAGACGAGCGCGGTTGCAACTGCACGACGGACTCTTCGGCATCACGCAGCTCCCATGGCACTGCTCACTCTTGGTTACGCAGCGCAAATCAACCATCGTCGGCGGAGCGCTTCATCATCTGCCTCCAGCGCACGAACAACGCGATGAGCAATCCTGCGGAAACGACGATCACCACGACCAGGAGCTCGAGGCGTTTGATCTTGCCGACCAACGCTTGCAACGTTTCACCGACGACGTAGCCGAGCACGCCGAACGACACCGCCCAAATCAGTGCGCCGATGATGTTGAGCACAAGGAAACGGATCGGCTTGATGCCGCTCGCGCCGAGCAGAAACGGCGTGACCGTGCGCAACCCATACAAGAAGCGAAATCCCAAGATGAGCCAGATCTGGTGCCGCACCAGCAGCCGCTGCGCGGTGGCGGCCGCACGTCGCCAGCGCGGCCGCCGTTCGAGTGCAGCGATCCCGCGTTGCCGCCCCAGGCTGAAGAACAACTGGTCTCCCGCCGTACTGCCAACGAAAGCCGCCGCCACGACCCAGGGTAGATCTAGATAACCTTGGTGGGCGAGAAGACCCGCAATGATTAGAATCGTCTCACCCTCGAGGAAGGTACCGATGAGCACGGCGAGGTAGCCGTAAGTCGAGACGATCTGGTCAAGATGCATAATCAAAACAGGAACAATTGCGCGGCCACGGCAGCGGACGTGCGTCACGATAACCGGCAAGCGCCTCGCGCGGTCTGCATTGAATAAGAAAACGTCTAGAACCGGAGGAATGATGCACGCAGCCGATCTTTACTTCACCCCCGCCACTGAGCTCGCTGTGCTGATCCGGCGGCGCGCGCTCTCGCCAGTCGACCTGATGGAAGCGGTCATCGCGCGCGCCGAACAGCTCAACCCGACCCTCAACGCCATTTGCACGCCGACCTACGATTGCGCATTGGAGCAAGCGAAGCAGGCGGAAGCCGCGCTCATGCGCGGCGATCCGCTTGGGCCATTGCATGGCATTCCCGTCACCATCAAGGACCTCGCCTTCACACGCGGCGTGCGCACGATGGGCGGCTCTTTCCTCTTTCGGGATCGCATCCCGAGCATCGACCATGTCCATGTCGAACGCCTGCAAGCGGCGGGCGCGATCTCCATCGGCAAGACCACCGTGTCGGAGCTCGGCTGGAAAGGCAACAGCGATAGCCCGGTCACCGGGGTGACGCACAACCCATGGAAGCATGGGATGAACGCCGGGGGATCGAGCGGCGGAGCGGCAGTCTGCGCAGCCGCGGGGATCGGCCCTTTGCATCAGGGCTCCGACGGCGCAGGCTCGGTTCGGATGCCCGCGGCATTCTGCGGTGTGTTCGGCATGAAACCCTCGTTCGGCCGCGTTCCCTATCATCCCATGCCCAACAATGGCTCGATCTCGCACATCGGCCCGCTGACGCGCACGGTGGCCGACGCGGCACTGATGATGCGCGTCCTCGCGGGACCCGACGACCGCGATGCATCCAGCCTGGAAGCAGCGCCGGCCGATTACCTCGGCGAATTGGAGCGCGGCGTGAATAGTCTACGCGTCGCCTATAGCCCTGACCTCGGCTACCTCAGAGTGGACGATGAAGTAGCCCTGGTGGTAAAGGGTGCGGTCGAAGTGTTCGAGCAGTTTGGCTGCCACGTCGAGGAGGTCGATCCAACCCGAGTCTTGGGCTGGGGCGACCCGATCGAAATGGAGCACTGTCTGTTCGCATCGGGCTACGCCGGCATGCTCGGCCAAGTGCTCGAGCGATGGGCGGACCGGATGGACCCGGGTCTCGTCGCGCTGACCCGGCATGGGCTGAGTTATAGCGCTGCCGATTATTGCCGCGCGCAAGGCGAGCGGCTCGCGTACTACGATCGGGTGATCGCCTTGTTCTCGCGCTACGACTTGCTGCTCACACCCACGCTGTCGGTCGCCGCATTCCCGGTCGATCGACTGATTCCGGCGCACTGGCCGCAACATCGGTGGGACTGGTTGCGCTGGGCGGGTTTCAGCTACCCGTTCAACCTCACCGGACTGCCGGCTGCCACCGTCCCATGCGGTTTCACCGCCGAGCATCTCCCAGTCGGGTTACAGATCGTCGCAGGCCGCTTTCAGGATCTCCGCGTGCTGCAGGCGGCTCGCGCATTGGAGCAGGCACGGCCGTGGGCCGACCATAGGCCGCCCCTCTAGGCGAGAGATCTCGCCTCACTCGCGCAGCGTCGAAAAGCGCTGTCCAGTCCACTGCTGGACGCCCCGCGCTACCCGTCGTGCAAGCGCTCGGGGTGTGTGTAGACGTTGTGCCGGCCATTACGGGCAAAGCCGACCAAGGTCAATCCCGACTCACGGGCGAGCCGGATCGCGAGTCCGGTGGGCGCCGAAATCGCGGCGAGGATCGGAATGCCCACCATCGCGGCCTTCTGTGCCATCTCGAAGCTTGCACGACTCGTGATCAGCGCGGCGCCCTCAGCGGTGGACATGCCGCCGCGCAGCATGGCGCCGATCAACTTGTCGAGCGCGTTGTGCCGTCCTACATCCTCGCGCACGAGCACGAGTTCTCCGGTATGCGACACCCAGGCGGCCGCATGCACTGCCCCGGTGATGGCGTTGAGCGATTGGCGTCGCCCCAGCGCTTCGAAGGCCCCCTGAAGCGCAGGATGCGCAATCGAGCTGCCGCTCGGCACCCGCGGCAGATGACGCAACACCTGCTCGATGCTCTCTGCGCCGCATAGCCCGCACGCGGTGCGGCCCGCCATATTCCGGCGCTGAACCTCGATCGCGGCCGTGCGCGCCTCCGGAATCTCGATGCGGATGAGAATACCGTCGTCCAGCTCGAGAATGTCGACGCGATGCAATTCATCACGCGCGCTCACGACGCCCTCGCTTATGCTGAACCCCACGGCATAATCTTCGAGATCCGCCGGAGAGGCCATCATCACGGCATATGCGAGCCCGTTGTAGACGAAAGATACCGGGGCTTCTTCGGCGACGCGATCCGTAACATCGGTCAGCTCGCCCGCGTCCCAGCGCGTGACCGGGTAGCTTCCAAGCGCGCCGGGCGCTGAGTCATCGACCTTCATCGGGTCATCCTAGCATCGCTCGGCATTACTCGTGCGGCCTTTGGAGAAATGACACATATGACACAGTTGCGAGTGGACGCGCGTGGGTTTCTTAAGTAATGTCCGGCGTGGGCAGCGATTCGAAGTTATTGGGAGACCATCAATGAGAACAACGACAATCGCACCGCTTCGTCTTGGCGTCACCCTTATCGCCTGTGCAATCGTAAGCGCCTGCGGAGGAGGCGGTGGAAACGGTGCGTCCAATGCGGTTCCGACTTTCGCCTCGTGGAATTCGGCGCAGCCAAGCACTTCGCTGACGGTGCCGGGGATGTCGCACAATTTTACGGCAGGCGTCAATGCGATCGGCGACACGGTCACCAGTGTGAACGGCACCGGGACGACCGATACGAGCAATAGTTCAATCACGCTTGGATTCGACGCCTCGCGCAACGTCCGATCTGTGCAGATCACCACACCCGCTGGCAGCGTGAGCATAACGAACGGGGTGGCAGGCGGCAGCGTAGGCTGCGGATCGTCGTCTGGTTTTCCGCCCGGCGCATGCACCGCGAGCGACGCTGGGCCAAATAATGTACTCGCCTTCGTGGATCCGTTCGCCGCCGGCTTTCAGTATCAAACCTTCGGCGTATGGTTGAGCGATCAAGGCAATACGCTGTCCGCAAATGTCTTCTCGGTGGGAGCAAAAACGCCAGGTGCATCAATTCCCACCCAAGGCACTGCGAGCTATTCGGGCGGCGCGACTGGCTTCTATAGCGATTCAGCGGGCCAGCCCTTCTTGTTCTCCGCGCAGATGAGCGCCAACGCGAATTTCGGCACGCGAACGGTGGCGTTTTCGACCACGGGGACGACGCTGTTTAACGCCAATACGTCCGCCCAAACCTTCGACTCCAACCTTAACTTGTCCGGCACGTTGTCGTACGGAACGCGCAGCAACAACCTCACGGGCACGCTCACATCCCAGGGCGGCTCAATGTCCGGCACGGCCGTAGGGCGCTTCTATGGTCCTAATGCGCAGGAGATTGGCGGGACCTTCGCGCTACGAGGCAGCGGAGTGGAAGCGATGAACGGCGCCTTCGGCGGGAAACAATAATCGAGCGCATACGGGCTGCCACTGCACGGGCGTCGGGCCGGCCCGTGCAGCATAGCCTCCTCCTCGCGGCGCTTGTTCTCACTTGTTTTTGCGTCGGATCGACGTGGGCGGATATTGAAGACGATCAGCGCGTAGCGGCATCCTTGCTGGCCAACGGCCGCATCGCCGAGGCAGAAGAGATCGTGGGACGCCTGCGCGGCGTCGAGTCCCCCGACCTTCAGACGCTGTTTCTTTCCGGTCTGCTGCATATCGAGCGGGGCCGTTACGATCGCGCGGCCAGCGAGTTTCGCATCATGCTGAGCCGGGATCCAACCTTGTTGCGGCCGCGGTTGGAGCTCGCGCGCGCGCTCTTTCTTGCTCGCGACTACCAAGGCGCTCGCTATCACTTCGAGCAGGTCCTCGCCGCGCCCCTGCCCGATACGGTGCGCGCCAATGTCCTGGGTTATATCGGTGCGATCCGCAATCGGTTGCCGAGCTTTGCTTTCTCCGCCGAAATCATCTCCGATTCCAATCCCAAGCAAGCCACCAGCAGCAAGATCGTGGAGATCGCCGGCCAGCCGTTCGTTCTCACCAAGAAGTCACGTGCGCACGAAGAGTACGGACTGCAGCTGACGGGACAAGCCAAGGTCCCTCTGGCCAACAATCCATCCTGGTACGCAAGCGGATACATCGAGAACTACGACTATCCGGGGCGCGATTTCGATCAAACCTACATTCAGGCCGTCGGCGGCAAGCACCTCGAGTTCGACAGCCACGAGTTGGATCTCGAGCTCGGCGCTCACTACGCCGCTTATCAAGGCACCGACCTCTATCGCGGCCCGCTGGCACGTGGTAGTTACGCAAAACGGCTTCTGCCAAACCTGTGGGCAGGCCTTTACTTGGATGCGCGTAAGTTCGACTATCAAGACTTCCCCTATCTCAACGGTTGGCAGACGGCCGAGACACTCGAACTGCGTTATGCGATCAGCACGAACAAGAGCTTTTTCCCAAGCCTCTTCCTGATTCAGCACGACGCACGAGACTCCGCTTGGGCCTTCGACGCAGTGGGCGTGGGTGCCCGCTACGTGCACGAGTGGAAAGGAGGCTGGATCACGCGGTTGTCGATACAGTACAGCACCTACCGTTACGAGGGCCGCGACTTCTTCTTCGACAAGGTGCGTTCGGACCATGAATGGCGAAGTGAAATCTCAATCGGCAACCGGCTCCTTGCCTATCGAGGGTTTATTCCGAGGCTGATTCTCGGCATCGTGGATCATCGCTCGAACATCAACCTATACGCCTTCGATCGTGTCTACGTTCGCGCGGGCGTTACGAAGGAGTATTGAGGGCGCTTCTGTTGTAGAGATTGCCATCCTCGCCTTGGCGCGAATTCAGCACTTGAGTATCCTTACACATGCCACCCTAAGAATACTTCTCGACACGTATGTTGGGGCAACTCGCCGGGCTACTGCAGAGCTTCAACCGAAGTGAACCGGTCGGCTTTTGCGACCTGCTCACGGTTCATTTGCACACGCTCGGCTATCCGACTGCAATCAGTCTTACACTTCCCGGCAGCATCTCTCCTACACAAGACGGCACACATTGGTCGGTCATCCGGGTGCCGATCGAACAGGTGATGAAATGGTTGGCGCGTTGGTCGCCGCCGTCCTTCCCCGATCGTGCCAAGCTGATGCAGGTGTTGCGCACCGTCGAGCATGGCGGTCTCTTGCGCGCTCCGGTCGTCCTGCAGTGGTTGAACCGCTACGATTTTCAAAGCGGCGCCCACACTGCTCTCATGCTTGCCGAGTTGGGCGCACATACGCTACCCCTGGTGGCGCCGGCTTCCATGCGTGCGTCATTGTCGGCGAAATGGGAAGTGCTCGACGAACGACTGCTCACCGCAAAGGCTTAACCTCGGACTCGCGATGCGCTGGACCGTGCAGCCGAGCGCACGGTGTGGTTGGATCGAGCGCACTGAGGAACTGTTCGAGATGGGCTACGTCTACATCCAGGCGAGCAGCTTGCACCGCATTGACGCTCGGTTGCAGGACTGCCACGACCCATTCTCCTTTTTGCTGATCGTCGCCTACCGGCAAAGTGAAGCACGATATCGATTCGAAGCCTGAGCAAACCGCCGAACGTTCGGTGGTCCGCAGAACGGGGATCATCGAAGTACGTCGATCATCGATCCATGGGCGTGGTGTCTTCGCCTGCCGTCCACTGGAGGCGAAACAAATGATTGCGGAGTACCGCGGTGACATCATGACTTGGAAGCAAGCAGACCGTCGGCGCGCGGCAATGAGGAAGCAGCGAGACGAGGAACATACCTTCCTGTTTCAGATCAGCAAGCGGCTCGTCATCGACGCAACTTCGAGTCGATGCCGAGCCAAATGGATCAACCATTCGTGCACACCGAACTGCCAGGCGGTGTTGGTCGGCAAGCGCGTATTCATTGAGACATTGCGACCGATTGCAATCGACGAGGAAATTCTGATCGACTATCAGCTGCAGTCGTCGCAGGACGGCGAGCGACCAGACCGCTTCCGTTGCTTGTGTGCCACTGCCCAATGCCGAGGAACTTTGCTTGCGACTCGTTAGTAAGCCTCTGCGTGAGTTCCCCACATAGCCGACCGTGAAAATTCAGCCGCAAGCTCTAAAGCCCCGCTGGAGCGATTGCGGGCCCCGTCTCGATATTGCGCAACCGAATGTCAAATATCGGCATGATATTTGCCAACCCGCCTTTCGAAAAGGTACCGTGTATGCGTCTTCTCCCATAATCTTAAGGGGAGTGTAAGCGTCGGGCGGTTAGCATCGCTGCCTTACCGCCGAGTCAGTCCGATGCCTTCACGACGTTGAACCTCACGCCTCGCCACGATGCGTCCTTATATTGAAGCGCAAGAATTCAACTGCCCACTGTGCCGCAGCTCGGTGCAGCGGGTACGGCGAACTGCGCTCGATCGATTGTTCAGTGTCGTCAGCCCACGTCGACGGTACCGTTGCCTCTCACCGCTGTGCCATTGGGAAGGCATTATCCGCGTAAAGCGTCCGCGCCAGCCGACAGTCGCTTCGAACGCGTTGTTACGTTCGGGCAGGGCCACGCGACATCGCATCGAGCCGCACACCTAGCGCCAAAGCGCTTCGTTCCTGTCCACGGGAAGTCTTGCGCAAATCCTCATGTCTAGACCCTGCCATGCAGGGCTGCTAGGCTCGCACATCCAAACATAAGAAGGGGGGACGGAGAAGATGGCCCACTTGCTCGGGTTTCGGGTCGCACGAGTTCTTGCGCTTGTACTGGCTTGCACGTTCGGCCTCCCGGCGTTCGGACAGCCCTTAACCAAAGTAGTGTTCTTGACCAACTGGTTCGCGCAGGCTGAGCATGGTGGGTTTTACCAAGCCGTTGCGGAAGGCATTTATCGAAAGCATGGGTTGGATGTCGAGGTCAAAATGGGCGGCCCACAAGTCAACGTGGTTCAGCTCCTGCTGGGCGGACAAGCCGACCTCGTGATGGGATATGACGTACAGACGATCAAGCTCATCGAACAGGGACTGCCGATCGTTACTGTCGGTGCCACCTTCCAGAAGGATCCAGCAGTACTGATCGCACATCCCGACGTCAAGACCTTGGCCGACCTCAAAACGCGAACTTTGCTCATCGGGCAGGCAAGCGAGACGACTTTCTGGCCATGGCTCAAGCAAAAGTACGGCTTTACCGACGCGCAAAAGCGGCCCTATGCGTTCAGTGTTCAGCAGTTCTTGCTGGACAAGAACACTGCGCAACAGGGATATGTGACTTCGGAGCCTTACTCGATCGAGAAGGGCGGTGTGAAACCCAAGCTATTTCTGTTGGCCGATTACGGTTATCCCCCCTACGCGCAAACCATCGTAACGCTGCAGAAGACGGTTCGCGAAAAGCCCGAAGTCCTGCGCAACTTCTTGCAGGCAACTGCCGAGGGCTGGAAAAGTTACCTCGCCAATCCAGCTCCCGGTAACGCTCTCATCCAAAAAGCCAATCCTCAGATGGAGACCGCGTTGATGGCCTATGGTCTGCGCAAAATGCAGGAATTCGAGCTGGTGACGGGCGGAGATGCCCGGCGCAGCGGCATCCTCACGATGACCGATGCCCGATGGAAACAGACCTTCGATTTCATGACGAGTGCAGGGCTCGTCGACCCTACAATCGATTTCCGCAAAGCTTACACACTGGAACTCATCACCCTAGTGCGGGTGATGCCTTAACCCGCCCCTCGCCGCTCTCGGCGGCTCGCTCACGCGGTGCTCGCCGCAGGTTATGCCTCGGCGGCTCGCGTCGACGAAGCGTTCTTCTGCACGTTTCCGGTCTGACAGCCTCAGCCCTGCAGTGGCGGCGTGACGACGCGCCGGCCACTGCCGCCTAACCTATATGCCTTTTGTCTAGCTAGGTTGTCTTCTAACGGAGACTGCGTGCATGATGCGAGCATGACGCTATTCCCCCATTTCCTGCATCTCCTTCTTGGGGTAGCAGAGATCAATGCGTGAGTGGGCCCGGGCAAGGGCCGAATCAGAGCCTTAAGCTCCTTGCAAGGTACCCGCTATTACGCTGTCGCCCTTGGACGTCGTTCATTTTCGCCGATAGAATGCCTAGGGGGATTCCCTAGCCCCCTTAAGCCCCTTCGGCTACAGCAACACGAAAAAGAGGAACGAGCGGACAGTGTTTACCCTAGCGAAGCGCGCCGAAGACGGGACGTCTCCTGCCCCGGACGTCCGCTCCATTCAGCCACTGCTCAACCCGCTGGCCCTGCTGGTCGGTGACGCCGCCTGGGCACTTGTTACCGACGTGCGGTTTATCGAAGCCTGGCGTCCGCTTTACGATAGTTGCCCGCACAGCACCGCCTTCCAATCTCCGTCGTTCGTGCGGACTTGGTATGCAGTCTACCGAGCCCAATGGGAGCCGGTCATCGTATATGTCGCGGACGCGCGCGGGCTGGTCGGTTTATGGTTGCTCGCAAGACATCGCGACCAGGGCGGGTTAACGCATGCGGGCGCGCACCAGGCGGAATACCACACTTGGCTCGCGCGGCCAGGTATGGATGATGTCTTTCTGGGGCAGGCGTGGGCTGCACTGGAGCAGAGAGTCCAGTTCAATACCTTCACGCTCAAGTATCTCCCCAATGCAGCGCTCGCCTACAAGTTGCTGAGTGTGCCGGGTCTGGAGCGACGTATCGAGCTACGTGTGTGCGCTCGCCCCTTGGCTCGCCTGGACGCCGAGGACATCAAAGCGTCGTTCGCAAAGAAGAGCAACAAAAGTCGATTCAATCGACTCAAGCGGCTCGGGTCCCTGGAGTTTCGCAAGCTCACCGCGCAAGCCGAGTTCGAGACCGTCTTCGAAGAGCTGGTGGCCTGTTACGATTTTCGCCAAGGCGCGGTCAACGGTGTCACGCCCTTTCGCGAGGATCCATTCAAAGGCGACTTCCATCGCGCACTGTTCGAGCAGGCGGCAGACATCACCCATCTGACCGTCACCTACTTGAACGACCGGCCGATTGCCGCCTTATGGGGAGGGGTGAGTCACGCCGATGTCCATCTGGGCATGCTGATCCATTCGCCTCTTCTCGCTGAGCACTCGCCGGGCAAATTGCACCTCATGCTGTTGAGCGAACATTTGTTGAGCGAAGGCAAAGGCACGCTCGACTTGACTCCTGGCGGGGATCCATGGAAGGAACGCTTCGCCAACGCACACGACGAGGTAGCGGAAGTCCTCATTCACGGCTCGCTCTGGTCGCGCTCGAAAGCGCGCGTTAAGGATCAGTTGCTGCGATGGGGAAAAGGCACGCTTGCGCACGCCGGCGTCACGACCACCGAGGCACGCAGTTTCGTGCGCGGAGCACGGCGTGTTCGCCTCGCATCGCTCACGAAGCGCGGGGTAGAGTGGATAAAGTCGGACCGCGAGTTGCGTATCTATCGAAGCGACCGCAGCCACGCTCAGACGTTTCGGCACGATCCTCGTGTCCGATGCAACGATCCCGCGGATCTTCTTCTGTTTACGCCGTCCGATGCTTCGCTCACGCGTGAGCGTTTCCTATCTGCCGCCCTGGCGCGCTTAGAGGAGGGCGAGTCGGTCTACACGGTACGGATCGGAGAGCGTCTCGCGCATTGTGGCTGGCTGGTGCGCAATCAGGCAAAATCGCAGCTGAGCGAAGTCGACCAATGCCTCGACCTACCGGCCGGCAGCAGCACGTTGTACGATTTCTTTACGCATCCGGACTTCCGTGGCCGCGGACTCTACCGAGCAACACTGGGCCACATGCTCCGGGATGTGTTCGACGACCCCTCGGCTCAGTACGCTTACATCTGCGTGCTCGCGTCGAATGCGCCATCCCGACACGTAATCGAGGGCATGGGCTTCGAGTATCGGCGCTCGCTATTCTGGGAGCGCCGTTTGGGCGGCGTGCCGCAAAAATGGTCGAGCTCGGACATTGCCGAGACGGACGCGCGCGCGCTCCAGACCGCGCCCAGCGACCGTCCGTCTTGATCATCTGCCGTCGGCGTAAGGCGCCTACCGCTGCCGCACAGGGCGCCAGCCAGGCGACTTGATGTCTTCCCATCGCTCTCGGCTCAGTCAATCGACAACGTTCTTGTTTATCGACGGCCAATGCACAATAGCCGGCGACACCCCTGAAGCCCAAGGCGCTGGGCGCCGATAAATCGTGGGCCGATCGAGAGTGTGCGCCGCACTCTCGCCAAACCTGCGGAGACTCCATGTCCATCATCGACCTTCTGCCCGGCGAAACGCCGATCAAGGCGATACCCGCCGACGAAGTCGTGTTCGCCCAAGGTGATCCCGGCGATGTCATGTATGTCGTCATCGACGGCGAGGTCGACGTTCTGCTCGACGGCAAGTTGATCGAAACAGTGCGCGCCGGCGGCGTGATCGGCGAGATGGCGCTGATCGATTTCGGCCCGCGCAGCGCCACTGCAATCTGCCGCACGCGCTGCTTGCTCAGCCCCATCGACGAAACCCGTTTTCGTGACCTCATCGCACGCGAGCCCGATTTCGCGCTCAACGTCATGCGCGTGCTCGCCCGCCGTCTGCGGCGGATGGATGCTGCGCACTAGCTAGCCGCTGCGGCGCACAAACTTCGCCCGTCGCGTCTGGAATTGACAGTACGCGATCGTCAGGTATGCTTGGCGCGTCGATCCGCTGCGCTTGCTCACTCATCCAAGAACATGGCACGCGAGAATCCACTCGCGGCGAGCTCGATCGAGCGCCGTGCGACGGCGAAGACAACACCAAATTTCGGGGGGTAGGAGATGAAAGTCAGACGCAATCTGCTGTCTGGCCTCGTTGCGGCTGCGCTGGTGACAGCGACCTCGGCCGCGATGGCACAGGCCGGCAACGAGTGGCCGCACTATGGCGGGGATTACGGCAACACCCGCTACAGCTCGCTTAATCAGATCAACACCAGCAACGTCAAGAACCTCAAGGTCCAGTGGATGCATTCGCTGGGCAGCCTCGAGTCGCAGCAGTCCTCACCGCTCATCGTCGGGGACACAATGTACGTCACCACATCCACCGGGCCGAAGTTCGTGTTCGCACTCGATGCGAAGACCGGCAAGACGAAGTGGAAGTACGAGCCCGAACTGCCGAACGATTACTTCTCGACCGTGTGCTGTGGCCTCGATAACCGCGGCGTGGCTTATGCCAATGGCAAAGTTTTCGTCGGCCGCCTCGACGCCAAACTGGTCGCCCTCGACGCGAAGACCGGCAAGCAGCTGTGGATCGCTACCGTTCAAGACTACAAGAAGGGACACGCGATCACCTCACCGCCGGTGGTCTACAAGAACCTGGTCGTGACCGGCATCGCTGGTGGTGAATATGGCATCCGCGGCTTCGTGCAGGCCTTCGATCAAGAAACCGGCAAGTCAGTGTGGAAGACCTACACCATCCCCGGGCCCGGAGAGCCCGGCAACGACACCTGGAAGGGCGATTCTTGGAAGACGGGCGCGGGATCGACGTGGTACGTCGGCTCCTACGATCCCAAGCTCAATCTGCTCTACTGGGGCACCAGCAACGCCGGTCCCTGGGGCGGTCAGACGCGTGGGAACGACTCGAGCAACGTTCTGCCCTACACCAATCTACACACTGCCGCGCACGTTGCGTTCGACGGCGACACTGGCAAGATTGTGTGGTCGTATCAAAGCACGCCTTCGGACGTGTGGGATTTCGACGGCGTGAACGAAGGCGTGTTGGCCGACCTCAACATCGGCGGCCAAACTCAGCCGACGCTGTTAAAGGCCGATCGCAACGGCTTCTTCTACGTCATCAATCGGCAAAGCGGAAAGCTGATCTCCGCCGAGCCGTTCGTGTACGTGAACTGGGCCAAGGGCGTCGATCCCAACACCGGCATGCCGATTGAAGACCCAGACAAGCGTCCTCAACTGGGCAAGTGGGCACGTAACGTCTGTCCGAACCTGATCGGCGGCAAGAACTGGGAACCGATGTCGTTCAATCCGCAAACCGGATTGGTATATATCCCCAGCTTCAACATGTGCATGGACATCGCCAGCAAGGACGAAGAGTACACCCCCGGCAAGTTCTACCTCGCCTCCGAGTTCAATCTCGATATGGCAGGGAACCAAGGCACCCATCTGTCAGAATTGATGGCGTGGGATCCAGTCGCCAAGAAGAAGGCGTGGGGTATCAAGGAAGACCTGCCTTTCCTCGGCGGCACGATGACGACCGCTGGCGGCCTGGTGTTCTACGGCAACCAGAAGGGCGAGCTCAAGGCTGTCGACGCCAAGACCGGCAACGTGCTGTGGCAGTTCAATGTCGGCACCGGTATTCTGCAGAGTCCGGTGACTTACACGATCGATGGCAAGCAATACCTCGCGGTAGTCGCCGGCCGCACCAAGGGCCCGCCCTCGTTCTTCGGTAAGATCGGGCAACGCGTCACCGATGCGAGCCCCGAGGGTGGCGTGCTGGTCGTTTTCGCGCTGTAAAGCATTCGCTTCGAGCATCATCGGCGGCGGGGTCGGCCCCGCCGCTTTTTTATCTATAGGTCTGATTGCACGATGTCAGTATCAACGAGATCGGGGAAGTGGCGCGGTAAGCCGCTCGGTGCGAACCAAGCAGTCGCGCTCGCGGTCGCGGCACTTTTTTGCATGACGGCGGGATCACTCGCTCGGGCCGACGATGAAGCGCGGCCGGTGAACCCCTATGCCGGGAAGAGCGAAATCGTCCCGGAAGGCAACAGTCTGTTCAACCAGTACTGCTCGCACTGCCACGGCCCCAATGCTGCGCAAGGCGAACGCCCGCGCGATCTCCGGCGGCTCACGATTCGATACGGCGACGATGCTATCGCGGTGTTCTACAAAACGGTCAACGAGGGCCGCATGGACAAAGGCATGCCGATTTGGAAAGGCGTGCTGAGCGACGACACGCTGTGGAAGATCTTTACCTTCTTGTCTTCGGTGCAGACGCAGGAGTGACGCTTTCCTTCTGAAGCCTGGAGGCAGGCGATCAGTCGGATGCGGCGCCAAGACATCTCTCCCCCGATGCGAGCGGGCTGAGGAGAGAGGGAGACAACTTACGTAGCCCGGATGAAGCCGCGAAGCGGCGCAATCCGGGACACCCGTCGTCAAGGAGACAAGGAAATGTGGCATCGGCTGTTGCATGCAAGCATCATCGGGGCACTTGCACTCCTCACAGCCGGCAACGCCCTCGCCCACGGCGTAACCCTCGATCTGCGTCACCCGCTCCCCGCCGATTCCGCCTTTCATACCCAGTTCCTGCAGCCCTGGGTGGACAAGGTTCAAAAGGCCTCGGGCGGTAGGTTGCACTTCCACGTGCATGCCGCGGACAAGGACAGTGCGCCCGCGACCCTGTTCGATCAGGTCAAGGAAGCCAAGGCCGACGTGGTGTGGACCGCGCTCTGCTACACGCCGGAACGCTTCAGCGCATTGGAAGTCTTCGAGCTTCCACTACTCACTAAGAACACGCTCGGGGCAAGCCGCGCGATGTGGGAATACGTCCGCATGAGCGATGCTGCGCAAAACGAGCTGGACGGCGTGCGCCTCCTTGCCATCCATCAGGCCGGCCCAGCCGTATTCCATATGCGTAACAAGTCGATCGCGAAGGCAGACGATCTCAAGGGCTTGAAGATCGGCGCGGCGACTCCCGCTGCGCGTCGCTTCCTCGCTCATGCTGGCGCCACGCCAGTCGACCTCCCCTACGGCTCCGCGAAATCGTTATCGGCCACAGAGCTCGATGGCGCGCTGCTAGGCTGGGAATCGGCCCCCTACCTCGCCGGGAATCTCTCCGCGAAGTTTCATTCCGAGCTCGCCAGTCCGGCCGCCCGACTCGATGCCCCCGTCTTCGTCTTGTTGATGAACGCCGGCACCTACAAGAGCTTGCCCGACGACCTCAAGAAGCTCATCCAAGACCACAGTGGAGCCGACACCATCACAGCATTAGTGAAGGCCTTCGAGGACAGCGCAAAGGGAGCGCGTCAAGCAGCCGCGGATCGCGGCGAAGCGATCAACGCAATCCCTGCCGAGGAAGTCGCCAAGTGGCAATCTGCGGTTCAGGCGGCGACCAACGAATGGATCAAGTCGGCGGACAAGCGTGGGGCGAGCGGCAAGGAGTTGGTCGAAGCGGCAAAGGAGGCGTTGCAAGCGTTCGACAAGGCCGACTGAGCTCTGTGAACGAGGCAGTGCTTCGAAACCGAGTAGTACCTGTCGGTTTGAGCGACGCAAGGCGGCCAGAGCGCACCGCCGAGCAGCACCTCTCGCCAACCGCTCGTTTCACTGACCAGGTACCACCGCCGCGGCAGCACGTTCAGACTCAATGCGTGCGAGCTTCTGATCCTGTAGCCTTTCTAGGCGCATCCCCGTCGTGCAGCGGCGCAATCCTCGCCTTGGCCAAGCTAGCCAAGATGCGATAAACTCTCGCTTCGATGCAAGAGAGGTCAGCCATGCAAGTCAACATCCTAGAGGCGAAGAACCAACTTTCGCGACTCATCAAAGCCGCGCTCGCCGGCGAGGAGGTCGTCATCGCGAGCAATGGAGTACCCGTCGTGAAGCTCGTACCCTTCGCGCAACGTCGCAAGACTGGCGGATGGGGACAACTGAGGCGCTATGCCGCCAACATCGACTCCGCGTTTACTCCCCAGGCCGATGCTGAGGTCGCTCACGCGCTGGAAGGCGATGAATGAGACTGCTGCTGGATACCCAGGTGGGGCTCTGGTGGTTAGTTGGCAGCCCGCGTTTGACGCGGGCCTCACGCGCATTGATCTCGTCATCGGCATGCAACGTGTCAGTCGCGAGCATCTGGGAGATCGCAATCAAGCATCGCATCGGAAAAATGCCGGTCCCGCCACGCGAATTTCGCGATGCCGTTGTGGACGCCGGAATGAGTCTGCTGCCGGTCGGTGACTTACACGCCACTACGACGACCGAAATCCCGAACGGACACAACGATCCCTTCGATCGCCTCTTGCTGGCGACTGCGGAAGTTGAACGGCTGATTCTCGTTACCGGCGACGAGACCTTATTCAAGTTCGCGAATCAACGACCCACGATTCAAGTTCGCAAAGCATAGCTCCCGCTCACCCCTCACTCCCCATCGCCGGCGCAAATCCCTTGGCATAGCGCTCCGCGCCACTGCGCGTGACCGTGCTCGAAATCGTTCTTGCCGGTCTTGTCTGCGCCGCGCACGAGACATAGCGGCTGGTGCGCGATGTTGAAAGAGAGTAGTGAGGGATCAGGCTCAAATATGTGCCAGCCGACCTAGTCGCAGTCGGGCGATCAACACGGTGCGAGCGGATTCTCGCCACTTCCTCGCAACGCCGGGCGCGTCCAAAGGGAGACTTGACGACCGTATTGACATCAGATGCAGCATTTCATAGCATCACGCATCATGCGTACAACCATCGACATCGACGATCCGATTTTGAAGGAGATCAAGCGACTCCAGAGGCGCGAAGGCAAATCCTTGGGTCGACTCGTGTCGGACCTGCTTGCGCAGGCTCTCGCGGAGTCGCGCCAGGCGCCAAAACGCGGACCCGAGTTTCGATGGATCAGCAAGCCGATGGGCGCTCGTGTGGATATTGGGGACAAGCACCAGCTGCTCGATGCGATGGACGACGTGTCGCGATGACAGGCGCAGCCGGCCCCGCGCGTCCTGACATGCGCCCTACGACTGTTTCACCGCGAAGCCTGGTCTTGCACAAAGTCGCCCTGCCGCTGGGCTCGTGGACGCCGCGACGCATAGTCGCCGAAAGTCCCGAATGAGCTTCGGTATCGACGTTAACATCTTGCTCTATGCGTCTGACGCAAGCAGTCCTCTACATGAGAAGGCCGCAAACTTCCTGAGCCGCTGCGTGCGTGGTCGGGAGGTCTTCTGTCTGGCATGGCTTACCTTGATGAGCTATGTCCGGATGGCCACGCATCCTGCGATATTCGATCGGCCCCTGTCCCACGAAGACGCCGCCCGCAATGTCGAGGCGCTGGTAAGTGCAGCCTTTTGCCGGGTGATCAGCGAGGAAGATGGGTTCTGGGACATCTATCGAGAAGTGACAAAAGACGTACCTACCAAGGGTAACCTAGTGCCCGACGCGCACCTTGCCGCACTGCTCAATCAGCACGGTGTGGTCAGGCTTTACACCCACGACAGAGATTTCAGGAAGTTCGCCTTCCTCGAAGTGGTCGATCCGCTGTTGTAATACTGCTGCTGCCGAGGCACTTATCCGCCACCGCAAAGAAGAAGTCCAACTCTCGTATCGACCGAAATGCTCTAGACGTCGCGTCAGGGTCGAGCTTCACCCCTCACTCCCCATCACCGGCGCCAATCCCTTCGCATAGCGCTCGCGCCACTGCGCGTGACCGTGCTCGAAATCGTTCTTGCCGGTCTTGTCTG
>Ga0070741_10006654_pt1 | contig 24632 bp, 24 predicted proteins | sample Coa_R1_4_FD_66440 | JGI IMG/M metagenome (GOLD analysis project Ga0070741, IMG submission 66440) | Surface soil microbial communities from Centralia Pennsylvania, which are recovering from an underground coalmine fire - Coalmine... | ecosystem: Environmental > Terrestrial > Soil > Unclassified ... | reverse complement strand
GGCATCGAGGCCGAAGCCGCGATGCTGGGTCAGCCCTACTACTTCCTCACCCCGAAGGTTGTGGGCTTCAGGCTGAAAGGACGGCTGCGTGAAGGCGTGACGGCCACCGACCTGGTCCTGACCGTGACGGAAATCCTGCGGAAAAAAGGGGTGGTGGAGAAGTTCGTCGAGTTCTACGGTGAGGGCCTTTCGCAGATGGCGCTGGCGGACCGCGCCACGGTTGCCAACATGGCGCCGGAATACGGCGCCACCATGGGGTTCTTTCCCGTGGATGCGGAGACGCTTCGCTACTTGCGCCAGACCGGCCGCACCGAGGAAGAGGTGGACCGGGTTGAACGCTACACCAAGGAACAGGGAATCTTCCGAACGGACAGCACCCCCGAGCCGCAGTTCAGCGAGAAGCTGGAGCTGGACCTTGAGACGGTCGAGCCAAGCGTGGCCGGGCCCAAACGCCCGCAAGACCGCATCCTGCTTTCGCAGATGAAAAGTTCCTTCCGCCGTTCTCTGTCGGCTCCCGTCAAGGAGCGCGGCTTCGGCCTGTCCGGCGAGGACCTGGAGCGGAAGATCACGGTGAATTTCAACGGCACGCGCTCCGAACTCCGGCACGGGTCCGTGGTGATTGCCGCCATCACTTCCTGCACGAACACTTCCAACCCCTCGGTGATGATCGGAGCAGGCTTGCTGGCGAAGAAGGCGGTCGAGCGCGGGCTGGAGGTGCCGCCGTATGTCAAGACGAGTCTCGCGCCCGGCTCCAAAGTCGTGACCGAATATCTGCAATCGGCGGGACTGCTCGACGCCCTGGCCCGGATTCGCTTCAATCTTGTAGGCTACGGATGTACGACCTGCATCGGCAACAGCGGACCGCTCCCCCAGCTCGTCTCGAAGGCGGTCGCGGACAGCCAGATCGTGGCCGCTGCGGTTCTTTCCGGGAATCGAAACTTCGAAGGCCGGATTCATCCCCAGGTCCGCGCCAACTATCTGGCATCGCCGCCCCTCGTGGTGGCTTTTGCGCTGGCCGGAACCGTGGATATCGACCTTGTGAGCGAACCCCTGGGCCGCGACAGGAGCGGCAGCCCGGTCTATTTGCGTGACATCTGGCCTTCGCAGGATGAAATAGCCCGGATCATGGACCGCTGCGTTCAACCTGAGATGTTCCGTGCGACCTACCGAAACGTGTGGGATGGCAACCCGAAATGGAATTCCATCCCGGTGAGCGGCGGGGCCCTGTACCCGTGGCAACCGGAATCAACCTATATCCAGGAGCCGCCCTTCTTTACCCAGTTCAGCACGGAGCCGCCTCCCATCCGGGACATTCATGGCGCCCGCGTGCTGGTGCTGCTGGGCGACTCCGTCACCACGGATCACATCTCTCCCGCGGGCGACATCGCCGAGGACTCCCCGGCGGGCCGATACCTCATCGAACAGGGAGTCACGAAGAAAGATTTCAACTCCTATGGTTCGCGGCGGGGCAACGACCGCATCATGGTCCGCGGGACCTTCGCCAATATCCGCCTCAAGAACCTGCTGGTGCCAGGAACGGAAGGGGGGATCACGTTGCACCTTCCGAGCCAGGAGCGCATGCCCATCTACGATGCGGCCGCGCGTTATGCGGCAGAAGGCACACCGCTTCTGGTGATTGCCGGCAAGGAGTACGGTTCCGGCTCCTCACGGGACTGGGCGGCCAAAGGGACTTTGCTGCTGGGCGTGAGAGCCACGCTGGCCGAAAGCTACGAGCGCATTCACCGCAGCAACCTGGTCGGAATGGGAGTGCTGCCGCTCCAGTTCATTGAGGGCCAGAACGTCGCTTCCCTGGGCCTCACTGGCCAGGAAGTGTATGACCTTTCAGGCCTCAGCGACAGAATTCAGCCGCGCGCAAAGCTTGCGGTCACCGCCACGGCCAGCGACGGGTCGCGGCGGAATTTCGAGGTCCTGGCCCGACTCGATTCGGCCATCGAAGTGGATTACTATCGCAACGGTGGAATCCTCCAGACGGTTTTGAGGAGTCTTCTCAAGCAACCCTAATTGCAGCTCGACGTACATTCACTCATTCATTATTCCGGAGGGCACATGCGCAGAAAAATTACTGTCGTCGGTGCAGGCAACGTGGGCGCGACGCTGGCCCAGCGCCTGGCAGACAAGGAGCTTGGTGATGTCGTCCTGATCGATATTCTGGAAGGCGTGCCGCAGGGCAAAGGACTGGACCTGCTTGAGTCCGGGCCGGTCGAAGGGTATGACGTCAGGATCAAGGGTACCAACGACTACGCGGACACGGCGAATTCCGACCTGGTAGTCATGACCGCGGGCTTTCCGCGCAAGCCGGGAATGAGCCGTGACGATCTGCTGAAAGCGAATTACGACATCGTGAAGGACGCCATCGAAAAGGTGGCGAAGCACTCGCCCGGCTGCATCCTGATCGTGGTGACGAATCCTTTGGACGCCATGGCCCAGACAGCCTTCCGGGTGAGCGGTTTCCCGAAGCATCGCGTGATGGGCATGGCCGGCATCCTGGACAGCGCACGGTACAGAACCTTTATTGCTGAGGCGCTCAACGTCTCGGTCCGCGATGTGCAAGGTATGGTCCTGGGCGGGCACGGAGACACCATGGTGCCGGTTCCCAGTTACACCACGGTGGCGGGAATCCCCGTCTCGCAATTTATGCCCAAGGAGCAGCTTGACAAGATCATCGACCGGACGCGCAAGGGCGGAGGCGAGATCGTCAGTCTGCTGAAGACAGGCAGCGCTTACTACGCGCCTTCGGCGGCCGTTGCGGAGATGGTCGACGCCATCTTCAACGACCGGAAGAGGATTCTTCCTTGCGCCGCTTATCTCGAGGGCGAATATGGAATTCGGGGGCTCTTCGTGGGCGTGCCCGTGAAACTCGGCGCGCGCGGGATCGAGCAGGTCATCGAAATCAAGCTTACCCCGGAAGAACAGGCCGCTCTTGAGAAGTCCGCCGCGGCCGTAAAGGAACTGGTGGATATCATCAAGGTTTAGTGCAGGTGTCGCGGCCTTGCGAAGCCCCAGCGGTCGCTTCCACGCGCCCTACGTGACCTCGACGATCCTGACCGTCTTCATCACCACCGGCGTGTTCGGCCGGTCGCGGCGATCGCGGGGAACCGCGGCGATCCTTTCAACCACATCCTGGCCCTTCACGACTTCGCCGAAGATGGTGTGCTTGTTGTTCAGCCAGTCGGTGGGCGCGAGCGTGATGAAGAACTGGCTGCTGTTGGTGTTGGGGCCCGCGTTGGCCATGGCCAGTCTCCCCGCGCGATCGAAGGTCAGGCCCTTCACAAATTCATCCTCAAACTTGTAACCCGGCCCTCCGGTTCCTGTGCCGAGCGGGCATCCACCCTGGATCATGAAGTCAGGGATCACGCGGTGAAAAGTCAGCCCGTCATAGAACCTTCGCTTCACGGTCTCGCGCGTTTCCGGGTCAGTGAATTCCTTGCTGCCCTTCACGAGCCCGACGAAGTTTTCGACGGTTTTGGGAGCCTTGTCTCGAAACAGGAGGCAGGTGATCTCGCCCATGGAAGTTTCGAAGATGGCGTACTGGCCCGGCTGCAACTCGCTCATAGTTCCTCCCTGCGATTGGTCCAGGGGCGGACGGCAAGCTTGATCCGCGCCTGAGGCGGCGTTCTAAGAGGCCGCCTTGACGGTGACAATACTCAATTTCTTGATGATGACCGGGGTTTTCGGCTTGTCGTCGGCGTCTCTTGGCACCTGGCTGATAGCGTCGGCAACGTCCTGCCCTTCCACGACCTCCCCAAAGATCGTGTGGTGGTTGTTGAGGTGCGGCGTCGGAGCCACCGTGATAAAGAATTGAGAACCGTTTGTGTTGGGTCCGGCGTTGGCCATCGCGAGGCGCCCGGGCTTGTCGAACCGGAGATCCGGGCTGAACTCATCCTTGAACTGGTACCCCACGCCGCCCGTTCCGTTTCCCAACTGGTCGCCCCCCTGGATCATGAAACCGGGGATCACCCGATGAAACGTCAAACCATCGTAGAAGCGGCGCTGCACCCAGGTGTTGGTCTTCAGGTCCTCCCATCGCTTGGTCCCTCTGGCGAGGCCCACAAAATTCCGGACAGTCTCGGGCGCTTTGTCGGGAAACAAACGGCACACGATGCGGCCCATCGTGGTGTCGAATACAGCGTAAGTGCCTGGCGGCTGGTTGAGCTTGATCTGGGGCGCCGCCGAACGGACCGCCGAAGCGCTCTTCTTCAGGTTGGACTGCGCCCAAACACCCAAGGCTGCAATCCCGGCCATCACGATTACTGCGGCAATCTTTCGCATGGAGCTCCTTCCGCCCGCGTTATGAGAGTGCGAGCCTCTGGCTGATAACCCAAACTGACCATCTCGGGATTATCCGTGACCGAGAAAGTATTTGTCAAATTTGCCGATATATAAGGTGTGGAATGCTTTGTCCTTTTGCCCGGTCCACCAGGAAGGTTGCCTCACGCCTGATGTGGTAGCGCCAGCAGGGGACGGGCGTGGCGCGCAGATTTGAACCGGGTCTCCGGCAGGGGTTACCCGAGGAAGAGGTTCAGCGATGGCGGAAAACGAATTGGCCGAGGTAGTCTTGCAGCACGTGAACGAGATGCGCAAGGCGGGGGGATTCCCCGGCGAGCAGGCTCTTAACCGTCTGGCGGCCCAGATTGCCAAGGTTTTCAAAGGCCGCAAGGACGAGGTGGCCTTGCTCCGCCTTTCTCCGGACGGCAAAGTGCTGCGATTCATCTTTCCGGTCCGACTTTCCAAGGTCGGCGCCATTCCGATTTCCACGGAAAACTCGCTGGCCGCAAAAACCGCCCGCGAGGGCGAGGGGGAAATCGTCAACGATTTTCTCCTGTTCCGCCACGCCACGGTGTTCGAATCCGTTAATCTCTCCGAATCCGAAAGGGCCTCGCCGATTCACAAGATCATGAGCGTGCCAATGATGGCGGATGGAAAAGTCGTGGGGGTCATCCAGGTCAGCCGGAAAGGGAGAATGACCGAACCGATTGGAGAGGATTTCACACCCCAGGATCTTTTCAATCTCACCGCCGCAGGCAAAATCCTTGGAGCATACTTCTCCACCGTCCCAGCCGAGCCGCCCAAGCCATCTCCCGTTGGTTCCAGGTAGCAGGATTTTGCCGCACCCTCCCGCAGGCTCTCTGCATCAAGAAGTACGGATGAAAGAACGCCTCTGTAGCGCCGGCCTGTGACCGGCGGCCATCGCAAACTTCGCCGCTCATAAAGCGGCGCTTCAGCCCGCAAAACCAAGGTTTTTCAAAAGCCTGTTCCCTTGAATCACTTATAGCATCGGAGAACAGTACAGGAGTGAGTCGGACTCGCTGAAGTTAAACGGTGGGTAAACCAAGCCTTCCTGCGGAGTCTGCTACCCGAGCCGGCTTGCCAGGGCGAGTGTGATGAAACCGCCAATCAGAAAAGCGATACCGCCCAGCATGAAGGCCAGGGCTTTGCCGCCAGCCCCCTTCCATTCGCCGGTTGCAAATCCCCACACATTGGAGGTGATGATGATGACCGACATGAAAAGAGGCCATCCAAGAATCGGGCCCATCGTGGACATGCGGGCCGAAGCTCCTCCGTAAATGACGGTGCTGCCAAACCAGAGCAGGCCCATGACGGCTCCCAAGACCCAGTTGAGGCCCGTGCCCTTCGCTGCATAAAGCTTGAAAGTTTTGTTCTTCCGCCAGAGATACGCGCAATAAATAAGATAAGGAATCAGGGAAGCAGTGACGAGGGGCGCCCAGATGACATTGGCGCGACTCGAAGGGCTGACGCCTTGCTGCGCGGCGCCCGCGATAAAAGGCGCGCCAAAAGCCAGCCCGAAATTGATGAGGGGGGAGCCCACGCCCGCGAGAATGCAGAAGAGCAGCCCGGTCCCGAAACTCATCGTCACCGCGGAGGATTCCCGCGAACGAGGCGCGCTGCCTTCGAGGTTCTTCTCCTTCATCCTTCCTGCCCAGGCGCAACCCACGATACCCGCCAGCATGAGCGCGACACCAAGGAAAATCATCTTCCCCTGGGCGGTGAAAATCCTCTGGCGCTCCAAAACGATGAGAGGAACGAGGGAACCGAGCGCTGTCGAAAGGCCGATAGCGATGGCGAAATTGAGCGCGATGCCGACCGACGCTATCCCCAACCCGAAGAAGACCTGGGCCAGGCCGAATCCCACCCCGAAGCCCAGCAGCAGTAGGAAGAGTCGGGTATCCGTGGTGCGATAGATACTCCAGGCATCCGGAATCGTTACAAAGACGATCAGCCAAGGGAACACGAGCATTCCGGCAACGCCCCAGACGGCCCAGATGTTCTCCCACTTCCACTGCCTGGCATATTTGATGGGCGCGGCAAAGCTGCCGTTTAGAATGCCGGCAACGAGGGCCAGCATGATACCAATGGTCAGATCCGACATTCATCCACCTCCCTGCGATGCGACCGCCTGACCCTTTCAGCCTTGCGCCCCATGGCTCGGGATCGGGTCAGCGGCCTGACCGGCTCCCCGGAAAGCCCTGTACAGTACCACGGAGCGGCTTGCGGGTCACTCGTTTTTGCGGGTTCGGAGAGCGGCACAATTGGCGACCACAAGCTGCCGCCCGGGAGTAGAATGGGCATCGTCAATAACCTGTCAATCCAAGACAGAGAAAGGAAACTCTCATGCGCAAGCAAAGTCGCGAGTACCGCCATGCTCTCGGGGTTCCTCTCATTCTTCTCCTGGTCGCGCTGGCTGCGCTGTTTCAGCGTTATCTGTCGGCTGCGCAGCCCGGGGCGCAGTCGGCGCAGTCGACGGAAGCCTCGAGGATGCAGCAGGGGTTTCCGCCTTCGAACCCTCAGATGTCAAAGGAAGAGAAGCTCCAGGAGATCAAGCACGACACCGACGCGCTTGCGGAACTGGTCACTTCGCTGAAGAGCGACCTTGGCAAGGCGGATCCGAACACCTTGGAGAAAAAGGAACTGGCCCGGAGGGCTGACAAGATCGAAAAGCTGGCCAGGAAAATCAAGGACTCGTTCAAAGGCTATTGAAGCGGGCCTCGGTTCCTGCCTTCAACGCTTCATGAACGAGTCCTCACAAGTGCCGCAGGCAAGGCGCGCGATGGCGTCTCCGTCTCCAGTTCACAACCGTCACTTTCCCGCTTCGATTACGCCGCAGGCGATGCGGTTGCCGGCATTTCCGGCGGGGTCGGTCATGTCATCGTCCGCCTTCTCGTGGATCACCAGCGCGGTGCCCCCCTCATGAAAGAGTGAGTTCGCGCCCTCACCCAGGGTCACACGCGGATTGACCACGGTCGCCGAGCCCTTGCCCTGCTTGTTCACGGTGATATTGGGCATGTCACCCGCATGGGGCCCTTCAGGGTTCTTCAGCCCGTGCTTCTTGTTCTCGGGATTGAAATGGCCGCCGGCCGTTTTGAAGTCGGGCGGATCGCATTTGCCGACCGCGTGGATATGGAAGGCATGGGTGCCGGGCGGCAAATTGAAAACTCGAAGGTTGATCCTTACGCCCGTCGCCGCAGGCTTCAAGGTTGCAGTGCCCACCGGCTGGCCCTCAGCATTGCGGAGCTCAGCTTTGGCGGATTTGGGAGACTTTTCAGCTGCCATCAGGGTGCAACTGGCGAGAATGAGAACGCTCAGCAGGGTTGCGTATTTCATGTGGGTCGTCTCCTTGTCAAGGAATCGATTCGCTTGGAGACCATCCTAGCACAGGTCGCGGCCGGCGGCACGCCGCCTGCGAGATGGGTTGACGGCCATGCGGAGAGCCCTTTGCGGCCGGGGCCCGGGGGCTCTACCGCGGTCCAGATTCCGCTTGACCGAAAGGAAGCGATTGGATAGGCTATTATGCGAGCCATGAAGGCAATATCACTAGCCCGTTCAAGGCAGATTTGAGAACGGCCATGGCAAGGGAGAATCTTGAGGCATGCAGAACTAACATGTTCACGGGCGGGAAAAGCAGACCTGTCTTTCGGATACGAAGCCACTAAGTCATTGAAAATAAAGGAAACCGGTATTGAAAAGCCAGAATGTTATTGATAATAAAAGACTTATTTGTAAACACGAGAATGTTGTTGAAAACACAGTCTGTTAATGATACGCGGATGGTTTTCTGTCGGTCTTTGTGTCACAATGTGAGTGGCACCAATCAGGGATCAGCGCAAGAGCAAGCGGCCCGAAGATGGAATCAAGAGCCTTACTGATTGACCCAGGAGATAACGTCGCCGTGGCGCTGGAGGACATCTCTGCCGGAGCTACCGTCAAAGTCTCAGGCCCCAGGCCTTCAGCCCTTACCGCGCGCGAGATGATTCCCTTCGCGCACAAAATGGCCACCCGCCGCATCGGCCGGGGCGAGGCAATTACGAAGTTTGGCGTGCCGATTGGCTTCGCGACCGAAGACATCTCCGAGGGCGAGTGGGTGCATTACCACAATGTGAAGTCCTACTTCGTGGCCCGGCGCGAGGAGCAATCCCGATGACCAGAATCCTTGGCTACGCGCGGCCTTCGGGTCCACCGGGAATTCGCAACCTCGTCGTAGCGATGCACACCGTGGAGTGCTCCTCTTACGTATCGCAGCAGATCGCGGCGGTGGATCCGCGTGTGCACTCGCTGGGGTTTCCGGGCTGTTACAGCAACGCCTACGCCGCACGGTTGATGGCTGCCCTCGCCACCCACGCCAACGTCGGGGCGGTGCTGCTGGTGAGCCTCGGCTGCGAAGGGACGGATGCCAGCGCCCTGGCGGACTCGATTCGCCAGAGTGGCCGGCCTGTTGAGATCCTGCGCATCCAGGAAACCGGGGGTACGGAACCTTCCATCCGGAAGGGCCGTGAGCTTGTGGGAAAAATGCTGGGTGAACTCGAGCGGACGCCGCGCGCCGAGATGACCGTGGCGGACCTCATCGTCGGGACGGAATGCGGGGGCTCGGATGCAACCTCCGGGATCGCCGCGAATCCGGCGGTGGGACGGGCCTTCGACCTGCTTGTGGATGCCGGGGGCACAGCGATTATTGAAGAGACGCTGGAGATGGCAGGACTCGGGGAGATTGCCGCCGCTCGCGGCATCCATCCTGAGGTGTCGCGGGAGTTGTGGCGCGCCATCGAGAAGGCGGAGAGGTTTTCACTCCAGGTCGACCAGTTCTCCATCGCGCCCGGCAACCATATGGGCGGCCTCACCACGATCGAAGAGAAATCCATGGGAGCCTTCGCCAAATGCGGGACGCGGCCCATCAGCGGCGTGATCAAGGTGGCGCAGCGGCCGCCGGCCAAGGGCCTTTATGTGCTGGATTCCGTGCCGGACCCCTCGCCGTTCCTGTTTGGCTACAGCAATCCCAATGACTCGGAAGGCATCCTCGATCTGATCTCCTGCGGCGCTCACCTCGTGGCTTTCACGACAGGCCGGGGCAGCGTCATCGGGAGCGTGATCTCGCCTGTGCTCAAGGTGTGCGGCAACCCCAAGACCTACGCGCGTATGAGCGGCGATATGGACGTCAACGCCGGGCGCATCATCACCGGCGAGGCCAGCGTAGAGGAGGTCGGCGAGGAGATTTTCCAATTGATTCAAGAGGTCGCGGCGGGCAGGGAGACCGCGGCGGAGCGCCTCGGTCACCGTGAATATTGCATCCCGTACAAGTCGCAGGACCTCTGCGTGAATGCGTGAGTTCGGCCTCCAGAATCCTGTGCGACATGCTTCTGAAACCTGTCCAACCCTTCAACTTCTCCCGCACCCTGCGTTTCATTCTGACCCCGCCATGGCTATTGAACGGGCGGCAGTTCGAACCGCTTCTCGATTACTTTGTCGAGGGAGAATACCGGCGCGTAGCCGAGATTGGTGGCCAGCCGGTGCTCTATGGCGTGAGAGAGGAGCGGCGGGGAAAATCGAGCGCCCTGGCCGTGCACGTGCTCGCGGGCCCGCGCGACGCAGGTACGATGGACGCGGTGCGGGCGCTGGTCGAGCGCCAGTTCTCAACGCGGCTTGACCTTCAGCCGTTTTATCGCCTGGCGGAATCGGACCCGGTTCTATCCAGGCTGGTGGTGCATTTTTGCGGCATGCGAATCCCACAGGCGCCCACGGTTTTCGAGACGCTGATCTCGGCCATCCTGGAGCAACAGGTAAACCTGAGCTTTGCCTACCAGGTCAAGAAAGCGCTGATCGACACCTACGGCGACCACGTCGAGTTTGAGGGCCGCGCTTATCGCTGCTTCCCGATACCGGCCGCGCTTGCCATTACCACGCCGCGCGAGCTGCGGCGACTCCAGGTGTCAGGCCCCAAGGCGCGATACATTATTGCCATCTCCCAGGACGTGCTCGACGGAAGGTTGGATCTTGAAGGACTGCGCGGTCTCGAAGCAAGCCGTGCGCGTGCCAAGCTCCTGGAGCAGAAAGGAGTGGGCACGTGGACGGCGGATTACGTTGGCCTGAGGGCGCTTGGCCAATTGGATTCGCTGCCGGCGGCTGACGTGGGATTACAGAAAGCGGTCCAGCGCTTCTACGGGTTGCGTAAGCCTCCCACTGCACAACGAATGGTGAGACTCGGGCAACAATGGGCGGGATGGAGGAGCTACGCAACCTTCTACTTGTGGCTGACCTATTGGGAGGACGCCCAGTGGCGGGAGACCCTGATTCGGGAGATCCGGGCAGGGCAGTAGAAGCCGAGTCCTGATACCATCAAACTGAATCTGCTGAGTGGCTGTCAGGTCATGGCTTCAGCCATGCCGAAAGAACCCCTCACCCACCACTGCGTGGTCCCCCCTCTCCGCAAGGGAGAGGGGACGGGGTGAGGCAGTTTTCCTCCGCGCACGGCTGAAGACATGCCCCGACGGAATTTGGCCGCGGTAGCTCAGCAGCGCAACCAGGGTTGTAAATTATGGCCAAAGCCTCGGAGTCAAAACTTGCGAAGCAATTTCTGGCGCAGGCCGTCCACCTGCTTCAGGAGGTGCACCTGCCTCGCATTGAGAGTTGCCTCGCAGCGCTCAAAGGGGGCGAGGTCTGGTGGCGGCCCAACGCCGCTTCGAACAGCGTGGGCAATCTGGTTCTACATCTCAACGGAAACCTCGGACAATGGATCGTCGCGGCCCTGGGCGGCGCGCCGGATCGAAGAGTCCGCGACCAGGAGTTCGCCGAGCGCGGGCCGATACCCACGCGCCATCTCCGGGCTCGGCTGCATAAGACTGTCTTCCAGGCCTGCCGCGTTCTGGAAGGGCTTTCGCAGCGCGACCTCTGGCGGCCGCTGACCATTCAGGGGTTTCGGGTTACTGGGCTCGAGGCGATCTTTCACGCCGTGGAACACTTCTCGCATCACACGGGACAGATTGTTCTGCTCACCAAACAGCAAAAGGGACGGGACCTCGGCTTCACGTCGCTCCCGGGCGAGAGGAAGACGAGAAGGGGCCTGCCGGCGGTCTAGGAAATCTGGTGCACTTGTCGGGCAAGCACTACCATGGTGCCAGCGGGGATTGCGATTCCATTGATGGTTGTGGCGGACTGCTCCAGGAACGGCAGGCCGCGCACCAGCAGAGAAGGCTGCGGCGTGAGCCCGCTCAGCCCGGGCAGGTTCACGAAAACGGTCTGGTTGTTGGTGAGAACATAGATCGGCGAGGTCTTGAGGATGGTGCAGCAGGGAGACAACTGGAAGGCCCCGGTCTTGTCGTCGGAGCCCACGCTGATAAAAGATGAGAAATTACCCTGGAGGGTTTGAAGCCTTAGAAAGACCTTATCGGCGGGAAGGGAGATGGACTTGTCAGGGCTTTTGGTATAGGTCCCGTGGACAGCAATCCGCTGGCCGAGCGCAAGGTTTGAGGGGCCGAAGGTCAAATTGGCAAAGTTTGTTAAAGGAGAGGATGCCTGGAAGGTTGTCGAAGGTGAAACAGTGACGGTCACAACGGCGTCGTCCGGGACGTTGGTGTTATCGCCGGGAACCGTACTGCCCACGTAGAGGTCAAACTGTGTCGGGTTGCCGTTGGCATCGCGGGTGATGCCAAGGGGGACTCCCAGGAAAGCCAGCTTGCTCTGGGTCGGATCCTCCTGATCCTCCACGACCACGGTATCGGCGATAAAGTTCCCTGAGGAATCGATCTTTCCTTCCACCTCAGTGTAGCTGTCAGTCAGCAATTGGTTTAGCGCCGGAAAACCGGAAATCTGCGTCTTGCTGGTCAGATTGATGGTCAAGGCGGGCCCTGTTCCAGCGATGGTGTTCCTGGTCAGCGTTTGGAGAACGAAGCTACCGATGAACTCGGGATTGGTGCTCGTGGTGGACACGCTGCTCACAAAGCCGTAGAGGTCGTCGAAGGTTGCAAGGTCCTGACCAGCGGTGCTGCTGAGGATGGTCGCAGTAAAGACGGGATTTACGGTGGCGGTAGGGTTCCCGCTCGTGTCAACTCCCAGTTGCACGGACCGCGCGACATCGAAGTCCAGCTTCAGCGCCTGGAGAGGGATGTTGCCGCTGGAGTTCTTCTGAACTACGAGGTTAGGGTTTAACGCGAATGAAGGGGTTCCGCTGGTCAGGGTGGGCGAAACGGTCCTTCGGGGCGGCGTCTGGGTGGGATCATAGATGCTGATTCCCGGAACACTGAGGCTGACCTCCACCGTACCGTAGGTCTCTTCGACCAGAGTTCCAAGGTTCAAGACTGTAAACGAATCCCGAAGGGGAAGAAAGTCCACAGTGGTATAAGGAGGGGCGTTCGTGGGATACAAGGAGACTTTGTTCGCCCCAACGGTCGTCACAACCTTGACGTCTGTGATCGTGAGTCGCAAGCCGAGAAGGTCGCAGAATGCCGGCGTATCGGTCAGGTAAAGCTGGATCGCGCCATTGCCTGGCTTGGGCTTGGTGGTGCTGCTACCGCAACTTGCGAGGGTCCCCGCGGCCAGCAGGACCGTCAGGCACATTACCAGTTTCTTCTTGGGCATCAACTTCTCCGTGTGCCGGGTGCTTCGCAAGGGTCAGCCGGTGCGAAAGGCTGAGACCCTACACTGCGCTCAGGATGACACCGTACGCGTTCCGGGTGACAGCGGACGCGCTCGGCCAGGCCAAGCCGGCCATCGCTCCGAAATAATCCCGGCCGTTCATCCGAGGTCGAGGTCATCACCGCAATAGAACTCGTTCTCTGCCGCGGCACTTCAATGTCAGATGACAACTTTCAGGGTCGAGGTTACCTTAATGCGCCGGGTCTCCTGTTGGAGCGACACCACCACCGCAAACAATCATAAATACAGTGAAGTGGCCGATTTAGGCAAGCATGAAAAACGCCGGCTGGGCAGCAAGAAGCCCCGCGCAATCATCCCCGGCGGGGTTCACAGGAAGTCATTGAGAAAACTGCTGGGTTCAGCCATAATCAACGTCGGTTTGGGGAGTGGGTCTCAACGACAGAATAAAGTGCCGGCCTGAAAGCCGGCGGAGCCAGATTCCTAGTCGGGCGGGGCTCGTGACGAGACACGAGAGCTGAACCGGACCTCGCGCCTGTGTCGCGGTGCACATGGATATCACCTTAATCAAGACCATCAGCGACACAGCCTTCAAAGAGGGCAGGGACGTCATCGAGACCTGGTTCGCGGTCATGTCGCGGGGGCACAGAGGGGTTTCGCCGGAGCGCGGACGTCACCCCCGGGGAAGCGCAGTCCTCTACGGTTTACGCTTCACCCTCTACATGGCATTCGCAAGCCTGCTGCTTGAGATCCCCACCGAGGCGCTCATGGGGATCCAGTATGAGAACAAAGCCTTCATCCTGGTCTCCGTGGTGGAGAGCTACATCGAGTACCTGGGCTGCGGGCTCGCTTTCCATGCGGCGATGAGGGTGTTTGGCGGGAAAGGAACGCTGCGCGCCGCGCTTACCGTCTCCTGCCTGCTGACGGCTTATATGCCGGTGATGGGATTCTTTCTCATCCCCACTCAGAAGTATACGCTCCCCATCATCAGGAAAAGTTCCAATGTGCTGAATGCCGGGTCTGACCTGTTCGCCGTGGCGCGCACCTGGTCGACGTGGGACCGCGTCGTCTGCTCGGTTTCGATTGTGGCCGGCGCCATCGTGCTGGTTCTGTTTATCACGGCCGTCTTCAATTCCCTTCGCGCCCTGCACCAGATTGGCCGAATGAAAGCCGTGCTGTCATTTGTCCTCGGACTGGTGTTATTCGTCTTAATCGTATCTTTTATCGCCTCGCCGCTCTTGCAGGGAATCTTCCAGGCGTTTTCATAACGAGAGTGGGAGGGGCAGGCCGGACTTGCCTTCGCTCCGCCCGGAAGAAGCTCCAGGGGGACAGCGCCTGGGAACGAAGGCAGCTTGCGGGGCGTATCTTTATCTATAGTCAGGGCATCGAAGGAATGGAGGGAAGGCGACATGCAAGCCCTCGACACGGATTTGCCCAGCTACCCCGTGCGAACTGACGAAATCCCCTGGATGTGGTATAAGCAGAAGTCCACGGTTAATGTTACTCGAAAGCACCGAGCACCTTATGGGCGAAACACCGCAAGTGGCAGGGGTGAAGGACGAATCGGTTCTGGTCGCCGAGGCCAAAGCGGGCAGCTATGCCGCCTTCGACGAGCTGGTGAACCGCTATGAAAAGAAGATCTACCGGCTGGGGCTGAACATCACCAGCAATGCCGAGGACGCGGAAGATGTTCTGCAAGAGACCTTTCTGAAGGCTTTCGAGCATCTCCCTGAGTTCCGGGAAGACTCGCGCTTCTACACCTGGATCGTACGGATCGCAGTGAACGAAGGCCTGATGAAGCTGCGGAGGCGCCGCTCGAGTAAAGAGGTGTCACTGGAGGAAACGGAGGGCGAGGATGGCGAGCCGATGGTCCGCGACTTTACGGATTGGCGCCCCAATCCTGAGCAACTGCTGGCGCGGGCGGAACTGGAGGAGACCCTTCAGAAGGCTGTGCGCTCGCTGCCGCCGAGTTTTCGCACGGTCTTCTACCTGCGGGACGTGGAAGGCCTGTCGACGGAGGAGACCGCCGAGATGCTGGGCCTTTCCATCGGCGCCGTCAAAGCACGTCTGTTTCGAGCGCGCATGCGCCTGCGCGAAGAATTAAGCAAAGTCTTTAAGCGAGGCTGACTCTGGTGAATTGCCGGGAAGTAATTGCCGAACTCTCGAATTATCTGGATGGAGACCTGGACGCGGATTTGAAGAAGGAACTGGAGGTCCACGTCCACAGGTGCAGCCACTGCCGGGTTGTTTTCGACACGACGCGTAAGACCATCGAGCTTTATTGCGACGGCAAACTGTTCCCGCTCCCGACCGAGGTGCGAGCGCGCCTTCACGAAGCAATCCGGCGCCGATGGCACGAAAAGAGTGGGTCTGCCTAGGGATGGGCCATGTTATGCCCCGCCCGGCGAGCGGATACCGCCCCGAGCTGTGACCGCGCCTCTTCCAGGAAGTCATGTGTCCCTTCCTTCAAAGTTCGCCTGACCCTCAAGCGGGGGGTTGATCCCTGAACTCTTCGCGACAGCCCCCTCGGCTAAGTGGCTTAGCTTTGGCCGATGAGCAGGTGCCGGCCTTCAGCTCGGCAGACGCCAGATGGAGACTCGGCATTCCAAATGACGTCTTTGTCTCGGGTGCACACTGGGCTGGAATCCTGGAAGCCAGTTGAGACGCTCATCAAATTCCGGGATTTGACGATAATCAACAATGCGCCCCAACGGTGCAGAGCCTTGCTTGACAGGGCCTGGGAGTGCGCCTAGAATGGGAATTTTGTTAGGACCTCACTGAAGAAATAAGGCTGGTCATGGACAAGAAGAAAGTTGAGTTTTACAAAAAGCGCCTAGAGGCCAAGCAGGAAGAGTTGCTTCGTCTGGTAACCAAGTCGGAAAAGGACGGCCGGGAGGCTGACGAAGAAGCGACACAGGACATTGCGGATAAGGCTGCCAATTCCTACACGAAGGAGTTCCTCTTCCACCAGAGCGACGAAAACCGGCGGCTCCTGCAACTTGTCAACGAAGCGCTCGAACGCATGAAGAACGGGACCTATGGCCTTTGTGTAGCCTGCCAGGAAGAGGTCCAGCAGAAGCGCCTGGAGGCTGTACCTTGGGCCCGTCACTGCATCGAGTGCCAGGAGAAGCAGGACCAGGGGCTTCTCTAAGGCGGCCCCAAGCCGCGCCACGCGAGGTTTGTCTTCAGCCCAGATACACGGGTCGATTCTCGTATTTCCTCAGCCCTTCAAGAGATCATTCGCAGTCTTCTCTCCGTCATCTATCCCACCCGTTGTCCTCTCTGCTCTTCCGAGATCACCGACGCATTCCCTCTTGGCCTCTGCGGCTCCTGCCGGCAGGAACTGGTGCCTTGGGATGGCCCTGTTTGCTCCCAGTGCGGGCTGCCCTTCGCCAGCGCGGCGACGCTTGATTCGAGCGAAACCCGTTGCGGCGAGTGCCGACGCGAGGCTTACGCGTTTGACCTGGCGAGAAGTTACGGCACGTACACCGGCGCATTGCGAGCTGCCATTCTTCAGGTAAAGTTCAACCGCCGCGAGCGGCTAGGCAGGCGGCTTGGCGAGCTTCTGGCGGCTCCCTGCCTTTCGCTGGAAGAGTTCGGAGATGGACCCGCGCTGCTTCTCATTCCCGTGCCGCTTCATCGCCGGCGGGAACACGAGCGCGGCTTCAACCAGGCTGACCTCCTCGCGCAGGGCCTGGCCCGGAAGTTGAGCGAAGCCAACGGGGGACCTCACCCCGTGATCGAAACGAAGAACCTGATTCGGACTCGCGCCACGCCTCCTCAAACGGGGCTGAGCGTTTCGGCCCGCCACGAAAACGTGCGCGGGGTCTTCGAGGTGCGATTTCCGGAACGGGTCAAAGGGCGCGCGGTGGCCCTGGTCGATGATGTGATGACCACGGGCGCGACTCTTTCAGCCTGCGCGGCGGCTTTGAAGCGCGCCGGGGCAAGCACGGTCCTGGCCGTCACGCTGGCGCGCGCCACCCCACAGGTTCCCGATATCCCGCCTCGGGTTAGCCTGCCGGTTGACGATGCGGGGGCGAGTTGGGCATAATGAGATTCCGAGGCATAACAGGATGCCTTTACTGGACCTTGGGTTATGTCGGAGGACCACCAACATCGACTACTTCAACAGCCCGTCCTGGTCTTGAACGCGACGTATGAGCCCATCAATGTGACCGCAGTACGCCGCGCGGTCGTTCTGCTGCTAAAGGGCGTGGCAACCACCGAAGAGGAAGACGGAGCGTATCTGCACGGGGCGCAAGTCATGTTTCGCATCCCGTCGGTCATTCGTCTGACCCACTTCCGTCGCATTCCCTACCAGACGCGCGCCCTGTCCCGCAAGAACATCCTGATGCGCGACCGCTACACCTGCCAATTCTGCGGGCGGTCCTTTCCGGCCCACGAGCTCACCCTTGATCATGTCATTCCGCGCGCACGAGGCGGCCAAACCGATTGGGACAACCTCGTCGCCTGCTGCCACCGCTGCAACAATCAAAAAGGCGACCGCATGCCCGAGGAGGCCGGCCTGAAGCTGTTGCGGCCGCCGCGACCCTTCACGCTCCACACCAGCCGTCAGATCATGCGCATGCTTGGGCGATCCGACGAACGCTGGCGAAAATACCTTTACTGCTGACCTGCATTATTCTGGAGCGCCTGGAAACGTGGCCGCGCCGGTAAGATCGGGCGAGGGAAGTCCTCCCGGCACGGTCCGCTGCCACCGTTCATTTCGAATCGTTTCCCGAACCTTGCCCGGGCTGGAAAAGAGCTTGACAGGGGGCTATCGTGAGGATAGCCTATTAGATAGCCTATTTCCAGGCCACACGCCGGGCCGGGCGGCAGGGACTGGGCCACCCCGGGAAGACCGACTTAGAGCCGGGAATCTTCACCTCGGCCCGCGCGATCCGCGGTGACTTACGGTCCAGATCAATTTTGGGGCGGTGGAAGACGGAGAAACGATTATGAGGCCGGAACGGGAGCGGTTCGCACCGGAACGCTGACCTTCTCTGGAATCACGGTGTCACCTGCGTAACCTATTCTCCAGGATCCCCCGACCCCCTGTGAAGAGAAAGTCCTTTTGTTGAGATCAGGTACAGGCTGCCAGGCGGCTCGACGACAGACCACAAGGCCGAAGAGTCCGGTGCCGAAGGGAAAAAACAAGCATGCCATGCTTTGACGTGACCAGTCCGTGGACTTCTCCTTGCGTAGTTTTGAGGCAACCTTCCGGCGCCGGTTACATCCACTGAAGAGGACAAGGGCATTGCTGGACGGAAGTGGAAAAGGGGCAATGTTAGACTGCGAACGCGGGTTTCGTGTGTCCTGGGCCGAAGGCGCGCGAGGGTAGCCGAGGAACGTTCTGAAGCTTCGTCCGAAATTTCCGATAAGAGTAAATGGCTAACCGATTGCAGAAGTTTGAAAGGCTGGAGGTCCTTTATGGACTACGTGATGTCACCCGGAGGATTGCTCGTGCACTTGCGCGAGGACTGGCCGTGCGCGGTTTGTAATCCCGGAGAAATCGCCGAGGGACGCGGCTACTGCCTGTGCGCTGCTTGTGCGCAAAGCGTTATGGCAGCGGCAGGTGCAGGTTACGAGGACGCGCGCGCCTTGCTGGATGACATCACGGATGCTCTGGCGCTGCTGGAGGTGTCTTCTTCCGGCGCCAGTCTGGCTCCGAACTAAGCGGCACGGCTTTCCTAATAGCTGGAAAAACCTGCCCTGTAGAAGTTACACTTCTCAACTCAATCTTACCCTCCAAGGGCTGCGGTTATGCCCGCGAGGGAAGGCTTTCGAGGAGTCCGACCATGGCAGCTCGACAGCGACGTTCCCCTCGCCTGGCCGTGGACCTTCCCATCCGCGTTTTTGGCATGGATCCGGAGGGCGCGGAATTTGTTGAGGACTCTCACACCTTGGCGGTCAGCAAGCACGGCGCGAAGATTCAGCTTAACCACCAGTTGATGCCGGATCATGAAATAAAGATTGTCTGCCTGGAGACCAACCAGGAGGCGGTATTTCGCGTGGTGGCAAAAGCATCCGCTGACGCCCCCACCCACACCCTGTGGGGCGTTGAATGCCTGAACCCCGCCCACGATATCTGGGGCGTTGACACGCCTCCTCCCGGCCCCGAGGACCAGCGCTCGGTACGGGTCATGCTGCAATGTCCCGAGTGCCGTACACGCGAGCTCTTCTTCGTGGAGGAGTCACGGCTCGAGCCGATCAGGGACTTCGGCGGCGTGGTGCGCGAGTGCAGGGCGTGCGGCTCCACGGGCATCTGGAAGCCGGTGCCGTACTACGAATCCTGAACGCCAGCCGGTCGGGCGCGATCAGAACCCATCGTCTTTGTCTTGAAGCACGGCCATCGGGGCGAAGTCCTACTCCGTCACCAGACGGCACTCCGCCAACCGGCGATCCTCCCCCGCTGCCTTCACCGTTGATACTTGCCCATGATCTCCGAATGCGCCAGGACGTGGCCTTGCAGGGCCGGCTCGAGCTCCTGCCGACTGGCGGCGGGGCGGAGGTTCACTTTCCCGTCCAGCGCGTACAGCCTGAAATAATACCGGTGAGCTTTGCCCGGCGGAGGGCAGGGGCCCGCGTAACCTGTCTTCTGGAAGTCATTCACGCCCTGGAGGCCGCCGCCCTGAATCTCACCGCCCCTGGCTATGCCTTCGGGAAGTCTGCGCTGGCCGGCCGGCAGGTCATACACCAGCCAGTGGGTGAACGTGCCGCCGGGTGCATCGGGATCGTCGGCGATGAGCGCGAAGCTCCGGGTGCCCGGCGGCGGGTCATTCCAGTCGAGCGCGGGGGATGTATCGGCGCCGTCGCAGGTAAACTTCTTTGGAATCGCTCCACCCACTTTGAAGGCGCTGGTTGCCAGCCGCAACTTTCCCGACGAGGCTTCCTGCTGTGCCCTTGCATTCGACCTTCCTGCCACGAGGATCAGACCCGCTGCCAGAAGGAACGCAGCCATCCCCAGTGCGACCGAAGCGGACTTGGCAAGGAGCCGTCGCTGCGCACGAGGTGTCCGGGTTGTAGGCTCAATGCTCATAATCTTCTCTCCTGCGAGTGATCTTCCTTGATGGACGGTATACCACAGGTCGAGGCTGCATTGTATGCACAGGCCGGGTTTGGCTTGACAGTCGCGGGGCATGGAACGAGTATGAATAGATTTGGCAAGCGACAGTTTCTCTTTCGGGGGGTCTATGCAAAGTCGATATTACTTACGAAACGGGATGCGCGCTCTCCTCCTGAGCCTGACGGCATACGTTCTCATGAACACCACTCCCTCCCCTGCGGAGGAGGGGATGTGGACGTTTGACAACCTCCCTCTCCAGCGCTTGCAGGGACGTTACGGCTTCACACCCACCGAGGCCTGGCTTGACCACGTCCGCCTCGCCAGCGTGCGGTTTGAGGACGGCGGTTCCGGCTCCTTCGTGAGTGCCGGCGGGCTCGTTCTGACCAACCACCACGTGGCGCTCGGCCAGTTACAGAAGGTCTCGAACTCCGCCATGGACTACGTGAAGAGCGGCTTCTACGCGCGGACTGCAGCGGAGGAGTTGAAGTGCCCCGACCTGGAACTGAACGTCCTGGTTTCAATGGAGAATGTGACGGCGCGCATTCAGCGTGCTGTTAAAGCTGGAATGAGCGAGGAAGAGGGTTTGAAGGCGCGCAAGGCTGAAATCGCCAAGGTGGAGAAGGATAGCACGGACTCCACAGGCTTGCGTTCAGAGGTGGTTACTCTTTACCAGGGCGGGGAATACTGGCTCTACCGTTACAAGAAATACACCGACGTGCGGCTGGTCTTTGCCCCGGAACAGCAGATTGCCTTCTTCGGCGGGGACAATGACAACTTCACTTATCCCCGCTACGACCTGGACATGGCACTGTTCCGCGTGTACGAGAACAACCAGCCCGTACACCCCAAGGAGTATTTGAAATGGAATCGCGCCGGAGCAGGCGCGGGGGAGTTGGTCTTCGTTTCCGGAAACCCAGGCTCGACCAGCCGCCAGCAAACCATGGCGGAGATTGAGATGGAACGCGACCACGTTCTGCCGCTCGTTCTGAAGATTTACTCCCGACGCCTGGAAGTGGCGCAACGCTATGCCGCGCAAGGGCCGGAACAGAACCGCCAGGCGGGGCGGCAGATTTTTGGCCTCATGAACTCGCTGAAGGCTTTTCGCGGCATGTACCAGGGCCTGCTGGACAAAGATTTGATCGCAAAGAAGCAGAAGGAGGAAACCGATTTTCGCCGGCTGGTCGCGAGCCGGCCGGAGTGGCAGAAGGAATACGGCTCAGCCTGGGATGCCATCGCCCAGGCGGAAAAGAACTACCTGGGGATGGTGAAAACCCGCCGCTTCTATTCCCCGCGATGGTCACGGCTCATGGACATGGCCCTGACCATCGTTCAGTACGTTTCGGAGATCAAAAAGGCGGATGGGGTCCGCCTGGAAGGCTATCATGATTCCCAGCTCGAATCCCTGAAGTTCCGCCTGTTCTCCTCGGCTCCGGTTTATCCGCAGCTTGAAGAAGCGCTGCTGGAGGGCAACCTCGAGATGGCGCTCGAGGAGCTTGGCCCGGAAGACCCCTTCATCAGATCGGTGCTGAATGGGCGCAGCCCGAGCGAGGTTGCAAAAGACGCCGTCGAAGGGAGTAAGCTCGCCGACCCCGCCTTCCGAAAGGCGCTTGCCGAAGGCGGTGAAGCGGCGGTGCAGGCTGCCCGTGATCCGCTCATCGCTTTGGCGCGAAGAATTGACCCGTTTGACCGGCAGATGATAAAGAGATACGAGGCGGAAGTGGAAAGCATCGAGGTCCCTGCGGGAGAGAAGATCGGCAAGGCGCGTTTCGCGGTTTACGGAAAGTCGGAATATCCGGATGCCACCTTCACGCTGCGCCTTTCTTATGGGACGGTGAAGGGCTACCCCATGAACGGGACCGAGGCTCCCCCCCACACCACTTTCTACGGCCTCTACGATCGCGCCTACAGTTTCCACCTGAATCCTCCCTACGATCTGCCGCAGCGCTACCAGGAGAGGAAGCAACAGTTTGATCTGTCCACACCGCTCAATTTCGTCAGCACCTGCGACATCATCGGAGGGAACTCGGGCTCCCCCGTCATCAACCGGAACGGAGAACTGGTCGGTTTGATCTTCGACGGGAATATTGAAAGCCTGGTGGGTGATTACGTATATAGCGACGCCCGCAGCCGGGCGGTTGCGGTCCATAGCGGTGCAATGATCGAGGCGCTGCGCAAGCTTTACGATGCGGCCCCTCTGGCGGACGAACTCGAAGGAAAGGAGTGAGCACGGGATCCGGGAGCGCCTAGCGCTGCGGAAAGAGGAAGGCCTCCAGCATATCCGCGCGCGCTTTTTCGTCGGAGACCATCATGCGGAGCAGATCCTGAAGGGAGACCATCCCCCGGTAGCCGAGCTTTTCATCCATAACCGCCAGGTGGTAGATGCCATGCTTTTCCATGAGGCGCAGGCATTCCTCGAAGCTGGCCTCGGGTGGAACCGTCACCAGACCGGAACTCATGATTTCCGAGACGCGCATCCACGCCGGGCACTTGTTCTCCGCCGCAACCTTGTCCGATATATCGCTTTGCGATATAACCCCAATGAGCCGCCCTTCGTGGTTGCAGACGCCCGCCGCCCGCACCCCTTTGTCCCGCAGGTAGCGAGCCGCTTCGTGAACCGTCGCATCTTCCGAAATCCGGAAAACTTCCAGGCGAGTTTCGACCAGATTGGCGACCTTCATCCTGCCCTCCCCACGTCCGCCCTGTTGCCGCAAATCGTAAAGCCACCTTGGGGCTCGTTGCAAGAAGAATTAAAACGGGAGAGATCCTGGGAGCCTGGCCGCCGGAAATGCCGGCTGCCCGCTCCGCTCTGGCAGCATGTCGCAACACGCTCCGCCTGATGATCCGCCGTCCGAACCTCGCGGAGCCGGTCGTCGTTATTGTCACGACAACCGTTTTCTGCTGTGCTAGCATACGCTCAGTTCAGAGACTGTGGGTTTAGGATGAGAGTCCCGGATTTCTCAAACCGCCCGGATAGAAGCTTCCGGACGCCATCGAGGTGGATCTATGAAATGGATGACAGGGTTCGCCCTCGTCGCTGTCTTGGTTTGCCTTGGCGCTCAGTCTCCCCTTATTGCTCAGACGTGCCAGGACGACGAAGCCATGGCAGCGAATTACACGAAGGATATTTCGGATCTCGTTGCGGCAGTCAAGAAGGAGAGTCTGGTCGATTTTGAGAAGAATTACCATCAGAAGAAGTGCCTGACCAAGCTGAACCTGGCTGTGAACATTGTGGGCCAGGTGGCTGACTGCTACAACAAAGCCGCCCAGAGTACGGAAGCGACCAAAGAGGAGATCGCCGCGGCCAAGGCCAAAGCCGAAACCTATTCGAAGCTCAAAGCCAATATCGAGCAGAGTCGAAACAGTTTGAAGTCAACTGAAGTCGCCAAGGACGCGAAAGCGCTCATCGAGAAGATCGACCTTTCGCATTGACCCGATCTTTGGCCGACACATCGAAGGCAACGCCCGGCGTGCCGCAAGAAAGAGGGCCGAGGCGAGGTCGGAACAAGGGGAGCCCCGAGGGCGATGCGTGAACTGTATGCTTCGGGACCCTTTCTCCAGGAAACCTCCGCAGTGTAAGGCCGGCCTGAGGACAAACTCGGAGGAGGTGTCGACGCGAAGACGGGAACTTTGTTCAGTTCAAAGAACAAACTCAACAGGAGGAGTCATGGGTTCAATAACTCGGCGTGAGGCGGGCAAGCGGCTCTTCGCGGGCGCTGCGGGCCTGCTGGCGACGCGCGCTCAATTGCGCGGCGCCGCGTATATCAACTCCGTGATTCGTGGCGTTCAGATCGGTGCTCAGAGTTATTCCTTCCGCGACCGCCCTTTGGACGCTTGCCTTGAGGCCTTCAAGACGGTGGGCCTGGGTGAATGCGAACTGTGGGACGGGCACGTTCAGCCTCCGCATCTGAAACCCGAAGAACTGCGCAAATGGGTTCTGACGGTTCCGCTCAGCACCATGCACACGATCCGGCAGAAGTTTGAACAGGCGGGCGTCCTGCTCTATGCCTACACGTTCGGCTTCCGCAAAGAGATGCCGGATGAGGAAATTGACCGCGGCTTCCAGATCGCGCAGGCGCTGGGCGTCCGCTACATCACGGCCTCCGCCAACGTCAGCGTGGCGCCGCGGGTGGACAAGTATGCGCAGAAGTACAAAATCATGGTCGGCTTTCATGGGCACGACCAGACGGATAAGCCCGATGAGTTTTCGACTGCCGAGACGTTCGCGCGCGCAATGAAAGGGGCCTCAAAATACATCGGCGTGAACCTGGACATCGGCCACTTCACCGCCGCGGGAGGCGATCCGGTCCAGTACATCCGCGAGCACCATGACCGGATCGTGACGCTTCACATTAAGGACCGAAAGAAGAATCACGGCGCGAACCTTCCCTTCGGCGAGGGCGACACTCCCATTGTTCAGGTTCTGCGGTTGCTGCGCGATCACCAGTGGAAAATCCCCGCCAACATTGAATATGAGTATGGCGATGAGAGGAAGGGTCTCGACACCATCGCGGAAGTCGAGAAGTGCTACGCCTACTGCAAGAAGGCCCTCGAAACGTAGCCGTAGACATTGGTGATGCCGGGCGAGCGCGCACAGGGCGTGGCGCTGCCCCGAAAGGCGAGTTGGAATGCCCCTTCCAGATTAGTGTCTCTCGCCCAGGGCCATCACGAA
>Ga0070741_10006653_pt1 | contig 24637 bp, 21 predicted proteins | sample Coa_R1_4_FD_66440 | JGI IMG/M metagenome (GOLD analysis project Ga0070741, IMG submission 66440) | Surface soil microbial communities from Centralia Pennsylvania, which are recovering from an underground coalmine fire - Coalmine... | ecosystem: Environmental > Terrestrial > Soil > Unclassified ... | reverse complement strand
CTCGGCCGTCGCGGCCTTGGCGCCTCGCACGAGCGGCGTCCCCCAGACCAGGGTCACGTCGCCGCGCCGGTCGGACTCGCCGCGCCAGGCGCCGATCACCTCGTCGTTCAGGTCGATCATCCAGTCCGGGTTCTGGTCCGCCGTCACGTCCGTGAAGTCCGCGGAGGCCTCGAAGCCTCCTGCCTCGCCGCCCTCGCCCTCACCGGGACGGACGAACGAGACGAAGCCGAAGTACTCGCTCGGCTCCGCCGCGCCCTCGACCGGCGCCACGGCGGGAACGTAGATCCGGCCGCCCCAGCCGCGCTCCGGGAACCAGGTGACTTCGCCCGGCGGCCCGCCCGCCTCGGCGATGTGCGGCTCGCACGCCTTGGCGAACTCGTCGCGCAGCCGCTGGCCCCAGCGGCCGTACGGCAGGCCCTCGGCGCTCGCATCGGCGATGAAGCGCGGGATCGGCTGGCGAACCGGCGGGCTCACGGGCGTGGGAACACTACCCGCCGCCTCGCGGGCACCCCGCCTACCTATTACATCGATTGTCAGGCGAGGCGAGTGTGCGTACCCTGAGCGCGGAACCGAGCGTCGTTCCAGGGAAGACTGCGCATATGCAAGTGAGAGGGCTCGGATGAGGTTGCGACGTCAACCAGCGGGACGGCTATCTGGCGCGGTGGTGGCCGTCGCCGGTGCCGTTCTGGTCGCTGCGCTGGTTGCCTTCGCGGTCATCCTGATCAACCAGCAGAGCGGGGACCGCCAGGACATCAAGAACAACTTCCGTGACCGCGCGGTGGTCAGCGCGGCGCTCACCCAGTCGCTCTTCGAGGCCTCGGCGACCGCCAGCGCGGCTGAGAACACCCGCAGGTACGGGACCCGGGAGGTCTCCCCCCAGACCCTCGCCGCAGCTCAGCGTCAGGGCCAGTCCAGCTACGTCGCGCTGCTCGGCCCGGACGGCGGGCTGGTCGCAGCCTCACCCTCGACGCCGGCGGCGGTCCTCAAGCGACTGGCGACCGATCCGCCCGACGTGCGAACGGTGGCGCAGGGTGCGAGCTACGGCCTCTCGAACTTCCTCAGATTCCCCGGACTGCAGACCTTCGAGTACGCGAGCCCGGTCAACTCGAGCTTCGGCCGGCGGGTCCTCGTCACCGGGGTCTCCCCGCAGCTGCTCGCGGTCTTCCTGGGCGGCTATCTGAAGAAGGTGCCGAACGTCGGCAACGGCGCCGCCTACCTGGTGGACGGCAACGACGTGGCGATCGCCGCGACGGCGCCGGGTGCGCCGCCCGGGACGATGCTGCAGAACCCCGACCTGGTGAATGCGCTCTCCCACGCCAGCCAGGGCGACTTCGGGCACAACCGCTACTTCGTCTCGGCGCCGCTTCAGGGATCGCCGTGGAAGGTGGTCTCGACCGCGCCGGAGAGCACCCTGTTCGCCTCGGTCAGCGGGGCCCACAGGTGGATCCCGTGGATGATCTTCGGGCTCTTCGCCCTCGCGGGAGGCTTCGCCCTGGTGCTCCTCGCCCGGGTGCTCCGCAACGCCGACGAGATCGCTGACGCGAACGAGCGGCTCGAGGAGGCCAACGAGGCGCTCGAGCGGCGGGCGCGCGAGCTGGCCCGCTCGAACTCCGAACTGGAGCAGTTCGCCTCGATCGCCTCCCACGACCTGAAGGAGCCGCTCCGCAAGGTGCAGACCTTCACCGAGCAGCTGGCGAGGAGCGAATCCGACCGGCTCTCGGAGCAGGGCCGCGACTACCTCGAGCGGACGACCGCCGCCGGCCAGCGGATGCAGACGCTGATCGACGACCTGCTCAGGTTCTCCCGCGTCGCCACCCAGGGCCGGCCTTTCGAGCAGGTGGACCTCGGCACGGTCGCCGATCAGGCGGTCTCCGACCTGGAGGCGGTGATCCAGGAATCAGGCGGCTCCGTCACTGTCGGCGAGATGCCGACGGTGATGGCCGACCCGGTGCAGATGCGCCAGCTGATCCAGAACCTGATCTCGAACGGGCTCAAGTTCCGCCGCGACGGTGTGCCGCCGATGGTCCAGGTCGCCGGCCGCGCCGACGGCCGGCTCGCCGAGTTCGAGGTCTCCGACAACGGGATCGGCTTCGATCCAAGGTACGCGGCGCGGATCTTCAAGGTCTTCGAGCGCCTCCACGGCCGCGGGGCCTACGGCGGGACCGGGATCGGACTCGCGCTCTGCCGCAAGATCGTCGACCGGCACGGCGGCACGATCGCAGCCGACAGCGTGCCGGGCGAGGGCTCGACCTTCACCGTGACGCTCCCCGTCAAGCAGGCCGGGGATCCGGTGAACGGCGGCGCAGCCAACGGCGATCGTGCCGAGACGGAGTCCGGGGCTGTGCATGCCTGACCGGGTGGAGGCCATCACCATCCTGATGGCGGACGACGACGAGGAGGATTGCGCCCTCACCAAGGAGGCGATGACGGATGCGCGCGTTGCAAACGAGATGCGCTTCGTCTACGACGGGGAGCAGCTCATGGACTATCTCCACCGGCGGGGCGAGTTCTCCGATGCCCCGAGGCCGGGGATGATCCTGCTGGACTTGAACATGCCCAAGAAGGACGGCAGGGAGGCGCTTGCCGAGATCAAGTCCGACCCCGATCTGCGCCGAATCCCGGTCTGCGTCCTCACCACCTCGGCCGCGGAGGAGGACATCTTCCGCAGCTACGACCTGGGCGTCAACTCGTTCATCACGAAGCCGGTGACCTTCGCCGGGCTCGTCGAGGTGCTCCAGGGCTGGACCAGGTACTGGTTCGAGATCGTCGAGCTGCCAAATGGGGAAGGCGTCGCGAGGAATGGATGAGGCCCTTCGCTCCACGGCCGTGGTGCGCCCCCGCCTCAGCGTCCTGATCGTCGAGGACGACGACGACGACTTCCTGATAGCTCAGCGGCTGCTCGCCGACCAGGACCGCTGGCGCTTCGACATAGACAGGGCGGCGACCTACGCCGAGGCGCGCGAGCTGATCGCGGAGGGGGAGCACGACGTCTACCTGGTCGACTACCGGCTCGGCGCCCAGACCGGCCTCGACCTGATCCGGGAGTCCTTCACCGGCGAGGTCCGGCCCCCCGTGCTGCTGCTCACCGGCCAGGGGGACCTCGAGGTCGACCTCGAGGCGACCCAGCTCGGCGTCACGGACTATCTCGTCAAGGACGGGCTCACCGCTGCGATCCTCGAACGCTCGATCCGCTATGCGGTCAGCCATCACCTCGTCCTCGAGGAGCTCCGCCGCAACAAGGAGCGCTACGCGCTCGCCGTCCGCGGCGCCAACGACGGGATCTGGGATTGGGACCTGGTCAGGGGAAGCGTCTACTACGCGCCTCGCTGGAAGGCGATCGCCGGCTACGTCGACGGCCAGATCGGCGACTCGCCGGACGAGTGGCTGGGGCGAATCCACCCGGACGACGTGGAGCGCGTCCAGGCCGAGCTCGAAGCCCACCTCGAGGGCCACTCGCCGCACTTCGAGAGCGAGCACCGCCTCCTGCACCAGGATGGGAGCTACCGCTGGGTGCTCAGCAGAGGGGTGGCGATTCGGGACGAGAAGGGCGAGGCGACTCGCATGGCGGGGTCGATGTCGAACATCGGAGACCGCAAGGCCGCCGAGGAGCAGCTTGTTCACGATGCGCTGCACGACGGACTCACGAGTCTCCCCAACCGGGCGCTCTTCCTGGATCGGCTCGAGCAGTCGCTGAAGCGCGCCGAACGCGATGCCGGGCACCGCTGCGCGGTCCTCTTCCTCGACCTGGACCGCTTCAAGATGGTGAACGACGGCTTCAGCCATGCCGTCGGCGATCAGCTGCTCGTGGCGGTCGCGCGCCGCCTCTCGGCCAGCCTGCGCCCCGGCGACACGGTTGCCCGAATCGGCGGGGACGAGTTCACGATCCTGCTCGACGGAGTCACCACAATCGAGGAGGCCCGCGAGATCGCCGCCCGCACCCAGGAGGGGCTGGGCCGGCCGTTCCGGATCGAGGGCCGCGAGCTGGTCGTGACGGCCAGCGTGGGCATCGCTCTGAACGACGCGGGAAGCCGCTCGGAGGAGCTGCTGCGCAACGCGGACATCGCGATGTACAACGCCAAGCGGCGTGGGCGGGACGGTCAGGCGATCTTCAACACGAGCATGCACAAGCGGGTCGTCACCCGCCTGCGGCTCGAGACCGAGCTGCGCGAGGCGATCGAGACCGGCGCCCTGCGCGTCTTCTACCAGCCGATCGTGGCGCTCGAGAGCGGCCGGCTGCGGGGCTTTGAGGCGCTCGCCCGCTGGCCGGTCGAGACGACTCTGGTGACGCCGAGCGAGTTCATTCCGGTGGCGGAGGAGAGCGGCCTGATCGGGGCACTCGGCCGCCTCGTCCTCGAGCGGGCGTGCGGGCAGCTCGCCGCTTGGCGCGAGCGTGGCCTGGTCGACGAGGACGTCACGGTCAGCGTCAACGTCTCCGGCCGCCAGCTGGTCGAGCCGACGCTCACCGACGACGTGATCGCCGTCCTGGATCGCACCGGCCTGCCGCCCGATTCCCTTCGCCTCGAGATCACCGAGAGCTCGATCCTGCACGATCCCGCGCGGATCCCCGCGCTGCTCGACCAGCTCCAGCGGCACGGCGTGCGCGCTCAGATCGACGATTTCGGCACTGGCTACTCCTCGCTCAGCTTCCTTCGCCGGTTCCCCGGCGACGCGCTGAAGATCGACCGCTCGTTCGTCGGCTCGGTCCTTCGTGAGAACGGGAGCGAGGAGATCATCCGCGCGATTGTCGGCCTCGCCCAGAGCCTCAGCCTCGGCTCGATCGCGGAGGGCGTGGAGAACCAGGAGCAGCTCGACCTGCTGCGTTCCCTCGGCTGCGGCGACGGCCAGGGCTTCCTCTTCTCGAAGCCGAGGCCGCCCGAGCTGATGGAGTCGGTGATCGAGGCCTGGGACCCTCGGCCGTTGACCGCCTCCACCACCTAGCCCAGGGCCTCCCTGAGCTCCGCCGCCGCTCGCTCCGGCGGATAGACGTTGAGCTCGACGCCGGTTGACATCTCGAGGCCGGCCCGGATGCCGATGCGCGGGGCGAGGTCGAGATGCCAGTGAAACTGCTCCGCACCCCGCGGTGCCGTCACCGTCCAGGCGTTGAACTGGGGCATCTGGCCGAAGCGGGCCTCCAGCGCCTCCAGCGCGGTGCGCAGCATCCCGACGCCCGCCTCGCCGTCCTCCGCGAAGCTTGGTGCCGGAACGCGCGGGATGATCCGCAGCTCGAACGGCGAGCGCGACGCCCACGGGCAGATCAGCAGCGCGTCGTCGTCGATTGCGACCAGGCGGTCGCGGCGCCGCACCTCCTCGGAGGCGATCTCCGCGAGCAGGTCCCCGCCCATCGTGTGCTGGTTGTAGGAGGTGAACCGTTCGCGCTCGCGAGCAATGTTCCCGGGAACGGAGCTCATCGCGTAGAGCTGCGCGTGGCTGTGCTCGAGCGAGGCCCCCGCCTCGCGCCCCTCGTTGACGATCAGCTGTACGTACGAGGCGCGCTCCCCATGCGCGCGCATCCGCTCACGCCAGCCCGCGACCGCCGCGGAGAGCTCGGCGTCGTCGAGCTGCGCGAGCGAGGTCCGGTGCCGTGGAGAGTTGACGATCACCTCGTGGAAGCCGGTCGCCGGAAAGGCACGGAAGAGATCCGGCTCGCGTCCGCGCGAGACCGCCCGCAGGGGATCGCCGGCCGCGGTCACTCCCGCGTCCGCCGCTTCGCCGTCCGCATCGGCCCAGCTCTGGGCGAGCGCCGGGTAGAGGTTCGGGACCGCCCTCACCCGCCAGCCGGGGGTGTCGGGGTCCCCGCCTCCCGGGCGGTCGCCCCAGGTCTCAGGCGGGGTGCGGTCCTCTCGCCCCTCGCAGAAGGGGCAGCTCTCGCGGGCCCTCTCGTCCGGCTCGCTCGGGACCCCGCCGAAGTCGAAGGGGCGGTCGGCTCGGGCGGGCGCCAGGATCGTCCGCTGTCCGGTGAGCTGGTCGAGGCGGACCTCGGGCTGAGGTTTGTCGTCGCTCACAGGGACTTGCTCATCCGCACGTGGTCGATTCCGGCGTCCTTGACGATCTCCTCGCTGACCGCGGCGTAGCCGCAGCTCTCGTAGAAGCCGCGCGCGGCGAGCTGCGCCTTGAGATGCATCTCGAGGGCACCCCCGCGGCGGGCCTCGTCCTCGGCTGCGGCGATCAGCCGCCGCCCGACCCCCTGTCGCCTCCGGTCCGACTCGACCGCCATCCGCTCGAGCCCGCAGGTCTCGCTGCCTCGCCGCAGCCGGCACGTCGCGACGACGCGGCCACCCCCGTCGGACGCGATCAAGAGGGTCGTCCCGGCATCGGAGCCGTCCAGCTCGATCTCGCGCGGCACCCCCTGCTCCTCGCAGAACACGCGTATCCGAAGCTCCTGCGCGGCCGCGAGCTCGGCGTCATCCCGGGCCGGGCGGACCTCGAGCGTCTCCGCGTAGCCCGCCGTCAACTAGGACGGCCGGCCTTGTTCCGCAGTTCGTTGAAGGCGTCCATCAGCTCGATCGGGAGCGGGAAGACGATCGTCGTGTTCTGGTTGACGCCCATCTCGAGCAGCGTCTGCAGGTAGCGCAGCTGCAGGGTCGCCGGGTTCCTGGAGATGATGTCGGCGGCCTGCGCCAGCTTCTCGGCCGCCTGGTACTCGCCCTCGGAGTTGATGATCTTGGCGCGTCGCTCGCGCTCGGCCTCCGCCTGGCGCGCCATCGCCCGCTGCATCTGCTCCGGGATCTCGACGTCCTTGATCTCCACGGTGGTCACCTTCACGCCCCACGGCTCGGTCTGCTCGTCGATGATCTTCTGCAGGTCCTCGTTGAGGCGCTCTCGCTCGGCGAGCAGCTGGTCGAGGTCGGCTTTGCCGAGGACCGAACGCAGTGTGGTCTGCGCGATCTGCGAGGTGGCGAGCAGGAAGTTCTCGACCTCCACGATCGCGTTGTTCGGATCGACCACACGGAAGTAGGCCACGGCGTTGACCCGGGCCGGCACGTTGTCCCGGGTGATCACCTCCTGCGGCGGGATGTTCAGCGTCACCGTCCGCAGGTCGACCCTCACCATCCGGTCGATCACGGGGATCAGCAGGATCAGGCCGGGGCCCTTCTGGGCGATCAGCCGGCCGAGGCGGAAGATCACGCCGCGCTCGTACTCCCGCAGGACCCTGATCGAGGAGGCCAGGAAGATCAGCACGAAGAACGCGATGACAACGATGACCCCGATCGCTACCGCCATGCTCGTCACGCCCCTTTCTCGACGCTTGCCGGGCCTTGGTCGGGGGCGGGCTCGACCTCGAGAGTCAGGCCGTCCACTGACCTGACGCGCACTCTATTGCCTGGACCCAGACTCCCCTCGCCGGCGATCCGGGCCTGCCAGAGGGCGCCGTGGATGAACACCTGACCGGCCGGGTCGAGCGGCTCGCGCACCTCTCCGACCGCACCGACGAGCTCCTCCCAGCCGGTCTTCACGGGTCGGTCGCGATGCGCGGCGATCGCCTTGCGGCTCGCGAGGACGACGAAGCCGGCGAGGATCACGCCCGCGGCGATGATCGCCGCGACGGGTATGTCGTGGCCCGCATCCCGCCAGGCGAACGCCGCCCCAACCAGGGCGCCCACCCCGAGCAGGCCGGCGATCGTCGTGGGCGCGTGAGCCTCGGCGATGAAGAGCAGCAGTGCCACCACCAGCAGGGCGATGGCGAGCGCGGTCATGCCCGGATTATCCCGCGTACCTGTTGACGTCCGCGATCAGGTCGCTCTCGTGCCGATAGGCACCGGGGTGGCTGAAGATCCGTTTCCCGGAACGGTCGAAGTAGGCCGTCGTCGGGAAGGCCTGGGGAGGGCCGCCCAGCTCCTGCGCGATCCTCAGGTCGGGGTCCGAGTAGGAGGGATACGGAAGCGGCAGCTCGCTGAGGAACTGCTTCGCCGAGTCATCGGAGTCGTTGGCGTTGACGCCGAGGAAGGCGATCTGCCCGCCGCGCCTCTCGGCGAGCGACTGGAACCACGGGAACTCGAACCTGCAAGGCCCGCACCACGACGCCCATTTGTTGACCACCACCGGGATCCCCCGCAGCTGCCGGATCCGCTGGTCGAACGCGCTGCTCCCCCCGCCGATCAGCTGGTTTCCCTGGCTGCGGATCTCGGCGAGCGGGGCCGGCGCGCCCGCGATCGGCTGGGTCGCCTGCCGGGGGGAGATTCGAGAGTCGGGATTGCCGGCGCCCGAGCCGGCGCACCCGGCCAGCGCGACGGCCGTGGCCAGCGCGGCCAACGCGAGCACGCGCCGGATGCTTGGCCATCTGTCGGATTTCACGGTCATGGAACCGGGTTGCTCCCCTCGGAGGACTCTCCCATCACATACGAGTCGGAGATCAAGAGTGCTTTAATTCGTACCGGTCCATCCAGTTCCTGGACCCAGGGAGCGCCCGGAGCGGCGGGCAGCCGTGTCTCGGGTGTCCCCCGTGATCAGGCCAATTGCGCCTTGCCGCCCGACCGGGTGGACGGGAGCGGCGGATCAGAGAGCCTCAGATGTCTGAAGAAACCAAGGCGGCCGTGGCAGCGGCGAAGGCGCCCAGCAGCGCCGACATCGAGCGTGCCCGGGAGTTCGCGCGCGAGCCGTTCCTGCTCGAGGGCGAGAAGCCCAAGGACCTCGCCGCCGGCACGCCCCGCCGCCGCGCGCTCGACGCCGCGCTGACCGAGATCGAGGAGGGCCGCGAGGCTCCGTCGATCGAGTGGCGACGCGACTTCTCCCTGCTGCTCGGGCTCGAGCGTGTGCTGTCGGAGGAGGAGCCCCACCTCGCCGACGGCGCCCAGCTCGACCCTCATCAGGTGGACGCTCTCTCCGGCACGCTCGCCGCGCTGATCACCGACGTCCAGGAGCGGCTGAACGGACACGGCTGGACGGGCAACGGCAACGGCCGGGCGGCGTCCGCTGCCGAGGAGGCCGCTCCCGAGAACGGGGCGGGCGGCGATGGCCGGCCTGAGGACTTCGACGAGGAGGAAGAGGAGGAGGCCACCGAGGAGGAGGAGGCCGAGGACTGGCACGAGGAGCAGGATGAGGACGTCGTCGCCGAGGCGGCCGACGATCCGGGCGCGAGCAGGCGGTTCTGGTTCGAGCACGCGACCGGGGCCGGCAAGACCGTCGCAGCGGTCGGCTTCATCGAGGCCTCGCGGACAGGAGGGATCCTGATCCTCACCCACCGCCGCAACCTCGTCGACCAGTTCATCGGCGAGATCTCGGATCGCGGCTACGCCGAGCGCCTCTCTCCGCCGCTGCTCGACGGCGCGGACCATCCCTACGGTCCGGTCACCGTCGAGACGTACCAGTGGTTCGTCCGCAACGCCAGCCGGATCTCCGACGCCTACTCGATCGTGATCTGCGACGAGGCCCACACCGCCCTCGGCGAGAAGACCAGCGCCTGCATCAGGGCCTGGCCCGGCCCGGTGTTCATCGGGATGACGGCGACGGGCGCGCTGATCGCCCGGCACGTCGCCGATCTCTTCCCGACCCAGACCTCCCGCTTCGACCTCGCCCAGGCAGCCCGGCGCGGAGTGATCGCCCCGCTGCGCTGCGTCCGGATCCCGCCGGGCCCCGGCGTCCGGACGATCGCCAAGGTGCCTCTGCGCAAGGGCGAGGTGGATCAGGACTTCGACCAGGAGGAGCTGGCCAAGCTCCTGGACCAGACCCCGTTCAACGTCGCGATCGCGGATCTGTACCGCTCGCGGTTCAGGCGGGTTCCGGGCGTCGTCTATACGGCCGGTGTCAAGCACGCGAACAACGTCGCCAAGGCCTTCCAGGACGCCGGCATCAACGCGCGCGCCGTCTCCGGCGAGACGCCTAAGCGCGAGCTGGCCGAGATCCTGGCGGGGTTCGAGCGGGGCGAGGTGGACGTGCTCTGCAACGCGATGCTGCTCGCCGAGGGCTGGAACTCGCCGCGGGCGACGATCTGCATGCACCTCGCTCCGACCGCCTCGCGCCGTGTCTACCAGCAGCGCGTCGGCCGCGTGACCCGGCGAAACCCCGGCAAGGAATCGGGCCTGGTGATCGACTTCGTCCACCCGGCGACCACCCACGACGAGACGATCGTCACTCTGCACAGCCTGCTCGACCGCGACGTCTATCGGGGCGGCGCGATCGTGGTCGGACCGGTCCGCCGTGGCCGCGGCCGCCGCGTCCGCGTCGAGAAGCGCGTAGTCCCGGTCTCGGATGACCCCAACCGCCGCCTGCGTGTGCTCGAGCGTGAGCTCTGGCGGATCGCCGTCGAGAACCTGAACCACTCCGAGCAGCACGTCTGGGCCGCCCTGGCGGGCGCGCGCGTCAACCCCTCCGGCTGGCGCCGGGCAAAGGCGATGCTTCAGCACGATCAGACCCGGGAGCTGCGCCGCCGCTTCCTGCTCACCTGCGTGCAGCGCAATCGCAACCAGCAGCTGCGGATCAAGGCCCTCGCGGAGATCGCCTCTCTGCGCGACGCGGATGCCTTCGACGACGCCGTCGACACGGTCGGCACCTGGTCGCGCGACGACCGCCGGGCCGGCACCAAGGTCCTGCTCGAGGCGCTCGCCGAACGGCGGATCGGCCGCCGCGACCAGGCTCAGGCCTGGGTCTGGCGCCTCGCCGACTACACGCGTGACCTGCATGAGGAGTACGCGGTGCAGCGCTGGCCGGAGACGAAGCGCCTGCTCGGCCTGCTCGTCAACTCCTCGGGCCGAGCCCACGGCCGGAACGCACGCCGCCTCGTGCACGCCTCCCGCAACCAGGACCGCCGCCTGGCCGCCGCCCTGCTTGCCGCGGGCGTCGCGCACACGCCGGAGGGCGAGGAGGTCCTCCGCGGTGCGCGGATGCGCGCCGCCCGCAAGCCGTCGGCGGTCGCCCGTGAGTTGCTCCGCAACTTCCCCAAGTCCGGCGGCCGCCGCCGGCGCCGCAGGCGCAAGGGCACCGCCGGTGACGGCGTGGACAGGAACGGTGCGCTCGCGGAGACCGCGGATACCGTTGGGGACCTGAGGGAGGATCAAGCCGACGCGTCGGAGCTCGAGGAGCTCGACGTGATCGACAGCGAGAACGGCAGCGGCCCCGAGGGCGATCAGGAGGTCGAGGAGAAGGACGCCGAAGAGGTCGAGTAGCCGACGGCTACTTCTTCTTCGACCTGATCCTCAGCTTCGCCGTCCGGGTGTTGGCGACGCCTCCCTGAGGCGTGAAGGTGATGCGGGCCCTCACCGTCACCTTGCCGGCCTGGCGGAGTCGCTGCTTGGCGAGCTTGGAGAGACGCAGGGTGACGGTGATCGTCGGCGGATCGCCGGTGGCGCTCGACGGCTTCAGCAATAGGCGCCGCTTCTTCTTCGCGGCCTTGAGCGGGGCCGCGGCGTCGCTTACCGAAACGCTCCCGCCTGCCTGAACACCGAGCGTCAGCTGCCTGCCCTTGACGGAGAAGCTGAAGGTGTTGGTCGCGGCGAAGATCTCGGCGCTCGAGAGGACGGGCCCGCCCTGGCGGGCTACGCCCCCGGCGACAAGCGCCCGGCCGTCCGAGAGTGGGGCGGCGACCGCTGCCAGCCGGGCCGTCGTCATGGCTCCGATCCCGGTGGAGCTGAAGCTGTTGGTGGAGGGGTTGAAGACCTCCGCGCTGGAGAAACCGTTGAGGCTGGTGGACGGGTCGGAGCCGCCGGCTACGAGCACCCGGCCGTCGCCGAGCGGCGCGGCGACGGCCAAGCTGCGGACCGTGCTCATTCCGCCCACCCCCGTCCAGGCGTTGCCGGCCGGGTCGTAGACCTCGGCGCTGCCGAGCGGCACGCCGCCCGTGCCGATCCCGCCCGCGACCAGCACCCGGCCACCCGGGAGCGGGGCAGCCACGGCGAACTCGCGCGGGGTACTCATCGAGGCGACCGGGGCCCACAGGTTGCTGGCCGGGTTGTAGATCTCCGCGCTCTTCAGGAGGTGTGGTGACCCGTCGTCGTAGAAGCCGCCCGCCACCAGCACCCGCCCGTCGCCGAGCGGCGCGGCCACTGCGGCTTCACGCGGGGTGCCCATGTCGCTGAGGGACGTCCAGATGTTGGCGACCGGGTTGTACGCCTCGGCGCTCTTCAGATAGACCTGCCCGCCGCTGTAGTAGTCGCCGCCGGCGACCAGAACGCGCCCGTCGGGGAGCCGAGCGGCTACCGGGTCCGCGCGCGGGGTGCTCATGGGACTGACCGCGCCCCACGTCCCGGAGGTGGGATTGAAGACCTCGGCGCCCGAGAAGTACCCGCCGTAGACGCCGCCGGCTGCGAGCACCCGGCCGTCGCCGAGCGGGGCAGCGGCCGCCTCGGCGAGAGGAGCGCTCGTCGAACCGGTCAGTGCGAACGAACCGGACCCGCTCGCGGCGGCGAAGGGCGGGACAAGCAGGCACGACAACAAGGTGGACAGGGCCAGAAGCGCGGCGCGTTGAACCAAGTCCAACTCCCTCCGAGGCCATCCGAGGTTCCCAACCAGCCGACCGTACCCTCGCGACGGCGGGGTGTCAATTCCCGATTTCTCGCCTCTTCGGTGTCAATCGCCTGGGCCGAGGGCCTGATCCATCGAGTCGTGTGCCTCCATGCGCACGGCCTTGCCGTCGCGCACGGTGAAGACCACCCGATTAGCTGATCGATCTCCGCCCCGCTGCCGCGGCCGCGTGCCTTGAAGCGCACCTCGACCGCCGTCCGCTCAGAGTCCAGCTCCACGAACCGCTCCGGGATCTGCTCGATCGACTCCCAGCTCTCGGAGACATCCGCGAACCACTGCTCGAAGGCTCGCTCGCCCGTATAGCTGCGACCGCTCAGCGCCGAGAATCGCGATCGGAACTCGAAGTCAGGATGCACGTGCGCGCGCAGCCACTCGATGTCGCCTCGATTGAGCGCCGCGTAGCCCTCCCGGATCCGCTGAACGTCCTGCGATGCCATGCGGCAGTTCTACCCGTTCAGGCTGAGGTGGACCTCGCCCGCGCCCAGTGCGACCCGCTCGCCGTTGTCCCGCTCGACGACGAGGTGGCCGCGCTCGTCGATCTCCTTGGCGATCCCGGCGCCGCCGTCCCAGGAGATGCGGCGGCCGCAGAGGACGTCCCGCCCCCTGTAGGCGTCCAGGACCTGGTCGTCGTCCGTGCGGGTCCAGCGGTCGAGTGAGTGGTTGAGAGCGCGAAGCGCCGCAGGAAGGCTCGGGGCACCGCCGGGCGGCAGCCCGCCCTCGGCATCGGTCGGGAGGAGGGAGGTCGCGATCTCGCGCAGCTCCTCGGGGAAGTCGCTCTCCGCGATCGCGACGTTCAAGCCGATCCCGACGACGGCCCAGCCCTCGTCGGGCCGCGCCTCGACCAGCACGCCCGCGACCTTGCGCTCGTCGATCCAGACGTCGTTCGGCCACTTGACCCGACAGCGGACCGGGGCGACCTCCTCGGCCGCCTCGCAGACCGCGACCGGCACGGCGAGCGGCAGCAGCGCGGAGCGGCCGGGGTCGAAGGGCCTGAGCAGAGCGGAGTAGAGGAGGCTGCCACCCGCCCGGTCGAACCAGGCATTCCCACGGCGTCCGCGCCCGGCGCTCTGCTCGCCCGCGGTGACCACCAGGCCCCCGGGCGCCCCGGCCTGCGCCAGCTCCTTGGCCCGCTCGTTGGTCGAGCCGGTGCTGCGGAAGTGGCGGTGCGGATGGCCGATCACTTCAGCGGCCGCAGGGTGACCTCGCGATCGGGAACGAGATCGAGGAGGCCGGCTGCGCTGCCGCCGCTGACCGCGAGGGCGAGCGCGCCGGAGGAGTCCTCGAAGAGCAGGACCTCGCCGCCCGGCACGTCCGCGAAGGTGCGCGCCCAGATGCCCTGGAAGCGGCCATCGGGCGCCCTGATCTCGAGCGCGTCGCCCGGCTGGAGCGGGCCGCCCGCCAGCATCGACGCGTCGAGGTTGAGGGTGACGTTGCCGTAGCCGTCGGAGTGGATCGCGTGCGCGACGATTTCAGCGTCGCCGATCCGAGGCTCGGGCAGCTCGAGGATCATCAGCGAGGCGGGGTCGATCGGCTCGCCGGCCTCGTCCAGCCGAGCCCCGAGCGCGAGGTGCGCGGCGACGGGCGCGAACAGGTCGCGGCCGTGGAAGGTCGCGGACACCGGCTCGAGGCGGAACGGCGACCGGGCCAGCTCGACCGCGCCGACGGCGCCGCCGAGCCGATCGAGCGCCCGCGAGAGCAGGCCGTTGTCGGGTCCGACGAGAAAGCGGCCCTCGCTCTCCTCCACGGCGACCGCGCGGCGGGCCGAGCCGACCCCGGGATCGACGACCGCGAGATGGACGCCCGGCGGACACGAGGGGAGCGCGTTCGCCAGCGCGATGGCTCCCGCGCGGACGTCCTGGCGTCCGATCCCGTGGGTGAGGTCGATCAGCGGCGCGCCCGGCGCGATCTGCGAGATCACCGCCCGGCAGACGCCGGCGAACTCGTCCTCGTACCCGTAGTCGGAGAGGAAGGTGATCGGCCGCGGCTGAGCCACGGCCGGATCCTACGGTCGCGCCGCCTCAGTCGGCCGCTTGGAGGAGCGCCTCGACCAGCCCGTCGATGTCGTGGCGCTCCGCCTCGACGTCCACGGTGATGCCGGCCTCGCGGGCGGCTTCGCTGGTGACCGGGCCGATCGAGACGACCTTGGCTCCCTCCGGGATGCCGTCGGGGCTCGCCTCGACGAAGTTGCGCACGGTCGATGAGGAGGTGAAGGTGATGAAGTCGGCTTCGCGCGCCCGCTCGAGGGCTTCCGGGTCCGGCTCCTCGGCGACCGTCTCGTACAGCGCCACGACGTCCACCTCGGCGCCCCGCTTGCGGAGGGCGTCCGGCAGGACCTCGCGGGCCTCGGCCGCCCGGGCGATCAGCACCGGCTTGCCGCTCAGCTCCAACCGCTCGAGCACGGCCACCAGATCCTCGGCGACGAAGTGCTCGGGGACGATGTCGGCGATCACACCGTTGGCCGCGAGGGCCGCCTCCGTACCGGAGCCGATCGCCGCGACGCTCGCGTTTGCGAGGGCCCGCGCGTCACGGCCCTGCTCGGCCATCGCCTCGAACAGCAGCTGGACCCCGTTCGGGCTGGTCAGGCAGACCAGGGCGTAGGTGTGGAGCGCCTGGACGGCGCGCCGGACCTCGTCATTGTCGATTCGCGACTCGATCCGGATCGCGGGCAGCTCGACGGGCTCGGCCCCGAGCGCGTCGAGCCGGCGCGCCAGCTCGCTCGCCTGGGCCCGAGCCCTGGTGATGACCACCTTCTTGCCGTGGAGCGGCCGGTTCTCGAGCCAGGCGATCCGCTCCCGGTGCGCGGCAACCGGTCCGACGACCGTGACGGCCGGCGCCTTGATCCCGGCGTCCGTGGCCGCCGCCGCTATCTCGCCGAGCGTCGAGCTGACCGCGCGCTGGCCGGGCAGCGTGCCGCGCTCGACGACCGCCGCCGGCTCGTCCGGATCGCGTCCGGCCTCGATCAGCGCCGCGCTGATCCGCGGCAGGGCCTTGACCCCCATGTAGAAGACCAGCGTGCCCGGGAAGCGGGCGAGAGCGTCGTAATCGAGCGAGGACCCCTCCTTCTCCGGGTCCTCGTGACCGGTGACGAAGGCGACCGCCGATGCATCGTCACGATGGGTCACCGGGATTCCGGCGTAGGCGGGCGCCGCGACGCCCGCGGTCACCCCCGGGACGACCTCGAAGGGGATCCCCGCATCCGCCAGCGCCCCGGCCTCCTCGCCGCCGCGACCGAAGACGAACGGGTCACCCCCCTTCAGCCGGACCACGAGCTTGCCCTGGCGAGCGCGATCGATCAGCAGCTCCTCGATGCCTTCCTGCGGGACGCTCGCCGCGCCCGGCTCCTTGCCGACGTAGATCAGCTCCGCCTCCGGGCGAGCGGCTGCCAGGACCTCTCGGGGGATCAGCCGGTCGTGCACGATCACGTCGGCGGCGACGATCAGCTCGAGCGCTCGCACGGTGACGAGACCGGGATCGCCCGGGCCCGCTCCGACCAGGTAGACGATGCCGGGCGCCTGGCTCACGCCGCCACCATCTCCTCCGCCCGCCGGAGGAGCTCGTCGGCGCCGGCCGCCCGCATGCGCTCCGCCAGGGCGCGGCCCGCCGCCTCCGGATCGGCGTCGTCCTGCTCGTGCTCGTCACGCAGCCACTCGCTGCCGTCCGGGAGCCCGCAGAACGCGCGGAGCCGGATCCGCCCGCCCTTCTCGAGGGTGGCGAGCGCACCCAGCGGCGTGTTGCAGCTCGCCTCGAGTGAGCGCACCAGCGCGCGCTCGGCGAGCAGGGTCGCGAGCGACTGGCGGTCGGTGATCGACTCGGCGGCGGCGACGGCCCGGTCGTTCGCGTGCGGGGCCTCCAGCACGAGCGCCCCCTGCCCCGGCGCGGGTGTCATCTCGTCGGGCTCCATGGGGAACATCTCCTCGGCTCGACCGAGGCGGAACAGCCCGGCCGCGGCCAGGATCAGGCCGTCGAAGTCGCCCGCCTCGAGCCGGCCCAGCCGGGTGTCGACGTTGCCGCGGAGCTCGGCGACCTCAAGGTCGGGCCGTCGTGCGAGAAGCTGAGCTCGGCGCCGCAGCGCCGAGGTGCCGACCCGGGCGCCCTCCGGCGGGCTGCCGGGCGGATCCATCGCGCCGACATAGGCATCACGCGGGTCCGCACGGGTCGGGACGCCGGCGATCTCGAGGCCGTCCGGGAGCTCGCTCGGCAGGTCCTTGGCGGAGTGCACTCCGATGTCGACCTCGCCGTCGAGCAGGGCGCGCTCGATCTCGCGGACGAAGCGGGCCTTGTCACCGTCCGGGGTCGGTGCCCTCTCGGAATCTCCGGAGCTCTTGATCGGGACGACCTCCGCACCGCCGAGCAGCTTCGCGACCTGCTCCGCCTGCGCGAGCGCGAGGGCGCTGCCGCGCGTGCCGAGTCGGAGCCGCGGCTCGGCCATCTAGCCGCGTTCGTTGCGGCGGCGCCTCTCGTCGAGGGAGGTGACGTCCGCCTCCTCCGACGCCTCGGGCTCGGTGCCCGCGTCGAGGCCGAAGAGCTCCCGCAGCGCGCTGACCTGGAGATAGGCATCCTCGCGGTCCGCGAGGCCCTTGATCCGGACGGTCGGCTCGTGGAGCAGGCGGTTGGCGATCGCGCGGGCCATCTGCTCGATCCGCTCGCGGTCCGTCGCCGAGAGGCTCTCCCACCGCGTCGCGTTCTCAGCGAGCACCTGGGAGACGATCGCATCGGCGCGCGCCCGCAGGGCGGCTACGGTCGGCATCACCTCCTGTGAGCCCAGCCAGCGCTCGAAGCGGGTCAACTCGGAATCCAGGATTGCGGCGGCCCGGCGGGATTCCGCCTCGCGCCCCGACGCGTTCTGCTCGACGATCGCCTGCACCTCGTCGACGTCGTAGAGGCTGACGCCCTCGATCTCGCGGCAATCGGGATCGATGTCGCGCGGCACGGCCAGGTCGATCAGCAGCAGCGGCCCGCCCTCGCGCTGCGCCATGATCAGGTCAAGCTCGGAGCGCTCGATCAGGTGGTGCGGCGAGTTCGTCGCCGAGACGACGATGTCGGCGCTCGCGAGCTGCGTGGGCAGCTCGTCGACGCGGACGGCCTTGCCGCCGTAGCGCTCGGCGAGCGAGATCGCGCGCTTGTAGCCGCGGTTCGCGATAAAGACGGCGTCCGAGCCTCGCGCCGCGAGGGCGCGGGCGGTGAGCTCGGAGGTCTCCCCGGCGCCGATCAGCAGCACCCGCCGCTCGGAGAGATCCCCGAGATTGCGCTGCGCGAGCTCGACCGCGACCGAGGGGATCGAGACGCCCTTCTCGCCGACGGCGGTCTCGGTGCGGGCACGCTTGCCGGCGGCTAGGGCACCCCGGAAGAGGCGGTTGAGGATGGGCCCCGTCGCTCCCTCGACCAGGGCGAGCTCGTAGGCACGCTTCACCTGGCCCTGGATCTCCGCCTCGCCGAGGATCATCGAGTCGAGGCCGGCGGTCACCCGGTAGAGGTGTCGGGCAGCCTCCGTCCCCCGCAGCGAGTAGAGCGGCCCGAGCAGCTCGGTCGGGCGGATGCCGGCCTCCCGAGCCAGGACCCCGAGTCCCGCGGCCTCGGCCTCGACGGACTCGGTTACGACGAGGTAGATCTCGGTCCGGTTGCAGGTCGAGAGCGCCGCCGCCTCGCTGATCGGCTCCTCGGAGATCAGCGCGTTCAGCACTCCGGCGGCTCGGCCCTCCGGCAGCGCGAGCCGCTCGCGCAGGGAGAGCGGCGCGGTCCGGTGGGAGACCCCTAGCGCGAGCAGGCCGCTCACCGGCGGCCTCCCTGGCGAACGGCCTCGATCTCGTGCTCGCGCTGGTGGACATCGCCGACGTCGTGGTCCGGGTCCCCGGACGATGGCCGGTCCGCCAGCTCGGCGAGCGAGCTCAGCTCCCGCTGGATCCTCTGGAGCTTCGAGGCCATGATCGCCACGTAGATCAGCAGAAGCAGCAGGAAAACGAGGTAGGCGGCGCCCACGTAGCCGCCGTTCTCGAGCGCGAGCGGCGGGGTCACGACGCCTCCAGCGCGCGCCGGATCCGCCCCAGGTTGGCGGATGCCGCCTTCGCGTCGAGCTCGAACCAGACCAGGGTCAGCCAGAGCAGGGCCATGCCCGCGAGGCAGACGAGGAAGGCGAGCAGCATCTCACCCGGCAGGCCGCCCGAGGACGAGAAGGTCCGCGGATGGATGTAGGGCTGCGCCAGTCGCACTGCCAGGAAGTTGAGCGGTACGAAGGCCCCGGCGGTGATCGCGAACACCGAGGCGTAGCGGGCCTGGCGGTCGCGGTCCTCGATCGCGTAGCGGAGCGGGTAGTAGGTCGCGTAGAGCAGGAAGACGATCAGGAAGCTGACCAGGGTCGGCTCGCGCCACTCCCACCAGACGCCCCACTGGCTCTTCGCCCAGATCGCGCCGGTGAGCAGCACGGCGAGGCCGAGGATCACGGAGATGTGGATCGAGACGTAGGAGCGCGCGTCGTGCTTCGGGTCGCCGCTGCGAAGGTGCCGGATCGCGTGGATCCCCGCGACGATGAAGCCGAGCAGCGAGACGATCGCGAGCGGGACGTGCAGGTAGAAGATCTTCTGCGCGAAGCCCTCGGTCGCGTCCTGTGGCGCGTACAGGAAGGCCAGGGCGTAGCCGGCGCCCATCACCGCGACCGTGACGATCGCCAGGCGCCGCAGCGTGATCTGTTGGAGAGCGGTTGCCATTCGGTCGTCTCGGCTCAGTCCTCGAGCAGGAAGTCGAAGGTCGCGTAGCCGACCAGCAGGAAGACCAGATCGTAGAGGCCGAGCAGTCCCAGCCACTTGCCGAAGCCGCCGTAGTCGGGACCGCCGGCCGAGAGCAGATGCTCGCCGGCCCCGGCCGCCGCGATCACGAGAGGGACCAGCAGTGGGAGCAGGATCAGCGGGGCCAGCAGGTCGCGGGCGCTCGACATCGTCGCGATCGTCGAGATCACCGTGCCCGTCGCGGCCAGCCCGATGTCGGCAAGCACCAGGACGAGCGCGAACGGGACCAGGCCTGAGGCCGTGTCCAGGAAGAACAAGGCGAAGATCGGCACGGCGATCAGCTCCAGCACGACCAGGTAGATGACGAGCGCGCTGGCCTTGGCGGCGAAGAGGACGGTCCGGTCGATCGGCGCCAGCCGGATCAGCTCGAAGCCACCCTCTTCGCGCTCCGCAACGAACAACCTGTTGATGGCGAGCAGGGCGGCGAACAGAAGGGTCGGGACGAGCACGCCGGCGGCGAGCTCGCCGTCGAGGCTCGTGCGGTCGAGCCCGAACCGGAAGATGACGAAGGCGGTGACGGCGAAGAGCGCCATCGCCGGCAGCGAGCGCAGGGTGCGCAGCTCGACGCGCAGGTCCTTGCGGAGGATCGCCGTGAAGGGGGTCATCTGAGCTCCAAGACGATGTCGGCGCCCGCGGTGGCGACCTCACGGTCGTGGCTGACCAGGACCCGCGTGCGGTCTCCGCCGGCGGCGATCAGAGGCGCGACCAGCTGCCTCGCCTCCGGGTCGAGGTGGGCGTCGGGCTCGTCCATGAGCAGCAGGTCCGGGTCGTGCAGGAGCGCACGGCAGATGTCGATGCGCTGGCGCATCCCGGCGGAGAGCTCGGCGATTCGGTCGCCGGCGCGATTAGCCATCCGGACCGACTCGAGCAGAGAGTCGATCCGGGCCGCCGCGTCGGCGGGGTCCATCCGATGCAGCGCCCCGGCAAGGGCGAGGTTCTCGCGCGCCGTCAGGTCCCTGTAGAGCAGCGGATCGTGGCCGAGGTAGCCGACGCGGCCGCGGAGCCGGTAGGTCTCCTTCGGCAGGGCACAGCCCAGCACCCTCACCTCGCCGCCGCTCGGGCGCAGAAGGCCGGCGAGGATGCGGAGCAGGGTCGACTTGCCGGAGCCGTTCGGGCCGATCACCGCCATGCCCTCGCCCGGCAAGAGGCTGAAACTGACGCCCCCGAGCCCGGTGCGGTCCCCGAAGTCCCTGCGCAGGCCCCTCGCTTCGATTGCCGGGGCGGTCTCGGTGGATCGAGCGCCGGCCGGGCGGCCCTCGACGGCCGCGCTCTGCAAAGTCATGGGCCGAATTTAACCCGGCTTCGCCCTCAGATCGCGGGGACCAGCGGCCGCTCCAGGTAACCGCTCACCGGCCCCGCCGCTCGCTCAGGATTGCGCGGCCTGGTCGTCGCTAGAGGTGCAGGCAGTAGCCGTACGACGTGAGGGTCGACGGCGCGCCCGCGTTGTAGCCGCCGGTGCTCCACACGCCCGGCAGGCGGATGACGCCGTCGGTGAGGAACATCGAGGTCGAGTCGTTCGCGCTGAAGCCCCCGGCGACCATCCGGGTGCCGGCGGGACAGGTCGTCGTGTTTGCGGTGGCATACGAGCCGGTCGGCACGACGGTCGAGCCGGTCACCTCCCGGAGGAGCGGCTTCTTGCTGTGCCAGCAGTAGGCGATTGCCGTGAGCTGGCCGCCGAACGCGCCGAAGGCATGACCGGTCACCCGCCAGGACTTCGAGCTGATCGCCCGGGATTCGGTGACGAAGTCTCCGCCGCGCGAGGTGAAGTCGGTGCGCTGGAAGCCGCCGGCGAAGAGATGCCTGCGGCCGGGGCAGGTCGCCACCGCGCTCCGGGTCTCGCCGGAGGGCACCCAGACGGTTCGGTGGGGCGGGGTCACGTGCGCCACCCGCGGTGCGCAGACCACCTGCAGGGTCACCTGATGGGGCTGGGGAGCGGCTCCCGGCGTGTAGAGGACGGCGGTGACGTGCCACCCGTGCTGGACCCCGAGCCGCTCGTAGGAGTGCGGGTAGACGCCCTGGCCGTCGAAGGCCGGGGAGGGAGTCCCGACCATCCCGCCACCCAGCGGCAGCGCGCGGCCGGGGCAGGCGATGGTGAGGCGCTGCTTTTGGTCCTTGCTCGAGAGGGAGTAGCTCTTCAGCCAGATCGAGAAGTTCTTGCCCCTGAGCGCGGCGACCTGGGCGACCTGAGCGTGGGCGCTGCCCGCCGCGAGCAGCAGCGTGGCGAGGGCTCCGGCGACCACCAGCAGGATGACCGCCGCCAGCGTTCGATGTCCGCGCTCTGCGCTCAAGCCTTGTCCTCCGTGACTCGGTTTCCGGTTCAGATCGCGCGCCCTGGCGCGCCTCTCATGACCCCATCGGCGCGCAGCCCGTCACGGCCAATACCGAAAAATCGGAAGGCCGCGTCGCCCCGGGGCCAGTTGGCCCGCTCGATTAACCGGGACCGCTTGGCTTCAATCGCGCGGTGCGACGCTTTGGCCGCTAGGAGCGGCCAAAGCGGAGCCGATCTCCGCCCATCGGTGGACCGATCAGCCGAAGCCGCGCGCGGGCCGGGCCTACGAGCCCTTGCGCATGGTGCGGCGGGTGACCTCGACGAGCGGGCGGAATCCCTCGCGCAGCGCCTGAAGCCGGTTGCCGTTGCGGCCGTAGAGGAGCTGCGCCGAGTAGCGGATCGCGTCCGCCAGCTTGCGGTCGTAGGGCTGCCACCACATGTCCCGCGTCCAGCCTGGCTCCCAGGCGAGCTGCTTGACGTTGACGCACTCGTAGAACCCGAACTTGGAGTGCGAACGGCCGAGGCCGGAGTCCTTGACCCCGCCCCAGGCGCAGACGCAGGCGCCGTGGGAGAAGGAGTGGTCGTTGGTCCAGACCATTCCGGACTGGATCTGATGCGCCATGCGCTCGCCCTTCGCGCGGTCCTTGGTCCAGATCGAGGCGCCGAGGCCGAACTCGGAGTCGTTCGCCAGCTCGATCGCCTCCTCCTCGCTGTCGACCGTGATGATCGGCAGGACCGGGCCGAAGATCTCCTCCTTCATGATCCGCATCTCGTGCGTCACGCCGGTGAGCACGATCGGCGCGATGAACCGGCCCTTCATGCCGCTCACCTCGGTCGGGCCGCCCGTCAGCTTGGTCGCGCCGCTCTCCACCGCGTCGTCGACCAGCTCGTTGACGATCTTGGCCTGGTCCTCGGAGACCATGGGACCGATTTCGGTGGTCCACTCGCGCGGATCGCCCACCGTCAGCCGCTCGGTCTCGCGGACCACGCCGTCGACGAACGCTTCGGCGACGTCGCGGTGGACGTAGACCCTCTCGATGCCCGAGCATGTCTGGCCCGCGTTCGCGAACCCGCCCCAGACCGCGCCGGAGACCGCGTTGGCGAGGTCGGCGTCGGCGCAGACGATCTGGGGGTCCTTCCCCCCCAGCTCGAGCACGGACCCCTTCATCCGCTTCGCGCACTCGACGCCGACCTTCCGGCCGACCTCGACCGAGCCCGTGAAGAAGATCTTTCCGGCAGTGGACTTGACCAGCGCGTCGCCGATCTTGCCGCCGCCGTGGACCGTGCGGACCAGGCCCTCCGGCAGTCCGGCCTTCTCGAAGGTCTCGCGGATCCGCTCGCCGATCAGGGGTGTCAGGCTCGCCGGCTTCAGCACCACCCCGTTCCCGGCCATCAGCGCGATCGCGACCTCCCCGAACGGGATCGACCACGGATAGTTCCACGGCGCGATCACGCCGACGACGCCGATCGGCTCGTAGGTGAACTTGGCGCTCTTCGACTTGAGGAAGACGGGCATCGAGAGCTTCTCGTCGGCGAGGATCTCCGGGCCGTTGTCGGCAATCCACTTGAGTGAGTCGATGGTCGGCAGCAGCTCCATCGTGTAGCTCTCGACGCGAGGCTTGCCCTGCTCGCTGGTGAGCAGCTCGGCGATCTCGTCGAGCTCGGCGAGCAGCACGTCGCCGGCGCGCCGCATGTAGCGGGCGCGGTCCTCGAGCGTCAGAGCCGCCCAGAACGGCTGGACCTCCGCGACGTCGTCGACGACGGCCTGGACCTTCGAGGGGGTGATGGTCTCAACGGTCCCGACCAGCTCGCCCGTCGCCGGATTGAAGGACTCGAGCGCGGGTTGCGCCTTCGTCTTCCCCTTCTTGGGGGTCTTGGTCCGCGAGGGGGCGCCGCCGTTGCCGCTGCCGCCGTTGGCGCTCTCCTTCCCGGTGGTTCGGGTCCTTCCGGAGCTGCTCGCCTCCATCGCCGCTTCCTCTCCTCGCTTGCTCGTTCGGGCGATTCTACGACCGGTGCGCGCGCGGGGAAGCGGCTCCCCGCCGGAGCCGCTTCCCCACTTCCTTTGAGCGGGAGGCCGGGAGCAATCCCCGAGCTCCCGGCCCCCGTGTGTCCACTCCCCGGCTCTTTACGCGCCGCGGGCCTGGTGACGTCCTGTGCCAGAGCGTCAGACAACCGCCAGAACATCAACTGGATCGGAAAGTTGCGGCGGGCCTCGAGCGGGCTTAACGCCCGGCTAATCGTCCGAGATCAGCTTCCTGATCCGCTCCAACCGCTCCCGGAGCTCCGCCTCGAAGCCCCGGTCGGCGGGCTCGTAGAAGCGCTCCCCCCGGATCGGCTCCGGGGCGAGCGGCTGGTCCGTCACGCCGCCGGGCTCGTCGTGGGGGTAGCGGTAGCCCGTACCGCGCTCGAGCTGCCTGGCGCCGGGGTAGTGGGCGTCCTGCAGGTAGGGGGGCGGGTCGGCGGCGCCGTGCTCTCGGACGTGCGCGCTCGCCCGAGAGATCGCTCTCGTCGAGGCGTTCGACTTCGGCGCGAGCGCGAGGTAGGCGGCGGCCTGGGCGAGGTTGAGCGCGCACTCGGGCAGCCCGACGCGGTCGACGGCCTGCGCCGCGGCGTTGGCGACGAGCAGTGCCTGCGGATCGGCGTTGCCGATGTCCTCCGAGGCGAGGACGACCATCCGCCGTGCGATGAAGCGCGGGTCCTCGCCGCCCTCGAGCATCACGGCCAGGTAGTAGACGGAGGCGTCGACGTCCGAGCCGCGGGTCGCCTTGATCCAGGCCGAGATGTAGTCGTAGTGCTTGTCGCCCTCGCGGTCGTAGAGAAGCGCCTTGCGCTGCAGCGCGTCCTCGACCGCCGCGACGCCGATCTCCTCGTCGCCGGCGGCGAGGGCCGTCTCCGCGGCACGCTCGAGTGCGGCGAGCGCGACTCGGCCATCGCCACCGGCGCGAGCCGCCAGCATCGCCAGCGCCTCGTCCGAGACCGCCGGCGCCTCGGGGATGCCGCGATCGTCGGCAAGAGCCCGGCGGATCAGGAGCTCGATCTCCGCCGCCTCGAGCGCCCCGAACTCGTAGATCTGACAGCGGGAGAGCAGCGCCGAGTTCACCTCGAAGTACGGGTTCTCGGTGGTCGCGCCGATCAG
>Ga0070741_10006652_pt1 | contig 24643 bp, 14 predicted proteins | sample Coa_R1_4_FD_66440 | JGI IMG/M metagenome (GOLD analysis project Ga0070741, IMG submission 66440) | Surface soil microbial communities from Centralia Pennsylvania, which are recovering from an underground coalmine fire - Coalmine... | ecosystem: Environmental > Terrestrial > Soil > Unclassified ... | reverse complement strand
ACCTGCCGGTTAACAGAAGGCCTGTCCCGGCCGGGAGCGCCCGCGGCTGTCAGTCGCGTCAGCCCTGCGCTGCCTGCATAAAGGCTTGTCAGGGCCAACAAAGCCATGTTAGCAGCCGTGCCGTCTTGTGCCGGGCAATGCCGTTCTGTACGTGGGTTATCTGTGGGGATTCACCGCCGTGGACGCGGACTTGTGGGGAATCTGTGGGGACATCCACAAGCCGATGTGCCGTGCTCTAGATGCTGCGCCATGTCATCCCAGGACCGTCCACCAAGACGGTAAATCTTGCGCGGATAGTAGGTAAGCGTCAGTTCCCTCGACACGGAGCACCCGAGTCTCGTGACGCCACTCCCTTCTGCTGGAGGGGTGAGCAGCGTGTCAGCCACCCTTTACGCCTCCGTGATGAACCGGACGATCTCGATACGCTGATCCACGTCTTGATCTGGCTCGTGCAGTCCCCAGAATCCCCGCAGGTGCACCAACGCTTGTCGCTTCAGCTTCTCGCAGTTGCCCTTGGATACGGCGGTGTCCCCGTGGGCGAGTACAGACTGGTTCCGACTATCGGCGAGCGCGCGCAAGTGCCGAAGCCCGCCGAAACCCCTGATGCCGGTTGCGGGAAGCATCGAGTCCTCGAGTACGAACAGCATGATGGCCGCTTCCATAAGCTGCATCCGCCAAGGCAGGGCAAAGGCCCGCTCGCTGTGGAACACGGTCTTCGCCGTCTGCTCGAACCTTGCAGCTAGGTCCTCAGGGTCCGGGTCTAGCAGCGTGTAGTCGGGCCTGCTGACGTTGAAACTGTATGCTCGGCGAAGCCGCTCGGCCAGGCTTTTCTCAATCGTTCGGTAGAACAGCAGGGCGGCGAAGTCGTGGCGCCCGAGACTGAAATAGTGGTCCCCGAGCAGATACGAGTTGAGCAGCAAAGCGGAGCTGTCCTTCGCCACCAGCTTCTGAGCGAAATCAATCTGATCGGATAGTCGGCGCGCGGTTTCCGGCCGCAACTGGGAGCGTGGATCCGCGATGCGCTTCCTGACTTGCTCGATTCTCTCTGGCAAGCCAGCAACGTCCTGATCGCACCACACCTGGTACATCGCAGCCAAGTCCCGCATGTACCGGGCGCGGGCGGGTTCGGATACCCTCGCGCTCAGTTCGCCGAATCGCTCCGCGGCACCGACGTAACTGCCGGCTCTGAACATCTGCGAGGCAGCAGCCATGTCCGCGTCGCCGAACAGCTCCGTGGGGTTGGAAAGGATGCAGAGCTTCTCGCTTCCCGGAATGGCCTGGCGCGTTTCCGGGTCAAACTCGCTATCGATATAGCACATCTTCAGGTCAAGCTGGGAAGCGGCTAGTGCCGCGCTCGCACTCATGACTTTCTTACCACCCGTAATATCGATGATTGCCCTGATCGGCGGATCCCCCGGGCGGGTGGGCCGGACTGCCTTCTTGACCAGTTCGTAGATGTCGAGCGGGTTCACCGGGTCGACCGTGTCATACCTGAACTCAGAAGCCTTCAGCCTACCTGCGATTTTTTCGTTAATGATATCGATTTGCGGCCGAGTCTTTTCCGATGTGACCACTAGGACCTGCTTGGGGCTGGTGAGCTCGAAGGCGAGCAATGTCGTCTCCGGTGAATAACCCGACAGGCTGACAAGAAGATCGATTTCCGGATGCTCGACATCGGCCGAGTTGGCCTTGGCCGCCGCCACGACGTCGTCATACATCTCAGTCAACCGGTAGCGGGTGGCCTGCTGTGCAGCAGTGCCCTCTCCGTAGGTCTCAAGCCCGCGGAAGATGCGCCGCAGCTTCTCTCTTTTCCGCTTCAAGGTTTCCATCAGGCACGAATATACCGAGCCCGATGGATCATTAGTCGGAAAACCGACATCTATCGGGACAAGAACCATCAGACGCGTCTGCCACATCTAGCGGGCTCAGCGGCTAGCCCAAGCGCGAGGCGATTTGCCCATGTATACGACGGCCGACCCCTTACCTCACTAGACTTGCAGACGGATCTGACTTCCTTGGGGGAGAGCAATCATGGCGGCACAGTTCGACGCATCTGAGTTCACAGTTTCGAAGACCAAGCCGCTGCCCGTCGTTCTGCTGCTCGACACCTCCGGGAGCATGTACGGCGACAAGATCAGTTCGCTGAACGACGCGGTCCGGAAGATGCTCCGGACCTTCATGAAGGAAGAGTCTCAGGCAAAAGAATTCTTGGTCTCCATCATCACCTTCGGCGGAACAGCATCCCTCGCCTACCAGCCAACCCCTGCGTCGGGACTTGCGTACACCAACCTGAGCGCCGACGCGGGCACCCCGCTGGGCGCGGCGATCGACCTCGCCAAGACTCTCATCGAGGACAGGGAGCAGACGCCGTCTCGCGCGTACCGCCCTCTTGTCGTCCTTGTGTCCGACGGTGTTCCCACCGACTCGTGGGAGAGCAAGCTGGATTACTTCATCCGGGACGGCCGCTCAGCGAAGTGCGACCGCATGGCCCTAGGCATCGGCCGAGAGGCGTACGACGGTCCTGGCCGTGTGACGCTTGAGCGCTTCATCGCCGGCACCGAGCACCGGGTCTTCGAGGCCGAGGACGCGGGCGAGATCCATAACTTCTTCAAGTTCGTCACGATGTCGGTGGTGTCGCGCAGCTTGTCGCAGAACCCGAACGATGTTCCCAAGGACTCCACACTCCAGTCTCCCCAGCCAGGAGCAGCGCCGGCAGCTCCTGCACAGGCCGCCACTACAGCGGGTGAAGAGGACAGCTACTGGTAATGAGCACGCTGTGGCTCGTCTGTGACGTGTCGGGGAGCATGCTCGAAGCAGGGAAGCGCCTCGTTGTTCGTAGCCTCGTGCGGGAGATCGAGCAGTACATCCGGCTCGGGTACGGGACCAAGCCAGACATCAAACTCGTCGCTTGGAGCAACGACGCGAGGAGTCTTACTTGGTCTCCCGAAGACGAGGTTCCGGTCGACCTGTTCGACTGCAAGAACTCGGCCGATGGCGAAGTCCTCGTGAAGTTCCTCGGCGGCCAGGGCGATGACAGGTTCATCGTCCTCACAGACGGTTTCTGGTCAGACGAGTCACGAGCCGCCATCAAGCGATGGAAAGAAGGGCTCGGCCTTGACGCACTTCGGGTCATCAAGGTCGGTGCCGACGCCAACCCTGAGCTCAACGGCTCTGAAGTGTTCGAAGCCGAAGACTTCCTCGCTGCCATGGACGGCTGGTTGGGCAAGTGACCACCACGACCTCATGGAAGAGCTTCGGCGCAAGCGTCATCGGCCCAGGGCACAGCGCAACAGGGAAACCCAATCAGGACGCGTGGTCATCGTTCCATCACATCTGGGGTGACGGAATCGTCGTTTCCGATGGACTCGGCTCGAAGCCGTTGTCTGACTACGGAAGCGACGCCGCCTGCCGTGCCGTCGAGCAGGCAGCGCGCCGCTTCAGTGTGCAGTCGCAGGATGCGGGACCGGTTGCCGAAGGTCAGTACTCAGCCCTGCTGGCGGACATACTCGATGGCTGGCTTGACTCGATCGCGCCTTTGGACCCCAAGGAGTCCTCGGCGACTTGCCTCTATGCGTTCCGGCTCGGCGACGGGCTGGTGCGCATGGGCATGCTCGGCGACGGATGCGCCGCGGCGGTCAAGCACGACGGAGCCGTGGTGTTGCTCTCAGACGACAAGACCGCTGGTTTCTCCAACATGACGAGGGCTTTGTCGCCAAGCACAGGTGAAGCGAGCTGGATGGTCCTGGACGTCCCCGAGACTGAGTGCGAAGCCGTCGTTCTCTGTACCGATGGGGTCTTTGACGATCTTGAGGACGTCGAGGGCTTCATGGCGGGGTTCGTGAATACGTACCGCGGACTCGCGCGGATGACAGCAGCGCGCCAGGCCCGCGAGATGCTCGAGAACTGGCCGGCGCCCAAGCACAGCGACGACAAGACCATCGCTTGCCTCTTCCGAGCGGAGGTACCCGATGACTGACCTCACCTTCACGCGAAGGGGCAAGGTTGCCGACGAGTACGGCAACCAGCACCAGCTGTCCAGCGAGCTGGCAAGAGGCGGTCAAGGTGTCGTCTACCGAACCACCGATGCTGACCTTGCAGTCAAGCAACCTCTGGCCGCGAACGGAGAAGTCGACAGGGCTTCCGACTTGCAGAAGCAGTTCCAGAACGTCCGCTGCCTGCCGCTCCCCCCGCGAATCCCCATCTCTCTCCCGCTGGCAACGCTTCGGGATGAACCCGGGTATGTGATGCCGCTCCTGAGCGAGATGGAGCCGTTCGGAGCCTTCGAGTTGAGCGGCGAAGTGAAGAATGAGCTGGGTGGCGAGGCAATCCCTCAGTGGCTTGCAGGCGTGAAAGACAAGAACACCGCCTTCAATCTATTGCACTACGCCAAGTCTGGTTCAACGAAGCATCGCCTGCTTGTACTGGCGAAGTCTGCCGCGATCCTTGCTCGTCTTCACGCAGCCGGCTTGGTCTACGGCGACATCTCTCCCAACAACTGCTTCATGGGCGACGGCGGTTCCCAGGAGGTATGGCTCATCGACGCAGACAACCTGCGCTTTGAACGCGTTCAGGGAGGCAACTCCATCTACACCCCAAGGTACGGAGCGCCAGAGATCGTTCAAGGTATCGACCAGTCGCGACCGCGAACCGACTGCTGGGCATTCGCGGTAATGGCATTCGAAACGCTGTCGCTTGTGCACCCCTTCATCGGCCAGAAGGTTCTCGATTCCGACGAGGACGAGGACGGCTGGGACGCCGAGCCCGAAGCGCAGGGCGTACCAGCTGGCTTGGACGAGCAGGCATACGCCGGATACATGCCATACATCGACGACCAGAACGACGACTCAAACCGAGCGCTCAGCGGTCTGCCCCGGCGGCTCGTGCTGACCCCTCAACTCGCAAGACTCTTCCAGGAGACCTTCGGGGCTGGCCGTACTCAACCGTGGCGGCGCCCGTCGATGGCGTTCTGGGCGCTGGAACTGACCCGTGCCCACGATCAGTCAGTCGCATGCCACGGCTGCGCCATGAGCTACCTGAAGGACCACACGTCGTGCCCCTACTGCGATACGCCCAGGCCAACAGTTGCCATCGCGACCACGGACCGCTGGCACATGGTTATTCAGCCTCGCGACACGGAGATCAACTTGCCGCATCGCCTGTTCCACCCGTTCTCACTGGAACATAACGGGCGTACGGAGTACGAAGCTGTCATCGACTTCCAGAACGAGTCGGCGACCCATGCGCGCGGCACGGCGCAGCTCCCCCCAGGCCTCTCCTTCGAGTTTCTCAAGGAGGGGCGATGAAGTTCCAGGACATCCCCGGCGAACTCCTCTCCGTTCGCGTCAAGAGCACCGACGGATCGTCGTTCGAGGGCCGCTTCGCGGGACTGACTTCCTCACTGCCTGTCGCTCACGTCGTCCCGGACGAAGCGCCAAACACGTTCGATCTGGCCTTGAGCGACTCGATGGTGCTGGTTACTCCAGCCAATGAAGCAGATGCTCGAAGGCTCAACAGGGAGTTGAGCACTGGTCGGGCCATGCTCGCCCAGTTGTCAGACCTGGCACGGGACGGCAGCGTCGAACTGCGGATTGCCTTCTTCCCCGGCTACGTGGCCGAGATGGGCGATGTAGAGATCGGCGTGGATGAATACGTCGAGAAACGTTGCCAGAAGATCGACAAGCGCTCATCAAGAGACATCTACGCCTGGCTTGAAGAGCGGTGCACTTTCAAACTCGGCAATCAGTCCTACTTCTTTCTAACGGCAGGGGCTGCGATCGAGGACGCGCTGGTTCCAGACCCTGAAGACACCGGCCAGGCCGAAAGTGAAAGCGGCGACGAAGCATCCGCGCAACAAGCTGAGGCTGATGCCGAGTTTGACGAGCAGCCGCTGTTGCGCGAAGAGAGCCGACCGCGAACTGACCCGACCTTCAGCAATTCCTTTTGCGTCACGGGCAGCGGCATGCGCTTCGTGGCCACCACGACATCCCTTCCCGGCGGGGAATCCATCTACGTCGCTACGAAGCTGACGGTACGCAGGGACGATTCAGACAAGGCCATTCGGCTTGCCAAGGGCAACCTGAAGTTCCTCGACTGGACTAAGACCGGCCGGATCCAGTCGCAGGCGAAGGCCCAGCTCAGCGCCCTCACCAGTGACAAGTCGAGCTACCTGAGGAAGTGGGATGAGTTCGGCGACCTGGAGGGCAAGATCCTCCTCGACAAGGCTCGCGAGATCGGGGCACTGGAATTCATCCAACCGACGCCCAACCGGGACGGGACGGTTTCAGTCCGGATCGTCCAAGCAACCCAGGCCGCACTTGACGCTCTGTCGAACGGACAGCTCCAAGAGCTAGAAGCAGTTGACACAGATCCTGAGTACGTTACCAATCCCGAGTTCACCTTCTCTGAATTCTCGCAAGGCTTGGTCCGGGAACACGAAGCAGCAGAACTCGGCGCAGGCCGCCCGACCAGGGGTCAAAACAGGATCCAGCATCTCGAAGTTGACCGCTATGACCGTGAGACGAAGACCCTGACCCTCAAGACCGAGAACCTGCCCCAATTCGGCAAACTCGTGCTGTCCATGGCTGGCGAGCGCGCACAGATCGAGCGCCGGCTCCAGGCACGGAAGGCCATACTCCAGGGCAGGTCGGCCAACCCCCAACTGGGTCTGCTGATCGAGGAGAAGGGAGAGATCACTTCTCTCCGCTCTCCGCAGAAGGTGAAGCCCCTCACCAGATTCGTCCGCGAGAAGGTCTTCAAGAACCCGCCCACTCCGATGCAGGAGCGGGCGCTCGACGTAGCTCTCAACACGCCAGACATCGCCGTGATCCAGGGACCTCCTGGCACCGGCAAGACGACCGTGATTGCGGCGATCCTTGAGCGCCTCAACGAGATCGCGACAAAGGACGGAGCCAACAGTCAAGGCCAGGTCCTGCTTAGCGGGTTCCAGCACGATGCCGTCGAGAACATGATCGACCGCATCTCGCTCAACGGCATCCCTGTACCGAAGTTCGGCAGACGCTCGGGCTCCGTAGCGGACGACTTGAACGCGTTTGAGAGGAGCCTCGAAGAGTGGTGCGGAAAGGTAGCCCAAGAGCTTCGAGCCAAGAACCCGCAGATCGCCGAGCTCGAAGAAGAGGCGGCCATCAGGGACCTCTACAAGCAGTACCTTCGAACGCCAACGCGCAAGCTGGCCACGACTCTCGTTGAGCGGATCGCAGCAGTCAACGTGTCCGTCCTGGGCGAAGATCTGTCACGCCGAGCTGCCAGACTCTCAAAGCGTCTCGCAACCGAGGAACTGCTGAGGTCAGACCAGAGCCGGCACCTCCCGGCCGCGCAGCGCATCAGAACTCGGCCCGAGAGTTTCGCCGACGACGGGCCAGAGCGTGCCGAGGACGCCCGGGTGGATCTGGAAGCTGTGCTCGACACGAAGCAGTCCGCTCTCCTCGACAAGGCCAGCGCGTGGCGCCACGAGAAGGGAACTCCGCCATTCCTAAGCGAGCTTGGGGGTTTGAAGCGCTCCCTGCTTGTTCGGCTCACCGCTCCCCCGGTCTTCCGCGTCGAGAAGCACAGCGACGAGGTACTCGACCTTGCCGAAGCCGCAGTGAAGCAAGTCAGGAGGAACGGCTTCACGGCCACTGACAAGAAGACTGCCGCCCTGGCGGAGTTCCTGGCTGAGTTGGAGAACAATCCGTTCGGCATGGTCGATGCGGTCTCGGACTTCAGCTATGCCTTTTCGGCAACCGTCCAGCAGAGCGTGAACAAGGAGATGCAACGCAGGAAAGGCATCTCGGGCGGAGACAGCGGCGAAAGTTTGGAGTACGAGTACGTCATCATCGACGAGGCGGCACGAGTGTCGCCGCGGGACTTGATGATCCCGATGGCGCGGGGCAAGAAGGTCATTCTGGTGGGCGACCACCGCCAGCTTCCGCACATCATCGATGAAGAAGTGGCCAGGCGTATGGAGGAAGGCAAGGACAATACAGACGAGAAAGACTGGCTGAAGAAGTCGATGTTCCAGTACCTGTTCTCCGAGCGCCTGAAGGCACTTGAGGAGAAGGACGGCATCCAGCGGCGCGTGACTCTGGACAAGCAGTTCCGCATGCACCCCCAGTTGGGGGACTTCGTGAGCCACAACTTCTATGAGCGGTTCGACCGCACTGAGCGGTTCGAGTCAGGCTTGCCAGACAGCGGGTTCGCCCACAACCTTCCCGGTTCTGACAACAAGCCTGCGATGTGGCTCGACGTGCCTGTTTCCGCAGGTGTTGGCAAGCGATCTGGGACGAGTTGGATTCGCCAGGCCGAAGCCGACGCGATCACGAGTCAGCTCAGGGACTGGATTGAGTCGCCTGAAGGCAGCGAGCTCAGCTACGGCGTCATCTCGTTCTACAAGGCGCAGGCAGATCTGATCCGACGTCAGCTCAAGAGACAACTCGGCGCGATCGCAGACGATGAGAAGAAGATTCGGATCGGAACCGTCGACTCCTTCCAGGGCATGGAGTTCGACGTGGTCTTCTTGTCAGTCGTCAGGACCGCCCCACAGGGCTGGACGCCGCGCGACCAGGACCCTGCGAAACAAGCCCGAAGCCTGTTCGGTCACCTGTGTCTGTACAACCGCTTGAACGTCTCGATGAGCAGGCAGAAGAAGTTGCTGGTCGCGGTGGGTGACCCAGCACTCGTGACCAACGACCTGGCCGCTGAGTTCATCCCCGGATTGGTCGACTTCTACGAGCTCGCCCACGCTCCGTCCCCAGACGAGCAGCCGCGAATCAGCTTCCGCTCTTTCGTTTCACAAGCTGGGATCGATACTCCCGAGTTCTTCATCACCCTGCTCCGATCGCTCGGGCGAGACCCTGCCGGGCGGTATCAGACATACCAGCAATGGTGGAAGGAACTATTCCCAGAGACGGCACTGTTGGGGTGATCAGCCGTGCTAATACGAACACTTGACTATGGCGACAACGAGCCATTCTCCGGGGTGATCGGGCGCGCTCGCTACTTGGCGTGGCCGGTCCATGCCTACCGCATCACCATCCCAGCCACACGCAGCGCCGGCCGGGGTCTCCTCAATCCGTTTGAGCGGGTCATCCTCAACGTCATCGATGCCGTCGGTGGCCTAGATGAATACGCCCTCGCACAGGAGACGTGCATCCCGATGGACCTTGTGCGAACGGTGATCCTCAGGTTGCGGGACAAGGGCCTCATCAACGATGACAACTTGATCATCGACAGGAAACGCAGCAGCTGGGAAGAGGAGATACGCGAAGAGAACTACACATCGGCGCTCGCGTTCCGCGAGCTCATAGGGGGAAGGCTCCTCCCCTTCGTACAGATTCTCGATGACAGCAACCCGCTCAAGACGAAATTGGTTGACCGGCGTTGGTCGCTGACCCTGGATCCTGCGAGCAGCCGCCTCGGACCTCCATCGGCCAAAGACGTCATCTCCATCGTCACCCAGATGAAGCGGCGATCTGAGGCCTATGCACGGTCGACAAGGACGCCTACCATCGCGCAGATCAGGGTAGAACGCGAGCCGGAGGACTACCTCCTCGACTGCCCCATTGCCATACAGTCACACGATGCAGAGTTCCGCATTGCCGACCCGTTCGGGACCGGCTTCTCACGAGCGCTCGAACACGTGTTCTCTCATCGCCTGGAAACAGACGAAAAGCTCCAGGAATGGATGACGAATTGGAGGCAGAGCCTCTCGGCTTCCAAGGCCCGCGACGGCGGAGAGTCACGACGCCGCGAGCCCTTCGACACCCATGAGATCCGGCGCAGGTATCCCAAGCTAGTTCACGCGCTGATCCCTTCCCGAGGCGCGCAGCACCGCTCCGTCGAGGACATCTACGCATCGCTTGAGTGGGCGTTGTACTACACCTGCGAGATGTATGACCCGCAACTTGCCATCAGGCGACTGAAGCAGGAGACGGGTAACGACTACTCGCAGTGGCTGTCTGGCATCGCGGAAGGGCTCGGATTCGAGGTCCCTCGACACGGTTTCCGCCCAGTGCCCAACGGGAAGTTCGACGACTACCTGAATCAAAAACCCGAGATGGAGACCGTCCTAGGGATCGCTCTGCTCCAAGCTGGGACCGACCACGAACACCCACTGCGCAGGATTGCTAGCGTCTATCCCGACTTCATCGAGCGTATTCGGACGCTGGCAAGCGATCGTGGTGCTCGGGCTCATGGCAAGCATGTCACCGTTGCGAACGAGGCTCAGCTCGAATCCGACCCGTTCATGCGCGAGAGCATCAGCGCCCTGTTGCCAGCCATCCAATTCGACTCCAACGCGAAGAGCACCGACGCGGGTTCGCAGGCGGACCTTCGATTGGACGCCCGCACCGGCCTGCAAGGCGCCTTCGGTTACCAGTCCTTCAACAAGCTCGGCCTCAGCGCCCAAGCGTCGCTACTCGCTGCCGAGCAGTTCTGGCTGGACTGCAAGGACGGCGATGATGCCCGCGCGTTCATCAGCAACCTGTATTCGGCCCTGCAAGGAGTGCTTCGCGAGTTCCTCAGCGGAACCGCGCCCGTGGGCGCGCGTGAAGGCGAGTACAAGAAGCAGGCAGGGGTCAAGGCAGACCTGGCCGGCCTTGGACGGCTCCCCCACGAGCTCGCGTCCGTCAGCCCGAGGCGGATACGCGAAACGCTGCAAGGCAACGACCTCTCCGTCGGGGCTTCGGTCATCGCGCTTCTCCTGACGGCAAGCGAGGAAGTGCTGAAGGAAATTGCGAATTCGCAACCGGACTTCCTGGTCGTCATCGCGGACATCCACGCAAAGCGAGGCCATGCCAACCAACCAGCGCCAATGCAAAAGGCAGATGCAGGAAAGCTCAGGAAATCCGCCATTAGTACCGTTAGAACGCTGCTCGAATTGATCCAAAAGGACTGAGGAAATGTTGGAATCGCCCGAAGTGAACCCCGCCGAGGAACGTGATGGGTTTGCGAAGGTCCGTGACTGGTTCGAGCAACTTAAGTCTCAGCTTCAGAACGCAAACGGGCTCGCGGCCACCTCAGAAGATCTCTTGGCCGAGTTCAATAAGACGGCAGACACTCTGACCGCCGAGCGACAGGAACTTGAGCGCGAGAAGGCTGCCTTGGTCACCCGGAAGCAGGCAGTAGCGCAGGCCGAGCACGAGCGTGACCAAGGCTATGCAGATGAGCGCTCCGCCCTGGACCAAGAGCTCGCCCAAAAGCGTCAGTCCGCGCTTAGCGCATTGGAAGCGGAGATCGTCACCCTCAGGACAACCCACTTGGCCGAGGTGTCAGAAGCGGAGAACGCCGAGCGAGAGCGCGTGCGGTCACAGATCGCGAAGGAGCGGTCTGATTGGGACGAGATTCGCACTCGACAGCAACAAGACTTGAAACAAGGGCAAGACGAGCTGGAGCGGCAGAAGGGGGCCGTGTCCGCCTTGCAGAGCGAGCTGGAGGGTCGGCGATTCGAACTCGACAGCAATGAGCTCGACCTCGAACGGCGATCGGACCGCCTCATGCGCCAGGCGCAGCGTCGCAGCGAGAACCTCGACGACGAGCTCGCGCGCAGGATAGCTGAGGAACGCCAGTCCTTCGAAAGCTTCCTGCAAGCAGCCGTTGCCGAATGCGCCCGTCTGCGCCAATCCATCCAGTCGCAAGCACAGTTGCTCAGTGCGTTTGAACACCTGCAGCAGCAGCTTGGTGGACGCGACCCCGGGCCCGTCATCTTCGAACTCAACACCTTGCGGGATGAGATCAAGCGTCAAGCGGAGGAGCTGGCCACTCGGCCAACGGAGGAGGTGCGCACCCGATTCAACGCCTTGGAGTCTGAGAACCAGAGCTTGCAGAACCGGATCGACGTACTCGCACATCAACTCCAGCAGAAGGAGGCGCTGGCCGCCCAGTCGAGCGATCTCAAGCTCAGAAACAGCAATCTTGAGGCAGAGAACAAGTCGCTAGAGCAGAAGGCCAAGATCTTCGAGGCCGCGGCGAATGAGGCGGAGACCGAACTCAACCGCCTCCGCGCATCCTACGAACGGCCCGCCGAGATCGAGGCCCGTTACAAGGAGATTGAGTTGCCGGCCATCAAGGCTGCTGATATCAAGCCTCCGACGGGGCAACAGGTTGATGAGCTTGAATGGCTCGATGGCATCGCCAAGGCCTGCGACAGCTACGGCCTCCACTTCAACCCGCGCATTCTCAAGGCCTTCCACACGTCGCTCAAGACCGCGGAGTGGTCCCCGCTGACGGTGCTCGCTGGTGTATCAGGCACCGGCAAGTCTGAGTTGCCGCGACTGTACGCACACTTCGGTGGGTTGTTCTTCCAGCCGCTAGCGGTCCAGCCGAACTGGGACAGCCAGGAATCGATGCTTGGCTTCTTCAACTCCATCGACAACAGGTTTGATGCCCAGCCCGTGCTCCGGTTCCTCGCGCAGAGTCAGAAGTCCTGGACAGACCAGACGGACGACAGCGAGGGCTACCCGGGCCTTGCCAACGCGATATGCCTAGTCCTGCTTGACGAGATGAACCTTGCCCATCCCGAGCTGTACTTCGCGGAGTTCCTCAGCAAGCTTGAACTGCGCCGCGGCAAGAAGCGCTCCGACGTTCCGTCGTTGCCGGTGAAGATCGGTGCGGGTATGGAGCCCTACCAACTCCCGTTGGGCCGAAACGTCCTGTGGGCAGGAACGATGAATCAGGACGAGACCACCAAGTCGCTGTCCGACAAGGTGCTCGACCGCTCGATCATCATTCACTTCCCGCGTCCCACGGACCTCAAGCGCAGGTTGAAGCTGGCTCCCCTCGATGAGAAGAACCGAGGCGCTACCCTACGTAAATTCTCGTGGGACAGCTGGAAGGCCCGAGACAGCGACTTCACAGACGAAGAAGTCAAACCCTACAAGGAGTTCATCGAAAACATGAACGCTTCGCTCGATGTGGTCGGCCGGGCTATCGGTCACCGGGTCTGGCAGTCCGTCGAGTATTACATGGTGAATTACCCCGACGTCAGGGCCGCCGGCGACGACGGCACGAAGAAGGCGCAAGCCATGCACGTTGCCTTCGAAGATCAGCTCGTACAGAAGGTGATGCCCAAGCTGCGCGGAATCGACACCCGCGGCAAGTCCAAGGACGAATGCCTGGACAAGATCCGGGGCCAGCTCGTCGCCGGCATCGGCGGCAACGGCTTCAACCTCGCCAAAGACTTCGACCTCGCCACCGAACTCGGCTACGGCCAGTTCATCTGGCAGTCCGCGAACTACCTCAAGGTCGAAGACTCTGATGAGTCTGCGTGAGGTCTACCGAGCCTTTGGCGAAGAAAGCGAAGAAAGCGAAGCCGGAACGCGCGCTCGCAAACTACTGAACCAACGGCACTGGTACGCCTCCATCGCAGAGTTTGACCCGAAGACTGGCGATGCCCTGCCGCTGAGCTTCGACACCGTCTTGCGCCGTCTGGCCGACAGGGTTGAGACCACCACCATCCGCGATCGGCTGTGGCGAATCGTTGACCACAGCCGAGCATCGATTGAACGCATCTTCGGATCCCTCAGCGAGAACCCCCGACGCGAGCAGGCGATTCTGCCCATCCGCGATGTCAAGGAACTGAACGCAACCAGTTTCATTGCGTTGAGCCGCCGCCCTGGACGGAACGTGCGCGAGAAGCTTGCCGGCAAGCCCTACATGCAGGCCGTCCGCAGGTATCAGTCCGTAGACCTGCCGCAGAACCGCCTCGTCAAAGAGTTCGTCACGCAGTTGGCCGGCCATCTTGAGCTCAGAAAGAAGCACCTCGGCCACGAAGACGAACTTCTCGGAACCATCTACCGCTGGCTTCGCACCGACGAAGCACAAGCCATCTCCCGCTGGGACAATCTGCCCCCCAACAACACGCTGCTATCGCATCGGGACTACCGACGCGTCTGGGATGCCTGGCGATGGCTGCAGGCGCTCGATGACGACATCGACAGCGACGTCGAGCAGATCGAATCGCGTGCGGAAACAGTCGAGAAGTGGAACGGCTACGGGAAGGCGTACTCCTGTGGGAAGACACTCTTCGGCGACATGCCAGTTTTGTTCGACTACGACAAGTTCACCATCAACCCGTGGCTTGAGCCCGTTCTCAAGCCAACCCCATCCGTGGATCGAGCTGTCCGCAGCAAAACGGCCGTAAACACCCCCGCTTGTGTTGACCTGACATACCTGCGGCCACGACACTCAGCGCACGGTTCGACCGAACGTGCTTTGCCCGAGGCGTTTCTATGGCAGCGGTGGACGAACGATCACGAAGATGGGCGTGAATCTGTCGACCTGGAGCTCTTCGATGCTGACTTCGCGTTGCTCCATCCAGATTCCACGTCGGTGTCTTCCGCTGATCTGTTCTTCGCCCGAGACGCCGGCGAGCCGCTGTTGGATTGGGCGGCTCACGCGTTCGTCCGCAAGCTCAGCAAGACGTTCACCAACCCAGTGCTTCTCTGGCTTGTCCCCGACTTCCTCAACGACTTTCAACTGCAAGTCGCTCGCCGCAACATCAACACCAGGTTCCCAGAAGCGGAGCCTCTGCCTCGCTCAGTTGCCGCAGCGTTCGAGCAGATCGACTACTCGAAGATCACGAATGATGGATTCCAGGTGCTCATCGTGGATGCAGCGGGAGGCACCACCTACGCGACCAAGCTGATCGCTCGCCACGATACCGACCTCCAGGAGCGTGTGCCCGACACGCGAGGCTTCTACTGGGAGCGCTCACCGCACGTGACGATCGAGCCCAACGAAGCAGCCCACAGTCCGCTGACCGAGATCCCGTACATCGACAGCAACGGCCGCTGGAACGACGCGGCGCCTGTGCGGAAGCTGCAGCCCGCCAACCAGAGGGCGCTGCGTAACCACCCGCAGATTGGCGAGTTTGATCTCTGCATCACGCTGTCAGAGAGCCCGGTGTCAGGCGGCATCCGCCTGCACGACCTGCAACAGCGCGCCGGGGACATTCCCCTCTGGCGGGACCACATCCCCGAGCTCTCCATCAAGGTCATCAAGGATGGCCGCTATCAGCCGTTCTACCTCGTCGACAGAGGGACCACAATCAGGCCCCTGCGTGGCGTTCCGGTTCCGATACCAGTCAGTGACCACTTCACCCTTCCAAAAGGTAGGACCTTCTACCGGTTCCCGCTCTTCCAGGGCCAGGACCCAGATGACCTTGGGTACGTGGCGAGGCTCGAATCACCCAGCTTCCCGTTGCCGGCGGATGCGGAGTGCCGCCTGGTGATGACCTACACGTACGGTGCCGACGATCCCTATCGGCTGATCTTCGAACCACTGGACAACTCGTTCAAGCCCGTGCGAGCGAAGTGGCAGCCCAAGACCGAGGAAGTAGTCACCGACCCCCCGGCGCCCGAGTATCCGCGGCCAGCCACGTGGAGGGAACTACAGGAGGACTGGAACGCCGATAGAGGAGAGCTCACCAACTTTCCGGACTGGGCGGCCAGGAAGACCAAGGACCTGCTCGACGGCCTTCGGGCGCTCGACGAGATTTTCCACGGAACAATCAAAACCGACTGGAAGGAAAATAAAAATGGACGGCATTTTGTCTTCGCAGAGCGTGACCATGAGAAAGACATCTACATTCATGAGAGTGCCTTGGCGGGCGGAGCATCATACGGCGCGATTTCCAGGGGCGATGACGTGTACTTCGTTGTCGAAGAACGAAACGGAGACTCAAGTGCCAAACATGTCGCGAGATCAGCTGCGGCCGTGAAGGTTGCCGTCTCCAGAGACGTATGCGAATTCACCCGGAGGGCCCTGTATGTGCCGTATATCAGAACTTGGTCGGACGGACGGTCACTAAAAGATCCCGAGTGCCCCGAGTGGTTCCGCCGACGCATGAATGAGCTTCTTCCCAAGCTATCGACGGAATTTCAGTCGGCGAACACGCCACGAGCAGTACAGAATGAGCTCAGATTCTTGTTCTCTTGTATCCACAAGGACATGCCTCAATCCGTCAGCGCGCAACTCGCCGCAGATGTGGAGCCAAGTTCGCAGGATGAGAGGTCAGTCGGGTTCGCGCTTGGCGACCTGTCTCAGCCTTGGCAACAAGCCATCTTCAGAAGACTCCTGCGGAGGATCAATCCTCAGACCCTCCGAGTCTTTGCGCGAGCGATTTGGCGCGACGAGGGGTTTGTCCGTGCTTTCGGAGCTGCTGACCTGGCCAAAGTGACACGCCTGACGCTCGCGGCGATCAAAGACGTCAATGGCAAGCGCTCACTCAAGAATTACGAGGTTGCCTCCCTCACCCGGTACTGCGAGCTACTGCTTGGTTTGCTTAGAAGCAGAGAATCGGAGGACCCGGAAGTCCGGATGCTGTTGCAACCCCATCAGGCGATCACGAAAGAACTTGCAGAGCAGGTTGAACGGGCTACCGACCTCACCGCGCAGGCATCCGTCCGATTGGAGTCACGAGTCCAAGTCGCCAATCTCCCCCAGAAGCCAGAGGGCGAAAACACACCCGACCTCCTCTATGCCCTGCGGCTCTATCTCACCGGTGACGTGGGAGCCAATGCTATCCGAGTCACCGGTGTCAACCACGGCGAGTGAGGTTCCCCAAACAGTGGAGGACATCACCGCCGAAGGGCAGTCCGTCACCAAGGCCACGTCCCCCACGCCGGGACTACCGGGGACTACCGACATCGGTGCGCGCGGTCCTTGGTTATCGGCGAACGAAGTGGCAGGGCCCGGGACGGGGAATGGCGCGACAGCTCCAGGTGAAAACCTCCCATACGAACCACTGTAGCCCCGGATGTCACCGGCTCCCTCTTACGACCCCTGGTACAGGCGTTCGAGATCGATGAGCTGGACGCGGCCGCCGCTTGAGCTGGCGGCCTCGGCGAGTTCCGGGGTGAAACCGGCACCGCTGAACAGGGCGAGCACTCGCGGACGCCGACCGCGGGAATCAAGTACATCGGCGATCTTGCCCAGCCTGACCAGATGGCCGAGATCCATTCGCTTACCCCACTTGACCTCCCCGATGGCCAGCACACGGCTGTCGCTATCCAGCACGACCACGTCCAGTTCATGACTCGTGCGCGTGCTAGGATCTCGTACCACCCCGCTGAGAACGCGGGCCGGCTGGCCGGAGAATGTCTGCGGATCGGCCATGTCTTCGGCCCACAGCCGGCACATATGCTCAAACACCGGCCCTGCGACCTTGCTGAAGAAAGTGTCTTGGGATGCGGCCCATATTCGCTCCGCCCGCCCTGGACGGACGCGCTCAAGCTGAGCCCAGTTCGGCCGCATGATGGCGTGGTAGAAACGCACGAGTGGCTCCGTTATCCGGTACTCCGACCGGTTCTCCCGGAACGCATCCGGCTCCCGGACGAGAAGGCCGGCATCCTCCAAGACGGTGAGATGATGCGATATGTCAGCCGCCTTGCGTTCGATGCGGTTAGCAATCCCTCCCCGGGTGGCATTGCCCTCCGCGACAGCAGCCAAGACCGTGTGGTATAGACCGGTGTCCCGCAGTGTTGGATCCTCGGCGAGCAGCGCGCGCACCTCGCGGAACAGCGGGCTGGCGGGATTGAGCACATGCTCGACTACCCATGCACCGAAGTGCCGCAGATCCGAAGGACCCGCCCCGCGAAGGTACTCCGTGCGGTAGGCGGGCGTCCCCCCGACGACGAAGTACAGCAGGGCGGCCAGCCGGTGATCACTGACTTCCCAGAAGTCACCGGCCAGGCGGAAGTCGAACGTCGGCACGATGAGCTCCAGCGCCGCACGGCCTCGCAGCGGCGCGCCGCCGCTGAGCAGGCCGCCCATGAAAGAGATGGACGAGCCGCATAGGAGCAGCCGGGCACGCGACGCGGCGCGCTGCTGCCGCCCCGGCGACAGAGCCTTCTGGATGACCGACGGGAGTTCCTTAGCCTCCCGGGCCAGATAGGGAAACTCGTCGAGTACAACGGGCACGGGCCGGTGATCCGCGAGCGCCAGCAACGCGTCGAGAGCCTGCCCCCAGTCGGCGAAGCGGACAGTGCCCGGCGACGAGCTGTACGCGGCCCAGGCCTCAGCGAGCTGCCGCAATGCTTCGGGGTGGGGCACGGCCTCCGTGGCCGCGTAGTAGAACCCGCCTGTTAGCTCGCACATGGATTCGAGCAGGAATGTCTTACCCTGCCTCCGACGCCCGGAGATGATGCCAAGTGTCGCGCCCGGCTGGCCGTCGGAAACGAATCGGCCGAGCTGATCCCACTCCCAGTCACGGTCAAAGATCTCAGGCGGCTTCTCCATGCGCACTCAATCTCCCTTTAAGGAATACACTTCTTAAAAGTGTACTCCTAAAAGTGATTGGTCTCATCCCAGCGCAAGTCACGAAGCAGCACATTGATGTCCTGCTCTTCGTAGCGCGGAGTTCCGGGATCACGGAGGGCGAACCGCCAGAGTCGCGCGCTGGGGATCGCCTTCATGATCCCTGATACGATTTCCTGACCCGCCGGGTCGTCGTCAGCCCGGATGTGCAGGATGGCACCCGTCTCCGCGAGTCCAGTCAGCAGTCGCATCGCGGCGGCTGACGGGCGGCCGTTCGTACAGACCAACGGAAGTCCCCGCATACCCAGTCTGTCGGCCGCGGCGATGAGAACTGACGGATTCTCGCAGACGAACACTTTAGGGTCCTCGGTACCGAATGTCCCGCTGAGTGAGCGCCAGGTCAGCCAGAGCGGTTCCGGGCCGGCCGCCTCGGTCAGCCGGACGCAGGCGGCACCGCCGCACAGCCGCAGGTTCATGACCAGGACACGCGATGAGACCGGGTCGCAGTCGATCCCGTGCTCATCCCAGGCGATACGCCAGGCATCGGCAGAGTCGGGCGACTCATGGCCAAGCAGACGCAACACCGCTGTAGCCACCGGGCTGCCCCGGTCGAGCGCGTGCGGATCGTCAAGAGCGGAGGCGGCCAGGACCGTGAGCAGAACGCGTCCGCTATCCCGAGTCGGCAAGAGCGGCCATACCTTCGCACAGCGTGATGCGAGGTCGAGCAGCTGGCCGCTCCCCGCCGCTGGAAGGCCCCGGCGGGACAACCAGGCCGCTGTAGTGCCGCCGGGCACACCAGCGTCCGCCAGGGCCTGCGCGGCGAGGTCTCGCTCCGTCACAGCTTTCTGTCTCGCGGCAGCGCGCTCGGCGGCCATATCGCGCACCGGGCCACCCGTCGCCACCAGCAGTTCGGTCACGCCGGCGCCGAGGGTATGCACAGCCTTGTCGAGTGCGCGAACCCCGACCGGACGGCCGGACCTTGCCCAGGTACTACCGAGCAAGCGACCGACCTCCACGCGTTCGTCTGGTGTCAGGTCGACACGCAGTGGACTACCGTCCAGCCCATGGCCCGCTTCGAGACGGCGGCGAACCGCCGCGAGCACCTTTCGCGGTCCTGGCAGCCTTGCCCAGGCGAGAAGCGCATCGTCCATCTAAAGGTCCGAGAACAACATGTCATCATCGGCTGGGTTGTCCGTTGCCGCCAGGTCTCTGAGATCAGCGGGGTCTGGGGTGAGCACGCTGGTGAGCTCGTTGCCGCTCCACACTGCGAGTTCGAGCGACACGCCCGGCAACGGTTGCGGTGCGCGGCGGACCTCGTAGATCGCGGCGAGCGGAACCGCTGCTGAGTTGGCGATGATGCCTGGTCCGGCGATCAGCCAGTCCAGATCGCACGAGCGCAGCAGCCGGAACATGCTCGCCTTGTTCGCCCCGTCCACTCCCCCGAATGCCTCATCCAGCCAGAGCATGCGCGGACCTTCATAGGCCTGGTCATACATGGCGTGCAGCGCAGCGACGAACGGCTGCATCAAGGTCACGACCTTTGCGCCGCCGGAAAGCAGGCCATGATCACCTCGGGCTAGGGTTCGCCAGCCTTCACCGCCTCCGTTGCCGATGGCGGACTGGGACCGCGGAGTCCGGTACTCCAGCCGCAGGTCAAACCAGCGTCTGTAGTCCAGGATCTGAGTGAGGCGTTTACGCCATTCCGGGTCTCCCGATGTCCGCGCCTCATCCTGGGCGCTGGTGATGCGCTCGGCGAGAAAGTCCCGGATGTGTTTCTGCGCGGGTTTCGGGAGTAGGTCAAAGTCGCGTTCGAGGGCATCGAGCACATCATTCGCCGCTCGCTCTTCCGATACCGGCACGCGCCGCAGCCGAAGCGTGATCCCGGAGACCGCCAACGGGTTCTGCACGAGCTTGGCATTGATGTCGGTGCGTAGGGCCTCGGCCGCGGCAAGCCTGTCCCGCAGGTGCTCGATGAACGTGCTACCGAGCAGCTCATCGATCGTCTTGGTCAGTTCCTCATCGTAGTCTTCCTGCAGCCTGATTAGCAGGGCTGACAGCCGTTCCCCCGCCGAGGGAGGCGCGAGAGCGGCGCCGGTTCCGTCGACCGTTAGTTCCACCCCGCCGGGAAAGTCGTCCGCACCATCGCCTGGCGTGATCACCCGAACGGTGCGACCGCCCAACGTTTCGAGCGTCGACCGCAAAACGCTGGCCTCGTGGACCATGGAGACCCAACGGGCCTGCACCCGCTGCCCGGTCGCGGCTGGATCGTCCGGCCAGTCCCGGATCCTGATCGAGGATCGCGCAGCACGCGCGGTCTCCAGGGCGGCCGTCACGTGCCTGGCGGACGGCTCGGATATGTTGCGAAGCCGGGGCAGGGCCGTATCGACGCAACTCCACCATCGGCTTACCGCCGCCTCACGTTCCTCTTCAGCCTTCCGGCGTTTGTCGGCGGTCTGCTTGAGGATTTCCTCGGCCCTGGCAAGCTTCCCGGTCAAGGTTCCGCGCTCCTCGGCCAAGCGCTTGAGCAGTTCCTCTGCCTCCTTGATCCGCACGCCGAGCCAGCCAACCTCATGCAGAATCTCCTGTGCTTGCTGGGTGAGCGCCGCTCGCGCGGCGTCCGCCTTGGCACGAAGGCTCAGCACGGCATCCCGGTCCTCTGCGGCATTTTCCGTGGCTGACGTTGCCTCACCCGTGCGCTGTTCCAGGTTCTCCTTTGCGGCGTGGACGGCCTCCCGTAGCGGTTCCAGCAACCCGAGCTTGCCTTCGAGATCCTTCAGCAGTGTCTGGTACTCCGACAACTCGGCAAGCAGCACGCCTACCTCCGGAGGCGTACGTGGCAGGTCGTGCTCCCCGCAGTGGTCAGCGACCTCAGCAGCGGCGGAGTCGACCGTGCCCCTTGCATCCCGCTCGGTTTCCTCGGCGGTGACAACGTCTTCCGATGCGTTCGTGACCTCCTGAGCCGCGTCACGTGCCCGCAGGACCGCGGTGACAACCTTGGTATCCGCCGGCAGATGCCCGGCCGCTGAATCCAGGGCCTCCAGCAAACCGTTGACCTCGTCAAGTTCGAGTGTGAGCAGTTCCTGGTCGTCGGCCAGGTCTTTCAGTTGCGCCCGCAGCAAGGTGATTCGGCGCTGCCTGTCCGCGGCACGCGCGGCCGCGCCCAGCAGCCTCGGCCCGTCTGGGTCCGGTGCGGCGGTCCCGGTGAGGTGGCCGTGCCGCCACCGTCCGTCCGGGGTAACCTCAACCTCATCCGTGCCGAGATCGTCGCCGTACCCGACGCCGTTCAGCAGTCGGTCGACCATGTCTGCGAGGTCACCACCGATACCTGGCAGCGGCCGGGAGGACAACCCACCCCGTGTCGGATTGTCTGACGAGACCGGCGCCGAGCAGCACCTGCTGGGCGACGTCGAGCATCTTCCCCGAGGATTCCTTCATCACCTTTGTCAGCGCACCGTAGTTGTCCCGGTACACCTGCTGGGCGATCGTCTCCACCTCGGTGCCGCTCAGTGTTATCCGGCCGACCGCGTCCGGCAACCGTCCGGTCATGGCCGCGTCGAGGAGCTTCAGCGCGAACCAGGGGGCGGCGGTCGCTGCGGGAAATTGCACTGTGGGACTCGCGCTGGACGGCCGATCCTGGGGAAGCCGCAGCAACATGCCCTCGGCACGCATCTCGACCGTTCCTCCGGTCATTGACACAGCGAGGTCGGCCAGCCACGACCGCTGACCGCGAGCGTACTCGGCGTCAACCGGATGGAGGTCAGCGTAGAGCAGTGCGGTGTCCTCGACGAGTATCCGGAGCAGCCGCTGGCTCCGAGTCGCGGTTCGTGCCGCCGTCTCGTCCTCATCGTCGTCGGCTACGGGTCGGAAGGCAAGGCCGACAGTGTGCGGGTCGGTGAACGCCAGCAGCGCATCCTGATCGATCTCGAACCCGCCCCCGACACCCGTTCCATCCTCCTCCCACTGACGCAGCAGCGACTCGTCCGACGTGCGGCGAACCAGCACCCCGAGCGCGGCGAGCTGGTCAAGCCCGCGGATGAACGCTTGCCGTTCGGGCCGCCGATCTGGGTTGTACGGAGTGACACGTGCACCTGGTGAAGCCGACAGCGCCCGCACCTCGTCGGAGAGGATCTGCACGGTCGTCGTGGTGTCGGTACCTTCACAGGCGGCCGCGATCAGCGCGACCAGGACGAGGACCCGCCGTGGCGGCGGATCCCAGGCCGGCGGAGCGGCGGTCAGCTGTGGTCCTACCGGGTCCCGGTGCAGCCGGGCGACCGCTCCGGCGATCACCAGCCGGTACCCCAGCCTGCCGCACCATTCGGATATTTGCGTCCGGTGCTTGAGCACGGCGCTGAAGCGGGCGGCGTCTATCCGCGCGGAGATCAGCGGAGTGGTGAGCAGGCCGACGAAGGTATCCTGCGCGTCGGCAAGGGTCGTCAGGCCAGCGGTCATGCCCTAGTCACCTCGATCCGCCAGTTCTCACAGACGACTCGCCCGTCCGGCATCGTCACGATGGCGGACGGGCACTCGGGCGGTGCTGGGTACGCGAAAACGATCCACCGGTCATCGCCGGTGAGCGTGGTGCGGATACGGTCAGCTCCCGGCGCGCTGCGCATCACCGAGCTGAGCATGTCCCAGACGACCTCGGCCTCTTCCTGACTGGCGACCGGCGACCAGTCGGCCAGGTGAGTCCCCGACCGGGCGGCGATCGCTCGCTCGGCCCGCTCCGCGGCTTCCCGTTGCAGACGAGCGGCCTCTCGCGCGGCCCGTCGTGCCTCGCGGCGGTTCGGCACCTGAGCGGGGCGTCCCTTGACCGATTGGGCACCGCGCTTGCGGAGCGTGACCTCGACCCGAAGAGCAGGCGCCGTCCAGAACGACGTGCGGGCCGGGGCATCCGGCTCTTCCGGGAGTCCGGATAGATGCCGGGCGCTCCACAGGCCGGTGGCCGCGCACCAGGCCCGCCATGCGGCAGCCTCGGTAGACGCGGACTCCACCGCCCTGGCGATACGGAGCAGTTCAGCACGCCTGGTGACCCGGCCTCCGGTCGCCAGCAGCGCCCGCGACCCGCGCAGCAGGGGCGTTACCGCGTCCCGGACCTGGCGCCGCAGCCGGAGCGCCTGGCCACCGCGGGCGTGGCGTTCGGCACCGAACCAGACGGCCAGAACCTGCGCCGTGTCGCTGTTCCCCTGCGCGACGGCCTGAACCGTTTCCTCGGCGGCGGCGGCGTCCATCCCGGTCAATGCCATCGCACGCCAATCGTCATCGGTCACGAGGGCGCGTAGCCGTCCGATGGAGACTCTGATCCTCGGACTGTAGCTGTCCACCCCCGCACCCCAGACGGTGACATACGCCAGCAGCGTTTCCCGGAGGCGGCGCATCTTCTCCTCGTCGGGGGATCCGGCGAGGGCGGACGCCATCCGCGACTGCCATATGGAGGCGGCTTCGGCCATATCCTTCAGCGTCGTCCGCACCTGCGCCCACGCCTGAGCGGCCCTGGCGTGATCGTGTTCTCCGAGCGCTCCGATGGTCTCATCCAGCCGGTCTGCGAGGATCGCGGGCGCGAACGCCGCGGCGCTCGTCGCGACGGCGTCCTCGTCGATCTTCCGGCGCAGCCAGCGGTGCAGGTCTGCGGCCTCGCTGGTCAGCTGGAACCGGTCCCGGGTGCGGATGAAATCGGCCTCAGTCTTGGCCTTGTCCTGCCAGCGGATCACCACATCCCAGCTCTGGAGCGCCTTCATCCGTGCATCCAGATCGAAAACGTCGGGGCTAGTCAGGCGCTCCGCAGTCCGCGCATCCGTGGCCGCCGCGATACGTTCCCGCACTGCGGCGAGGAGCTCGTCCCGGCTGACTCCAGTCAGCGAATGCTCCTGTGCGTCGAGGAGGACATCAACGAGCACGCGGTACTGCGCCGCCACCTGGTCAGCTGTCAGGTAAGCGGCGACGTTGAGGCGCCCGGGAAATCCAGCCAGTTCCCAGGCATCGGCACCGGGAACGTCCATGATCCTCTGTAATTCTGCTGATACTCGGATGAATAGTGTACAGGCACGGTTGCGGAGCGTGCTGACTTCTGACCCTGTTGCCGCGGGACCAGCCGGCCTACAGACAACGCCCAACCGCCTGAACGCGCCTTTCCGCGACTTCGTTCCAGGCCGCCTGCGCCCACGGAGCCCGCGGCCACCCAGAATGAGCGACCGGTTCACGGCCGGCAGGTAACCGCCGCTGCTCCGGCCATCATCCCGCAGACCCGCAAGCACAGCCATCTCCGCCACGACGAACGAAGCAAATGGCGCCGACCAGGCACTTCAAACTACCCGGCATCCCCCGCAGGAACCTCTCCTCTTCTGTCGGCGACGCCCAGCACGACAAGGAATCAGCCGCTAAACGAGGATCCCCACAA
>Ga0070741_10006651_pt1 | contig 24647 bp, 23 predicted proteins | sample Coa_R1_4_FD_66440 | JGI IMG/M metagenome (GOLD analysis project Ga0070741, IMG submission 66440) | Surface soil microbial communities from Centralia Pennsylvania, which are recovering from an underground coalmine fire - Coalmine... | ecosystem: Environmental > Terrestrial > Soil > Unclassified ... | reverse complement strand
GCAGCCGATCTCCAGTTGCCCAGCGACTGGTCGCGTGACGGCCGCTTTGCCCTGTTTCACACCGAGAACGTCACCGACGGAGACGTCGGAGTCCTCGATTGGCAGACGCGCAAGATGACGTGGATTCTGGAAAGCCCGGCGAATGAAACCGGCGCCGTGTTTTCACCTGAAACCGACCGGGTCGCGTTCGTCTCGAACGAATCCGGACGATCCGAAGTGTACGTTCAGGCGTTTGACGCGCGCGAGCGGCCGCATTTGACCGGGGACCGCGTGCGAATCTCGACCGATGGCGCCGTTCTAGTGCGGTGGAGAGCGGACGGGAGGGAGATCTGTTACATGGGCGCCGACGGCGTTCTCTACGGAGTGCCCGTGAGCACGCATCCGCAGTTTCGAGCGGGCGCTCCGGCGCCTCTGTTTCGGATTCCGGTTGCCGCGAGAGCGGCGCTGGCGACGGCGTTCGGCTTTGACGTTTCAGCCGAGGGAGGGAAATTCCTTCTGCCGGTCGTCCAGGAACCGATGACGTCGCACCTTGTTGTGATGCTGGGTTGGGAGTCGTTGCTGAAGCGCACGGGAACGGACCCTGCGCGGCACTGAGGCCAATGCGGTAGGTTTCCAATTATCGCCGCGCCAACAGCATCGCTCAGGCAAACCGCAACCACGCGGGCCTGCTCTCACTTTGGCGTACTCATTTCAAGTGGTTTGGGCCAGCAATTCAGGTGTGAAGGATGTCTTCGGCAATCAGGTCGGCAATGCACATGAGCGTGTAGTCGCCGTGTCGGACACTGGTGCCGGTGATCGTCCGATGCACTCTTCTGGACCACATATCCTGCCTGGAATGCTAAACCAACAGCCTGTGACGAAACCGGAGAAGGGCGAAACTGTCCCTGGCCGCCAGCCTACTTATTAGCGAGATATGCGTCCGTATAGTCAATAGTTCCGTCTATCCGCGGTTTAGCCACAGGCTAAGGTTTACCAAATGGTGAGCCTGGGTATGGGGGCATTGATGGTGGAGCTTTCGCCGCCATGGAACCGACCACGATCCTGAACCGCTGCCATCGCGTCCGACGTTTGACTATGCTCAACGCGCCGAGATTGGGGCCGGGTTCTACAGCATCAGGAGCCGGCAGGCCAGGTCGTGCTGAAGCTCCGGCCGACCAATGGCAGTTCCTGCCGATGCATGAGCAGGACAATCATCGAGCAGACGGTGACCAAAATGGCAAGCGAGAACAATTCCCCATGGTCGCCGACAGGTGTCAAGGCGATACCGAGCCGGGTCAAATGGAACAGAATCGCGCTGCCGGTCGCGGCGAGCGCCATCGCGGCGCCGGCGACCACGGTACCGGGAACTAACAGAAGGATAGACGCCACCAGTTCAAAAATGCCGGAACCGATGCGGCCCCAAGGCTCCATCCCAAGAGTCGAAAAAATATAGACAGACTCTTTCGCCGCTGAGAATTTGAAGAACAGGGTCTGCAGCAGGATCACCGCCACAATCAGCCGTAGGGCCCAGCTCGTAATGATAAACGCTTTACAGTGTTCCATAGTGTTATTCCACTTGTCCTTTCTGAAATTCGAGAAATGTCCGTGCTTCGTTCTTGCCGAGGTAGCGCTCCAGGAGTTTCGGATCTGTCCTGGTCAGGTCCACGAGGATGAGACCGTCCAGAGCGTTCGCAAAAATCGGGATCAACATTGAAGCCGAGAAGTTTGCCTCCGAGCTTCAGATACTGGCGGAGCAGAACCGGGACGCCGGTCTGCTTTTGTTCGATATCACTGACCAATTCCGAGAGGTCCTCAATATCCAGGCCCGTATCCGGCAGAGCCGGCCGGCTGGCGCCCTTCAGCGCACGTTCGCGGAGGGGATTGCGGTTACGCACCAGGCCGCTCAAATCCCGCAGGTACGCGTATTTCTCCAGAAATGAGATGATCAGTTCGCGTGACACAGCCTGGTATTGGTTGCTGATACTCACGGGGCCGAAGAGCACTTTGTATTGCGGGTTGCGCGCAACGAAAGCTCCGATGCCCTTCCACAACAGCAGCAACGGCGCGAATCCCTTTTGGTATTCCTGTCGAACGAACGATCGTCCGAGTTCGAGAGCCGGGCCGAGCCTGTCCAGGAAGGACGCGCCGAAACGGAATAGGGTCGCCGTATACAGGCCGCCAATGCCGCGCTGTCTGTGCGCGACATCCGTCGGTGCGAGGCGGTAGGCTCCGACGATTTCGCTCGACCGCGTGTTCCACACGAACAAGTGTAGGTAATGGCTGTCGAACTCGTCGATGTCGAGCGCCTTGCCCGTGCCTTCTCCGGCCAGCCGGAAAGTGATCTCCCGGAGACGGCCGATTTCGTGCAGGACATTGGGAATGTCGCTCGCTTCCGAGACATACACTTGAAGATCACCGGAGCGGCCCAGCACGGACTGTGGCGGCAAGCCGGCGATCTCGGCTGCAACGTCGGCGATTGGCACTGCCGCTGCGATCTCCTCTGTGCCCACCGCATCGCCGTGGCCCGACAGCGGCAAGGACGTGCGCGGCTTGAACTGTTCGCGGGTCGCGAGAAGGTGTGTTCTCCAGCGCAGATAATTCACCTGCTCGCGTGGGGTGGCCATAGCCGCCAATTTCCGCGCCGCTATCGGCGAGCCGACGTGAACTTCAATCCGCCGGCCGCGCTTGTTCAACATTTCGCGGCCTAATAATGCGGTCCGCAGCGCCGGGTGCGCCATGCCCGCGATGTGAAATGCCGGCCCATTAGCGCCGGAGATATACATTGGCACAACCGGCGAGCCCACGATGCCCACGAGCCGGGCGGCGGCGGGATTCCAGTCTGCATCCGTTACCGCACCGCGCCGCCACCGGAAATGTGCCACCTCGCCGGCAGGAAAGATCACGAGCATTCCTCCATTCCTGAGGTGTTCAATGCACCGCCTCAGCCCGCGTCCGTTGCTCGCGGCCGCTGAACGCCCGGAGATCGGGTCCACGGGAATTACGATGTCGCGAAGCTCCGGCACCACCGTGAGAACGCTGTTCGCCAGAAACCGGACATCCGGCCTGATCTTCCCCAGAAGGCTCGCGAGTATGGCTCCATCCAAAATTCCAAAAGGATGATTCACTGTCACGATCGCGGAGCCGCTCTCTGGCAAGTGTTTCAGGTCGGTAGTCGATGTTACGTAAGAAACTCCCAGGAAATCCAGCAGTCGGTCTGCAAACGATCCGGACCTGCGCTCGCCCTTAAGCTCGTCGTATACTCGCGCAATCTCGTCGATGCCGAACAATCGGTTCAACAGCTTCCGTGCTCTCTCCGGAAGCGGGAACGGCACGAGGCCGGGAAGAATGGAATCAAATATCGCGGTTGCCATCACCTGCAGAATCCGCGGAGGAGGAGCGTTTATTCCTGGTAGAGGATCAGTCTTCCCGAGGAACGAACAAGACGGCCCCGAATGTTGACGGGCTCGGCAACGTGGTGCAGAAGGTCTCGTTTCCAGGTCGCAAGCAGAAGTGTCACTGTATTGCCTTTGGAATCGCGAACCAGGAATGCGGGCGGGATGCCACCGCTGATACAGCGCGCCGCGCAATCGCGATGCACTTTACCTGCACCGGGGTTCATCACGCCGAAATAACACTTGCTATCGACGACTTCTCCGGTCAATTGCACCTCGCCCAGCTCGATATCCGGGGCGGGCTGTGCCACTGCATTCGAGAGAGTGGCAGCTTGGCCTGCCATTTCGATCATGTGGTCGTCGCCACGAATGATGCGTTCGCCGGTCAGCTTCACCTCGCGGCCATCAAAGGACCGCATATCGCCCGCACCGTGCTTTCCCGCGCCAACCAGCAGCCACGGCAGGCCCTGCCCGGGAATCACAAGCGCGGGGTAGGGCTCCGCGATCAATGTTCCGCGGAATTCGCGGTACTGCTGAAATTCGAACGCCGCGGCCGGAAACGGATGCTGACCGGCAAGTAGAATTGCCGCTACACCGGAGGCCAATGCACCAAGTGCAATGACAACCCGGCGAATGGTCCTCTTCAGACCAACCGGCGTCGGCAAGTAGCCGACATAGAACTCAGACTCGCTGTGCATAGTGAATCACCGAAGGTTCAACGGGCGCGCCGGGGGGCAGCGGCCTGGGGTCGACAAACACCTGGTTGCCATCAATGCGCGTCCGATACGTCGCGACCTTTTCCGTAAACGGCGGCGGCGAGGCTCCGGTATCCGGTAGATATTGGTAGCCGTGCCACGGGCAAGTGACGCACCCGTCGATGATCTTGCCTTCGCCCAGCGGCCCATTCTGGTGCTGGCACACATTGGAAAGGGCGGAGATCTTGCCGTCGTACTTGAAGATGGCAACGCGCTCGCCGCCGCAGGAAACCACGCATGCGCGCTTTTCGGGGATATCGTCGACCGTGCAGGCGGGGAGGTAATCCTTGTGTAAAAGGTCCTTCCTGCGCTCGACGGACCCTGCCGCCACGTGCAGCAACGTCACAACCGTCAGGCCGATGCCGAGGAGTGCCGCGAGCAGCGGGCTTGTCTCGGATTGCAGCGCGCCGAGTGTTACGTGCGCAATCAGCAGCCCATAGGCTACATAGACCAGCATGTGAAGGCGCTTCCACACTGGAGCCGTGAGGTTATGCAACCAGAAATCGTGACTGGTAGCTGCCATCAGGAACAGGATCAGCAAGGCGAAAAATCCAAGCGCCTGAAACGGAAAATCGGCCAGAGTGTTGAATCGGGTGTTACTCACCAACATGCTTACCAGTGGATTCAGGTTGCCCAATGCGTGGAACTGGAAAACAGAAAATGTCCCGTGCGCCAGCGCGACCACGAACATCGAAACGCCCAGGTGCCTGCGATTGTACAGCAGCGGCAGGAATCTCGCGTTCAAGCGGCAAAGCGGGCCGATGCACAAGATGACGTGGAGGAGCAGCAGGGCCGCGGTCCCCAGGGCACGGATCAGAAGCGTCTCCGCGGTCGCGTTCGGATGGACGAGAGTTCCTATCCCGATGAACAGGCCGAGGTAAACGAGCACACCGGCTGCCAGGATGCCGTCGTAGATTTTCTTGGCGCGGTTCCAGCCCACCGCCTGGTAACTGACGCTCATCGGTATCGCTCCCATTGCACGCCCGCATTGGGCGGCGTCGTGGTCCGCCGGCTGAGTAGTCCGGCGATGAAGACCGTGTACAATGCAACGGCTAGCACCAGCCAGATTCGATAGTGAGCCCGGCGAAGCGGCGCGATCATATCAGCCCTCCTTGGAAAGTGCCCTGTGCCATCGTCTGAGGAGTAGCGGCCAGAGAGCCGCTACTCCGGGTATTACGATGAGCCGAAAACCGATGGGCGCGTGCTCGGCAACCGAGTCAACCCGGCTGATGCCGAACAGCACGAAAGCAATCGCAAAGACGACGCCCGCCGCTGCGTACAACGCGAGCGCGCCGACGAACAACTCGGCGAACTGCACCTCAGACCTGCTTTCCGTAAACTGGGATCGCAGCCCCAGTGACCTGTGCGCCGGCATCCGAGGCAAGATGCAACAGGAGGGCCGCCACCTGCGACGGTTGCACCCACTGAGACCCGTCGGCATCGGGATCGCCGGCGCGATTTCCTGGCGTATCCATCGTGCCTGGAAGGACGGTATTTGCGGAGATGCAACGGTCTTTGTTCTCCAGCGCAATCGTCCTGATCAGCGAGACCAGTGCTGCTTTGGATGCGCTGTATGCACCCACCATGGCCGCGGGTTCTACACCTTGCCTGCTGGCCACCGCCAGGATTCTTCCGGCCCCTTGCTGTCGCATCTGGGGCAGCACCGCCCGGGCGGCGTAAAATGCAGCTCGATAATTAAGGTCGAGCATTCTCTCAAACGTGGCGTCATCGGTTTCGGCGACGCTCTTTCCGCCCGCGAATCCTCCCATTACGTGCACAAGCGCGTCGATACGGCCGAAGCGGGCGACCACTTCCGCAGCGAGTTTCCGGGCTGCTTCTCCGCTCGATAGCTCCGCCGGCATCGCGACGAACTCGGGATGGTCGAAATCGCTCGCCTGAATGGAACGCGAGACGCCGATGACCTTCGCGCCTGCGGCGAGGAAGGACTCCGTGACGAATGTGCCGAGCCCGCCCTTGGCTCCCGTCACCACTATAATTTTGCGTTCGAGTGAGTTCATGTTCCTCTCCTTATTCCCCGGAAGACCACGCCACACGAAATTCGGGGTACAGCGTCAGACCACCGCACGCGAAGATCGTCTGCCCGGTAACATACGAAGCTTCGTCCGATGCCAGGAACGCAAACACCGAGGCTATTTCCTCCGCGGCTGCCGCGTGTCCAACAGGAATGTGGCTCTCGACTTCGCCACGCGCCTTTGGATTGTCAATCCAGGCCTTGTTGATCGGGGTGACGACGGCGCCGGGGCCCACTGCATTCACACGGATTCCCTGGCCCGCATACTCCAGGGCGAGCGATTTCGTCAGGTTCTCCATCCCGCCCTTGCTGATGGAATAGGGCAGGTACTTGGGTTTTGGGATGATCTCGTGAACGCTGGAATTGTTCAGGATGACGCCGCCGCCGGCACGGGATAGAAAGTGCCGGATTGCTTCGCGCGAGCAAAGGAACGGCCCGCGCAGGTTCACGGAAAGAATGCGATCGAAGTCCGCGGTCTCGATCTCGTGGCTGGGCGCAGCCTTCTGAATCCCAGCATTGTTGATGAGGACGTCGAGCCGCCCGAACGCATCGAGCGTCTGGGCAAACATCCCCTTGACCTGATCTTCGCTCGATACATCGGCTTGCACCACCAGTTCGCGGCCGCCGCCATTGGACCGGGCCGCTCTTGCCATCGCGCGCGTCGCTTCCGCCTGGTCCGCTCCACTGCGATAGTTGATTGCGATATTGGCGCCCTCGCGCGCGAAACGCACCGCGATCGCCTGACCAATTCCGGAAGACGCTCCGGTAATCAAAACGTTCTTGCCTTTGAGCCGCTCCATCTTTTCTGCTCCTGTGATTCGTTTTCACCTGCTTCATCCGGATGAAGCTCTCGAATATTCCATCGCATCGCCGGAATATTGCAGCCGGGTGGCGGATATACGGTTGTATGCACACCAGAAGACAACTTATTCTCGCGATAGGCATTGCGGCCGCGTTGCCGATCCTTGCCGAGTCAAAAGCAGATCCGATCGACAAGGATGCACGAGGTGTTGCCATTAAGGGCTACGATCCCGTCGCGTATTTCACACAGAGTAAACCCGTAAAGGGGACGCCGGCATTCACCTACCAGTGGATGAATGCAACGTGGTGGTTCGTCACCGCGGAAAATCGGGACGAGTTTGCGCGCAACCCGGAGAAGTTCGCACCCCAATACGGCGGCTATTGCGCCTACGGTGTCAGTCAGGGCCACACCGTGACGATCGATCCCGAAGCTTGGAAGATCGTGGACGGAAAGCTGTACCTGAACTACAGCCAAGGCGTGAAGAAGACCTGGTCCGAGGCGATTCCCAAGCACATCGACGAGGCTAATCGGAACTGGCCCGGACTGCACAAGTGAGATCCCGCCGTTCTTCGTCCCCACTCTCGCGTTCTAGTCCGTAGTTCAAGGCAGTCCTCTGCACGGCGATCACAGCGAGTTGGCCGGCATCGTGCCAGGTTGGTGCGGCCGCCGTGCGCAGAATATCAAGGGTGAGAGCGACTTCCAGGCCAAGCGCTACGAATGCTGTGCTAGAAATGTGGGCCGTCAATCCCGACCGCCGGCCGCGCTGGAGGCGACTGGACCCGCTGGAAAGCGCGTTCACGCAGTGAGTATCGCCGACTACACCGGCCAAAAAAAAACCGGTGGGCGCTCGGAGGAGCGCGCCCACCGGCCGGTCCGACGATGCCGAAGCGTCGCGGACACATCCGTCAAACCAGATTCTACGGAACTTTCATTTTAATGGACGCTTCACCTTTGTGGTGGGTTTCAGGCCGGCCGGCGAGGCCGGGGTTGGAATAACTGTTAACGTATATTTCCCCGATGACGTCGTGCCACTGAAGGGCTTTGCAACGATAAGGTACGTTCCCGGATCGAACGTGTCCCTGACGACGGCATTCATCCCGCCGTCGGAGTTGTCATCTTCGTCAACCACATTCCCCTTGCTGTCGAGAATCTGGAGGTAGCAGTCGAACGCGCTCGACGCCAGATGCACGTCGATGGAGGTGGTATCCGTGACATTGAGTTGGTAAATGTCCGCGAACGTCCCATCGGAATACTGGCACGAGGTGAAGGAGAGGTTGCCCTGGACCGTGTCTCCAACCGAGGGATTACCCGCCGCGGCACAGCCCGATGCGCGGCCGCCTGGGCTATACAGTACGTCCAGCCGATAGAAGCCGGAGGTGATGGCGTCGGTCGCGCGAGCCTCCAGGCGGTAGGTCTGGCCCGGCAGAAATTGCACCAGGAATGAATCGGTGCCGCCGTAGCTGTTATCGTCCGAACGGATAGGCGTACCGTCGGCGGCTTGCAAGGTGAGAAAAGCATCCATCACCTGCGATTGCAGCACCGCCGCCACCGTGCCATCGGCGGGCGTCGTGATCTGGTAGTAATCGGCAGGCTGGCCGTTTGCAGCCTTGCAGCTTCCCGAGTTGAGGACACCGACAAACGCGCTGTTCAGATCGAGTTTCTGCACCTGCGTGCAGGGCGCCAGCGCGTGCGGCTTTAATTGCCAGGAAAACGCGTATCCTCCAGGCAGTCCACCGGTGGCGGCCACGACCGTGTAATTGCCGGCCGGGATATCGGCCGTGATGTGCGAATCGGTGAAGTTTCCAAAGTTATCGTCGTTGACGATGCGCCCGTCTTTGGCATCGCGAAGCGTGAGCAGCGGCACGAAGTCGTTCGACTGCATGTCGATGTCGATTGTTCCATCCTGCGCCACCGCCAGGCTGTATACCTGCGACACACCTTCGGCTGTCCGGCAACTCGCGTTCGAGAGTGAACCCTGGACCGTGCTGCCCATCTCTGCCTGGAAGGTCAGGCACAGGACGTCGCCAGGAAACTGTGGCGTAAAGGTGTACTGAAGCGTGTATGCGCCCGGGTTGTCGAGGCTGAACACCTGGACCGTGTAATTGCCGGGGCTGAGTTGCTGGTCGACAATGGCGTTGCCTTGACCGCCCCCGTAGGCGTCCACCTGGATCACCGCGCCGCTGGCATCCAACAGTTGCATGTAGGTATTGAAAGCGGTGGTCGAGAAGCGCAGGTTGGCGACGCCCGGCTGCGAAATGGTCAGATCGTAATAGTTGTAAAAAAGTTTGCTGTCGGGATCGCCGGTGGCATAGACGCAACTCGTGTCGGGCGATATATTGCCCCCCGCCGAATCCGTGACCGTGAAGCTCTTGAGCGAGCGGCACGTTTCTGCGTCGGCCGGTGTGAACGCCAACGCCAGGTTGTAGGCTCCCGCGCCGGCATCGCCGGCAGAGGCGACGATCGTATAGGTCTGATTCGCATCGAGCGGAACCGATAACGTGGCGGCCGAACCCGCGCCGCCGGCGTCGTTGGAATCGAGTTCGTGGCCGTCGCCGGTGCGCACAATCAGGTACGAGTCGAAATCGGCCGACTGCATTGTGAGGTCGAGCGTGCCGGCGCCGAACGATTGCAGCGTGTATCCCTCATAGGGCGAGGAATCGGGCAACTGACAACCGGACGGTGCGATTCGCCCCGTCACGGACTGGTTGAGCCCGATCGGGGCAAACCCCGTACACATGGTGCCCGGCTCAGGGGTGAAGCTGCTGCGCAGCGTGAAATCGCCGGACTGCCCATCGGCGCCTGCATTGACGAGAACGCGGTACTGCCCGCGTTCGAGCGGCTGCTTGATCGAAGCGCCAGAGCCGAGGCGGTGCGCGTTTGCGTCGCGAAGGATCAGTGTAAGATCGAAAGCCGACGAAGCACCATCCAGAGCGATTTGCCCGCGCGTCGGCAAAACAAGCAGGTATTCGGCGTAAAGCGTGTTGTCGGACAGACGGCAATTGTTATGATCGAGCGTCCCGCTGACGGCATCGACGGCATGAAGTGGCGAGGGTGGAGCGCAAGTCTGAGACCAACCCAAGGGTAAAAAGACCAAAAGGCCTGCGAAAAACCGCATTCACTTCATAATACCCTTGGGTTTTGGCGAAGTTCCGGCCTGCCAACCGGCCGCGCCGGTGATCGATGGCCAGGTCTTCGGGTTTCCGGTAACGTGCCGGGGTTTCACTTCGCCGCGGCGGTAGCCGGTCGCGCCTGCACCGGGGTCGCTGCTTCGCCTACTTCAAACACAGGTAAATCCGGACGAATCTCCACTCCCTCGCGAAGCTGCCAGACCGCGTCGAGACCCATCGCCGGATTCGCATCCAGGACTGCATGCACGTCGTTGTCGAAGGTCTCCAGCTTGGGGACGGCCTTCTTGCCGTTCACCTTCAGGCTCTTCACCGTTGTGTTAGGCGGCAGCGCCGGGGCCACGTAGAACTTCAGCGGTTTACCGATCACCGTCAACCGGATGTGCAGCATCCCCGTCTGCCGGGTGACTTCGCCCGAGACCCACGATTGCCCGATGCGGTACATCTCGAACTTGAGCGACGGCCAGTGCGCCGGGATGTGGGGGACGAAGCTGAACGCGCCTTCGAACGCGTCACCGCCGAGCCCGAGCAGGCCGCGTACCATTGGGTGAATCACGGCCGACGAGGAGAACAACTGGTGGGGAACCGATTTGGGCATCGTTTGCGCGCGCTCGCCACTCAGATCCTCGGGAACGAAGCCTGCGCCTGCGAATCCGGTGAGGGACGCGATGCTGTAGAGGTGCTCGAGCCCCGCGCGTCCGCGATGATTGCGGAATTCCGCCAGGGAGACGAATCCGGTAGTGAGGGGCCACACGCTGGTATCGATGCGTGCGGCGGGGTCGCGGTCGGGAACATCGCTCGCGAACAGGCGCGTACCCCAGGGAGTTGTAAGTTGCGCGCCCGTGAACGACATCGTGGCCCGCTCGGCCTTATGCGAATCCACGCCGCCGTACACCAGGGCCAGCGCCTGCCATGACGATTGCGCGTTATACGTCCCGCCGCCTTGCAAGGTCGCGAACGGGAAGTAACCTCGATCCTCGCGGAACCAGGCTTCGAGCGACCGCCTGGCCTGCTCCAGGCGTTTGTGCGCGTCCTCCAGTGCTGCGTTGTTCCGGGCCAAGCCGGCCAGAATCGCGTAGCCGTCAAGCGCCGAGAGCCAGGCGCCTTCCAGATAAATATCCTTTGCGATGCGCCCGCCCAGTGCCGTGGGCTCAGCCGCGGCTGGACCAGCCGATTTGTTCAACAGCAGGCCATCGGCATCGACCGTCGAAACGCAGAACCCGTACGCCTTCTCGAGCGATGGCCAGGAACCGCGGAGGAACTCCATATCGCCCGAGCGCACCACGTAGCGAGCCGCTGAGAACAGGTAAAGCGGCGTCGCCTCGGCGTGCACGAAACCGTAGGGATAAAGGTTCCAGTCGATCAGGCCGGCGCTCTGCGTGAGCTGGTCGAGAATCTTGCCGTCCGCGCGCTGCCGATCGCGCAGAAACTCCAGCACGGCGCGCGCGCGATCGAGGTCGCCGTAGTCCACGATGCTCCAGGAGTTGATCAGGGCGTCCGCGCCGAAGTACCAGTCGCGGCCGGGACGATCGCCCGTGCCGGACGGCCCGTATCCGCCCACCAGGCCGCAGCCGATCTTGTCGTTGCAGGTCCAGCCCTTCTCGATCGCAACCTTCGCCCACTCGAAAGCCTGGTTGAGCAGCGGCTCCGGCGTCTGGATGCGCATGGTCTTGGCTTGGAAGTCGCGATAATAGCCGTCGGACTCGATCATTATCTCCTGGATAGAGCCGAGCGTGTCGCGATAAATCTTGCGCGCCGCGTCTTCGCCGGATGACGAGGCCGCGATCACGATCGGAACCAGGCGGCTCTGCGCCATTTCGGGCGTAACTTCCATCTCGAGCATCGCCGGCTCTACGCTCGCTTTCAGGAAGAGCGGCGATCCCACCAGGGCCGAATAGCGGTGCGTTCCTTCATTGAGCAGGAGCGCATGATCGTTCGCCGACCAGGTGAAGCTCAAGCCGCCGAACGAGGCCGGAAACATAGGCCGCAACTCGGGCACGAACGACGCGCGCAGCCGAAGCGGGCGCGACGTGTTGATGTCGAGCAGCACCAGAAGCGATTGGCGGTCGAGCGGCGCGAACCACGTCTGCCGGATCGTGAATGCGCTGTGGGCATGAGTGATGGTGGTGCGGCCGGGCGACGTGGCGATCGATTCGGCCAGGTCGGCGAGCGGGATGCCTTCGATCGCGCCATCCACGTAGACGGAGAGGCGGAAATCGCGCAGGATCTTGACGGGATTGATCCAGGCTTCGAAGGTTCCGTCTTCGCGGCCCAGCAGCGCCGCGCGCCGTCCGACGGCTTCGGCGAAGCGGGTGTGCTGCGCAGGCTTGCGGATGAGAGGCTCGGCCGGGGGCAGGTTGAAGCGGGCAGGCAGGACTACACCTGTCCCTTGGGCATTCAACGGGGAACAGGCCAAGGCCAGAACGATAATGACTCGCGTAAGCACCAAAGTACTATGTTCACATGAAGCGGACGCGAGTTGTTCCAGAATACCATGTGCCGAGCCTGCTGCTACAGTCTTGTTATGCGGCTATCGGGGATTGTTCTTATCTGCTGCGTGTGCGCTGCGGCCGATGACGATCGCGGCGAGAAGATCGAACGCCTTCTCCAATCCGGCGAAGCAAGTTATCTGAAAGGCGACTATGGCGCTGCACGGCAATCGTACGAGCAAGCCTGGGAGATCGCGCAGGAGACTGAGCCTACCGACGCCGTCCGTTATACCGTGTTGAAAAAGCTGACCGCGGTGCGATCGGCCGCGGGCGACTATGCGGATGCCGAGAGCTACCTGCAGCAGGCGCTCACGTGGCGCGAAAATCAGTTCGGCCCCACCGATCCCAAGGCGATCGAAGATCTGTCGGAGGTCGCGGCTCTCTGCCGGCGCATGAAGGATTTCGATCGCGCTTTGGTGGTTCTGGATCGCGTCATGAGTCTGCACGTCAGGACCGGCGGGCCGGAGAGCCTGCCGGTAGCGGACGTTATGAGCCGCAAGGCGGCGGTCATGCTCGATCAGAAGAAGCCGGAAACCGCGGTGGTAATGCTCGCTTCCGCGATCGGCCTGCGAGGAAAACTGAGCGGCGCCGACAGTCCCACGCTGCTGCCGGATCTCGATCGTATGGGCGAGGTGACACTGTCGCTGCGGCAATACGACAAGGCGGAGGAAACGTATCGCCGCGCGCTCGTGATTCGCGAACGTCTGTACGGCCGGGAGCACGCCGACCTCATCGCGACGCTCGACGGCTTGGCGTACGCCTACTTCGGCGAGAAGAAGTACGATGATGCCGAGCCCACCTATCAGAGGCTGCTGGCAGTGTGGACCGCGTCGGCCGGCCCCACTCATCCGATGATCGCGACGGTGTTGGACAAAATGGCGGGGTTGTATGCGGACCAGAAGAAGTGGGACCAGGCTGACGATGCTGTCGCACGGGCGAATGCGGTGCGCGCGCACTTTCTGGCGCTGGGACTCGCGCAGGCTGCGGGGGTGAAGGTCACAGCGGGCGATATGCCGGCCGCCAAGGCGCTTTACGAACGCGCGCTGGCTGCCATGGATGCAGCGAATCCGTTGTTCGACGAACTGCGGGCCCAGGTAGAGAAAAATTTGAAGCTGTTCGAACCGCCGGCGAAGGCGCGTCCGGGTAAGCCGGCCTCCAGGAAGAAGTGAGTGGACTTGTTTTTCGATCGCCATGCTTGAGTTCTTTGGGGTCACCGGCTGCCGGTTCGCGCGGGCGTACTTGGGCGCGGCCGCAGCGGGTGCTGATTGCCATCACGACCCTGGGGACGTCAGCCTCGGTTTGTGCCCGCCCGCATTCGCGCTCACCGAATTCGGGTGGTGAGGGCGCATCCGAAAGCGCGTCAACCGACCGGCAACTCGGCGATGCTCCGGCCGAAAACGCAATCCAGTATCCAATCCAGCAGAATGCGCGATCGTTGGCCCATCCCCGGTATCTTCGAGAGGTATACGGCGCGCCACATCGCCCAGGCCAGCAAACCCGAGAACTGATGGCCGTAGATCTCGCCGACACCCGCGTGCCGCCCGACCAGCGCGAGTTCGCCGATCGTGTGGAACGCGAACGGCCGCGGCGCCTGGCCGCACAGTACGGCTACAACGTTCCTCGCCACCAACTCGCCTTCGCGCGTGGCATTTTGAGCGGTGGGCGCGTAAGTGCCGTCACCCTTCGGCTTGGGAACCTCGGCGCAATCGCCTAGCGCCCACACGCCCGCATAACCCGGCACCGCGCAGCAGGCGTCTACCGCGATACCTCCGTGCTTTCCTTTTGGACACGGCAGCTTCTCCAGCAGCGGGTTCGGCTTCACGCCGCCGGCCCAGATCATCAGACGCGTTCCAATGCGCCTTCCGCCTTCCAGTTCGACGAAGCCGTCGCCGGCCCTGGTGAGCCGGGTATTCAGCATCACGCGCACGCCGTGCTCCTCCAGCTTCCGCTGAGCGAAGCCCGCGAGCTTGCCGTTTAACTCCGTCAGCAGGCGTTTCCCCGGCTCCACGAGGTACGTGTTGATTTCACCCGCCGCGATGGAAGGGTAGTTCTTCGCGCTCTCCCGCGCCAGGTCGTTGATCGCGGCCATCGTTTCCACGCCCGTGAATCCGCCTCCCGCGACTACGAACGTCAGAATATCGCGTCGGCGCTCCGGGTCATTTTCCGCAGCCGCGCGCTCCAGAGCCGCCAGCACGCGGTTGCGGATTTCGACCGCATCGGCCACCGTCTTCATTGCCAGCGAGTGCTCCGGGATGCCCGCGATTCCGTGATAGTTCGCCACTGAGCCGAGTGCGATGACCAGGTGGTCCGCACTTATGGAACGCTCCACGCCCGGTTCGACGTTCAGCGTGACGGAGCGGCTCGCGAGGTCGATATTCGTCACCCGCCCTTGTTCGAACGCGATATGCGGCGAGATCTGGCGAGGCGGTGCGGCGATGTGGCGCGCGTCCAATTCGCCCCCAGCCACTTCGGTGAGCATCGGGGTGAAGAGCAGGAAATTCTTCTCGTCCACGAGCGTAATTCGTTTGCGGCCGTCGCCGGGCAGAAGCCGCGCCAGTCCGCGCGCGGTGTTCAGGCCGGCGAAGCCCGCCCCCAGGATGACTACGTGGCAATCCCGCGGCAGCAACCTGTTCCTCCTGGCCACCTCGAACTTCTTCCACGCCCGCCAGGCGATCACCGCTCCCCCGATTGCGGCGCCCGCTGCCGGGGCCCTTCTGGTGTTTGTCCGTCCCATGGCTATTCGCAAATCCCCAGGATGTTGCTTTCCGTCGGCAACGTCTGCTTCCACGCCCGGATAAGGTTTTGGTACGCATGTCCCACGGGACGGATGTTGCGGTCCAGGTCCACCAGCCCGAGCGCGTTGACCGTCCCGTTGTCCTCGCGCAGCCCGCTGTCCCAGTCCACCTGATCCTGCAGACTGTACCAGGTGAAGCCCACCAGCGGAACGCCGTCGCGCTTGAGCCGGTGGACGTTCGCCCATTCTTTTTTCAGCCACTTCACCGAGTCCGGCTCGGAGTAGTTGGTCTCGGTGTGCATCACCGGCAGGTTGTAGCGCGCGAAATACTCGTGCGTGATCGGGTAGTACCCGAAGATCTCGCCCGAAAGCGTGATCGTGCCATCCGCATGCACCAGATTCTCGTTCGTGGCGTAATAATCGTTGCCCATCACGCAGCGATTGCGAACGTGATGCTGCAGGAACCAGTGGTATTCATCTCGCGTCATACCGTTCTCCATCAGGTATTCGTATATGGTCGCGTTCAGGTGGTGCCCATAGGTCAGGTCGAGCGAGAGAAAGCGCTTCTCGTTATACCGGCGCGCGTAATCCTGGCAATCCGGCCCGTCGGGATGGAAATACTGCGTGGACTCGCTCTGAACGAAGATGGCATCCGGCCTCACCTTCAGGATGGCGTGCATTCCCCGTACATTCGATTGACAGAGATGTTTAAGCGCCGTGACGAAGGCCCGGTCGCTCCGGAGTTGTTCGTTCCACCAGCCGAATTGCGCTGAAAACGTCGCCGCGATAAAGATCTCGTTCACCGGTGTGTAGAATCGCAGCCAGGGGTAGCGGCGCGCGAAGGCATCGGCGTACTCCACGAATAGTTTTGGCCAGTCGGGATTCTGAAAGTTCCCGATCCAATCCGGCACGCCGAAGTGGCAGAGGTCGGCGATCACGGTGACCTTTTGCTCACGCAGCGCATGCAACGTTTCGTCGGCGAAGCTCCAGTCGTACTTGCCCGGGCCCTGGTGGACCGAATAGTAAGGCGGGCCGTACCGCAAAGTCTCGATTCCGAGTTCGCGCAGCAGCTGAAAATCATCGTGCCAGCGCTGGTAGTGTTTCGTTTTGGCAAGTTCGTCCTGGCGGACCGTCCTGCCCTTCCATTGAATCGTCGGATAGCTGTTTTCGATTCCCGTCGCAAACATGAACTGGGGCATACCGAATCCTCAAGGAAGAATGTCCAGTCGGCCGCCGTCGACTACCAGGGTCGTGCCCGTGATGAACCGCGCCTCGGGCGCTGCCAGAAAACAAACTGCGGCGGCGATATCCTCGGGTTTGCCGATCGCACCCTGCACCTTCTCGACGCCGCTCTTGATATTCGGGTTGTTCCACAACATCGGCGTATCCACCGCGCCGGGCGCCACACAGTTGATGCGCAGCTTCTTCGGAGCAATCTCCTCGGCGAAGCCCCGCGTGAACGCCTCCATGCCGCCCTTCGAACTGGCGTATGGAACCACGTTTTTCGTCGTTTCGTGCGCATGCACCGAACTGATGTTGACGATGGCTCCGCCCGGCCGCATGTGCGGAGCTGAATACTTGCAGAACAGAAACACGGAGCGGAGATTGACGTTCAGCACCTTGTCCCAATCTTCGTCCGGCAGATCGAGCACCGGCTGAAACGTCATCATCGCCGCATCATTCACCACCACGTCGATGCGTTTCCAGCGATCCACCACCAACTTCACCGCCGCCTTCACCTCGCCGGGGTCCCCCACATTGCACTTGGCGAAAATCGCTTCGCCTTTCGCCGCGTGAATCTCCTGAACGGTCTGGTTGCCGTGCTGCTCATTCAGGTCTACGACGGCGACCTTGCCGCCCTCATGGGCAAACTGGACGGCGCACGCCTTACCGATACCCGAGCCCCCGCCCGTTACTATGCAGACTTTATCCTGGAATCGCATCGTTCTCCTTCAGTCCTACCGAATCGATATGTAAGATGTTCAAGTCGATCTTCTTCGGTGCATTCCCTTTTCCAACACGATACTGAATTCGTGAAATGCCGGGCATCGCCCTTCAGTGTGCATGAATATGCGGATCGCGTCCGCGCTTGTGGGCGAAGTGACGCTGGAAACTCATCTGCTCGACATTCCAATGTCCGTGCATCTCAGCGTCTTCCATGCCGCTTCTCCGCAAGCCGGTTACCTGCTTTGGCTGTGGAACGTCTGCATGTGGATCTGCGGCTTCATCCTCGTGGTGGTGACCGGCGCCCTCGCTTACATCCTGGTCCGTTTCCGCCGGCGTGACGATCGAGAGCCCGACCAGCGGACCGGCAACCGCACGCTCGAAATCGTCTGGACTGCAGTTCCCATCGCGCTGGTCACGACATTGTTCGTGCTCAGCGTGATCACTGCCCGCGCGGTGGACCGGCCGCTGCGCACACCGGACATCATCGTCACGGGACATCAATGGTGGTGGGAGGTTCGTTACCCTGCTGCCGGAGCCGTCACGGCGAATGAAATCCATCTGCCGGCCGGCCGTGATACCCTGCTCCAGATCGACGCCGCCGACGTAGTCCACGATCTCTGGGTACCCGAACTGAGCCGCAAAATCGACGCCGTTCCTGGCCGTCACAACTATATTTGGATCACGGCTACACGGCCCGCTACCTACTTGGGCGCCTGTGCGGAGTTCTGTGGCCCGCAGCACGCCTGGATGCGTTTCCGCGCCGTCGTCGACACGCCCGAAACGTACGATTCGTGGGTTGCCGCTCAAGCGGCGCCCGCCGGCGGACCCGCCGCGGCGGACGCGATGCTCGGGCGGACGCGCTTTTCCCAACTCACCTGCGCTAACTGCCATGCCATCCGCGGCGTCAACTCGCAGCAGCCCTACGCACCCGATCTCACGCACGTCGCCAGCCGCGCCATGCTCGCGGGCGAGCGCCTCGCGAACACGCCGGCCAACCTCCGCGACTGGCTGCATGAGCCCAACCTCATAAAGCCGAACTGCCTTATGCCCAACCTCAATCTTTCCGATCAGGACCTGAGAGCGCTGTCCGCTTACCTCGAGGGACTCCGGTGAGCGATATCCCCGTATCTCCGGAACTCATAGCCGACGAATATCCCGAAGCGGCGCGCAGCGCCTGGCTGGAGTGGATCAGCTCGGTCGATCACAAACGGATCGGCATAATGTACATGCTGGCGACGCTGGCGTTTTTCACGCTCGGCGGCATAGAGGCGTTGCTCATGCGCATTCAGCTTGCCTGGCCGGGGCTCCACGTTCTCAGCCCCGACATGTACGACCAGGTTTTCACGATGCACGGCACTACCATGGTGTTCCTGGTCGTGGTCCCCATGCTGTTGGGTTTTGCGAACTATCTCACGCCGCTCATGATCGGCGCGCGCGACATGGCGCTTCCACGCCTGAACGCCTTCAGCTTCTGGATCTTCCTGTTCGGCGGCATCCTTCTTTATCTCAGCTTCGTCTACGGCCACGCGCCCGATGCGGGCTGGTTCGCCTACACGCCCCTCAGCGAGAAGGGTTACTCCTCGCGCTACGGCATGGATTACTGGGCACTCGCGCTGCTCGGCATCGGTGTCGGAACAGTCGCCACGGGCGTGAACCTGATCGTCACCGTTCTCAATCTCCGTACCGGCGGCCTCACCATCCGCCGGCTCCCGCTCTTCGTCTGGATGGTCCTGGTCAACTCGTTCCTGATCCTGATGGCCCTCCCTGCGCTCAACGCATCCCTCGTCATGCTCCTGATCGACCGGCAGCTCAACGCACATTTCTTTATGCATCTCGGCGGCGGCTCGCCCGTGCTTTGGCAGCATTATTTCTGGGCCTTCGGCCACCCCGAGGTCTACATTATGGTGCTGCCCGCGTTCGGCGTCATCTCCGAGGTGGTGCCGGTCTTCTCGCGCAAGCCTATCTTCGGCTACGGTTTCGTTGCGGCCTCGACGGTTGCCATCGCGCTCCTCAGCCTGGGCGTCTGGGCCCACCATATGTTTGCCGTCGGCCTCGGACACGCCTGGGATTACGCTTTCGGCGCATCCAGCCTCCTCATCGCCGTTCCGACGGGCGTCAAAGTCTTCAACTGGATCGCGACCATGTGGGGCGGCTCCATCCGCTTCACCACGTCGATGCTTTTTGCCATAGCGTTCCTCTTCACGTTCACTATAGGCGGCCTGAGCGGCGTTTCCTTCGCCACCTTCCCGCTGGATTGGCAGACCACGGATACGTATTATGTGGTGGCCCACATGCACTACGTCCTGTTCGGCGGAACCCTCTTCGCCATGATGGCCGCGATCTATTACTGGTTCCCGAAATTCAGCGGGCGCATGCTTTCGGAGCGCATCGGAAGAGTCCATTTCATTCTCATGTTCGTCGGGTTTCACATGACATTCTTCATTCAGCACTTCCTGGGGCTCGACGGAATGCCGCGTCGCGTTTACACCTACCCCGACCTCCCCGGCTGGGGTGTGATGAATTTGATCTCGACCGTCGGCGCCTTCGTCATCGGCATTTCCGTTCTCGTGCTGCTCTGGAACATTCAGACCAGTCTGCACGCGGGTGCGCCCGCCGGCGATAATCCCTGGAACGCCTGGACTCTGGAATGGGCCACCACCTCCCCGCCGCCCGCACACAATTTCGATGCCGTCCCGCCCGTCCGCAGTGCGCGCCCGCTTTGGGACCTCGCCCACGCCGCGGGGGAACGCCCATGACGCGCCTCGACACCCCTCGCCTCGCCGTCGCGGCTTTCCTGCTTTCCGAGGCCGCATTCTTCGGCTTTTTGATCGCCGCTTATGTCTATTTCTATCCCGCGTCATCGGGCGCGGCGCGGAATTATCTCGATCCGCCGCGAACCCTGATCTTTACTATTTGCCTGCTCGCCTCCAGCGGGACAATGTGGCTGGCCGAGCGCCGCCTGAGCGCCGATGCCCGCAACGGCTTTCGACTGTTGCTCGGTATCACCATCGCTCTGGGCGCAATCTTCCTTGCCGGCCAGGGCCTCGAATACGCCGGCCTGATTTCAAAGGCAGTCACTCCCGAGCGCAACCTTTTCGGCGCGACCTTCTTCACGCTCACCGGTTTCCACGGGTTCCACGTTCTGTGCGGCCTGGTATCGCTGGGCGCCCTGCTGGCACTCACGTTCCACAGCCACTGGGGAGAATCGGCGCGACGAGGCGTCGGCGCCATCGCGCTCTACTGGCACTTCGTCGATGCCGTCTGGATCGTCATCTTCAGCCTCGTCTATCTCACGGTGTGGTTATGAGCAGTTCCGCGTTCTTCTTCTCCGCCTGGGACTGGAAACCGTCGGTCGTCGCCGGCTGCCTGGCTCTTATTGCAGTCTACGCTTTCCTGATGCGCCGGCGCTTTTCCGCGCGAGCCGCGGCATGGATGGGTGCCGTAACGCTCATCTTGCTTGCACTGGTCTCGCCGCTCGATGTCCTCGCCGACAACTATCTCTTCTGCCTGCACATGACCAAGCACATCCTTTTCGTTCTGGTAATACCTGCGCTCCTGCTCATGGGCCTGCCCCCGGAGGTCGGACCTCGCTTCCTGCGGCGGCTGACCATTCCGCCCGCCGTTTCATGGGCCGCCGGCATTGGCGTCATGGCGGTGTGGCACATTCCTCGTCTGTTCAATGCCGCGCTCGCCAGTGAGCCGCTCCATATCGCCGAGCACCTGTCGCTTCTCGCCGGCGGAACCCTTTACTGGTGGCCCGTCTTTTCCCCGTTTCGCGAACTCCGCCTGAGCCCCGTCCCGCAAGCCGCGGCATACCTGTTCACTTCCTGCCTGGCCTGCACCTCCATCGGCATCGTCATCACATTCGCGCCCGTGCTGCTCTACCCGGCGTACGCACATCCCGCCGACGCCTACGGAATTCTCGCCACCATCCGGAACCAATGGGGCATCTCCCCGGGGCTCGACCAGCAGATCGGCGGTCTTCTCATGTGGGTGCCTTGCTGCCTCGTTTACCTGGCCGCCACGCTTGCCATGTTCGCGCGCTGGTACGGCCGGGAAGACTCCGATTTTGTGGTGGAGGCCTGATGCCAAACGCGCAGCGACCGCCCGGATGGAAGGAGCCGCTGCCGGATCGCCTGCCGCGGCCCACGTATTGGCCGGCTGCTCTCGCGCTCGGCGCAACCATGGCCCTGCTCGGCCCGGTAAGCCTGATGGCTGTCACGGTCGTGGGCGTCTGCGTGGCCGCCATAGCCCTGGCAGGCTGGATCGGAGAAATCGTGCATGAATGAGACGCACGATCCGTCCCGGCCGCGGGGTAACCTGCTTTCGCGTCTGACGCTCAGGATCGGATGTTTGGGGGCGATCGTCGCCGCGCCCTTCCTGCTGATAGCCAACCTGGTAAGCACCGCACCATCCGACAGCGAGCAGGAGCGCGAGCGCGAACTCGCCGCGCGCCGCCGGAAGTTTTTGGTCCTGGTCAGCGTGGCATTGGGATTTGTCGGCGCCGCGTTGATCGCAGTGCCGGTCGTGGGATTTCTGCTCGCGCCGCTGTTCCAGAGGATCGACCGGCGATGGCGCGGTGTAGGCACGGTTGCCTCATTTCAGAAGGGCCAGACGGTAGAGGTCCGGTTCGAGGATGCTTCGCCGGTCGCCTGGGCGGGTGTAACCGGCCAGACTGCCGCCTGGCTGCGCTGCGAGCCCGACGGGCGCTTCATTGCCTTCGCCGTCAATTGCACTCATCTGGGCTGCCCGGTGCGCTGGCTCGAATCGGCCGAGCTGTTCATGTGCCCCTGCCATGGCGGCGTGTATTACAAGGACGGCACCGTGGCGGCAGGCCCCCCGCCGCAACCGCTGATCCGATATCCCGTTCGCGTCCAGAACGGCACGGTCGAAATTCTCGCCAGCCCTACGCCGATCACATAGCCATGCGTTTCCTCTGCAAAGCTTGGGAGTGGTTCGACGCCCGCACCGACGCCTCGAAGGTGATTGGGCCGATCATGCGCCATCCCGTACCGCCGCGCACCGGCTGGATGTACGTTTTCGGTAGCGCCACCCTGTTCGCGTTGTTTATCCAGGTGTTCACCGGCATCGCGCTGGCGACCGCCTACGTTTCCAGCGCCGGCCAGGCCTATGCTTCTCTCCAGTGGATCACGCACGAGGCGTTCCTCGGCCGCCTGCTGCGCGGGATGCACTATTTCGGCGCCTCCGCCATGGTGCTGCTGGTCGGCGTTCACGCCATCCGCACGTTTCTGACGGGCTCGTACAAGTTCCCGCGCGAACTGAACTGGGTGGTCGGCGTCATTTTGCTCGGCCTCACCATTCTGATGGGTTTTACCGGCCAGTTGCTGCGCTGGGACCAGAACGGCGTCTGGTCGACCGTCGTTGCCGCCGAGCAGGCCGGCCGCGTCCCGATCATAGGCCACTGGCTGGCCCGCCTGCTGCTGGGCGGTCAGACGGTGGGGGGAGCGACGCTCAGCCGCTTCTTTGCCTACCACGTCTTTTTCATCCCAGCCCTCATCTTCGCGATGGTGGCGCTGCATCTCGGCCTGGTGTTGCGCCATGGCATATCGGAGAAGCCTCACCCGGCGCACCCGGTCGATCCCAATACCTATCGCGCCTGGTACGAAAACCTGCTGCACCGGGAAGGTGTACCCTTCTGGCCCGACGCTGCGTGGCGCGACGTCGTTTTCGGCGTGATTGTCGTGGCGGGGGTGGTCTTTCTCGCCTGGCGTTTCGGACCGCCGGAGCTGACCCGTCCGCCCGATCCCACCATCATTCGCGCCTACCCCCGGCCGGACTGGTATCTGCTCTGGTACTTCGCCGTGCTGGCGCAGCTTCCGCACGGGACCGAGTCCTACGTGATTGTCGGCGCGCCCCTTGCCGCCGGCATTTGTCTCATCATCCTGCCGCTCGTCTTCAACCGCGGACAACGCGCGCCTTCACGCCGCCCTTGGGCAGTGGCTGCCGTCCTGATCATCGTACTGGCGGTCGGCACTCTCTGGTATCAGGGCGAGCGCTCACCCTGGTCGCCGGACTTCGACGCAAAGCTCCTCCCTGCCGCACTCGTTCCAGGTGCGCCTCCCCAGGTCTCCCAGGGCGCCGAACTCTTCCACTCCAAAGGCTGCGAGTATTGTCACATGATCGCCGGACAGGGCGGCAGGCGCGGACCCGACCTGACCAATGTTGCCGGCCGTCTCACACCGGAACAGATCACGCTCCGCATTCTGAATGGCGGATACAACATGCCGGGTTTTGCGAGCAGCCTCAAGCCGGAAGAGGTAAACGTGATGGTGAGATTCTTGAGCACGTACCAGCAGCGCTATACAGAGGCAGGCACGCGCTGATCAACCGCAGAGGATGCGCTCTGAACGGCCGGCCACGGATGCCCGCCCCGATCCAAGGCATTGCAAACACGAAATTCATGGCCACACTGCTTATGATTCTTGGAAATTCGGAAATAGCCGTTGATCTTCGGCTTTAGTATTACCGCCGGGCGCCGCCCCGCCTGCTTGCGGCCGGTTTGCGGATCGAAAGTCAACCAAAGGAAATCGCCTGTGTCCGGCACAAACGCTGTCTTCACCAGGATTCCTTACCTTACCTTGGGGCTGCGCTCAGTCTGTTTCCAGTTGCCGGTTCCGGCAGCCGCGTCCCGAAGATTAGGAACGGCGAGGATCCATCCGGCTCACACAGGCGGCTTTTTGCAAAAACACTGGCGCCAGCACGGCCCGGTGGAGTTCTGCTCGACAGATGCTTTTCCTGCTAGCACCTAGGTCTCGCGGCCCAGCGCCATTACCATGTAGCGGGCGCGCGTCGTGCCTACGTTGCGCCAGCCGTGATGTTCGCCCGAAGCGACCCAGGCGACGCTCCCAGGCCCTAGCCGGCTGGTCTTGCCCGAAATGGTCACCTCCATCGTGCCGTCGCGGATCATGATCATCTCTTCGTGAACGTGGCTGTGAGGCGGATGCGGCGCCTCGCCGGGCGCCAGATCCGTCTCGTGCAACTCCACGGTGAACCCGGTATGCGTTTCGCCTTTGAAGATTGCCCGCTGCCGGTTACCGCCTTTTTCCTTCACCGGCAGGTCTTCATAACGCCAGGTTGTGGACCTAAGAACTTCGCTCCGCGCCTGCCCGCCGGCGGCCGCCAATAGGGCCACAGCTTTACTCAAATCCCTGCGGGTGTAATTCATGGCTTAACCCATCGCCGAAAATTTCTCAGGCTCGATCTTATAGAGCACTCGCACTTCGCCCGGCTGCGAAAAGGGATACTTGTCTTTCCCGAGGTATTTCTTTGCCATTTTGTCGATGTGCTTGTCGGCCCCTTCTTCCGTGATATCGACGACACGCCCGCGCACTTCGAGGTAGTGATAGGGATTGTCGGGATCGATAATCGCCA
>Ga0070741_10006650_pt1 | contig 24648 bp, 25 predicted proteins | sample Coa_R1_4_FD_66440 | JGI IMG/M metagenome (GOLD analysis project Ga0070741, IMG submission 66440) | Surface soil microbial communities from Centralia Pennsylvania, which are recovering from an underground coalmine fire - Coalmine... | ecosystem: Environmental > Terrestrial > Soil > Unclassified ... | reverse complement strand
GGCCCGTACGGCGACTGAAGGAATCGACCTGCGGGAATCACCGGTGCGGGCGGGCCCGTCCGGAGCGGCGGCGTTGCCTCTCCCCGCCGTCTGCTTCGATCAGGGCTCGCCCGCCTTCGGCCGATTCCCTTCCGTGGGCGCGACCACGCCGCTCCAGAAGTAAGGATTCTGTAACGGATCGCGGGCTGGGCGGCTGTTCTCGGCGCGTACGCTGTCGAGATGATCGAGGAGCTCGACGACCGGGAGATCGACGCGTTCCTGCGCGAGCAGGTCGTCGGCAGGGTCGGCTGCCATGCCGAGGGCGAGACCTACGTCGTCCCCGTGCTCTACGTCTGGGACGGGCAGTGCATCTACGTCCAGTCGATCGAGGGCCGAAAGATCCGGATGATGCGCACGAATCCGAAGGTGGTCTTCGAGGTGGACGAGTACCGGCCGGGGGAGGGGTGGCGGAGCGTGATCGTCGACGGGGTCTACGAGGAGCTGGACGAAGCGGAGGCGCGGGAAGCGCTCGCACTGCTCGTCACGCGCTTCGGCGAACGGCGCCGGAACGACGACGGCGCCCGGCCCGAGCGGACGCCGGTCGCGTTCAGGATTCGCCGGACGGCGGCGACCGGCCGCAGGGTCGCGCGGCTCGCCGGCTAACCGCCTGGCTACCCTGACCGGGTGAGCCGGATCAACCCGACGGTACGCGGCTTCCTGATCATCGCCGCCGTCTCGGCGGTGATCGTCGCGCTGCAGCTCGAGGCCACCCTGACGGCGCTCTTCCTCCTGGCCCGAATCGCGTTCCTGCTCGCGATCGCCTTCTTCGTCTACCTGATGTGGCGCGAGCGGCGCCAGGAGATCTCGGTCTGGTCGCGGCGGGCGCAAGCCGTGTTCTACGGCGCCGCGGCGCTGATCGTCGCCGACATCGCGGCGATCACGTTCGCCCACCACTCGGGCCTCGACTCGGTCGTCTTCGTGATCGTCCTCGCCGCCGCCGCGTTCGCCATGTGGCGTACGTGGCGCGACCAGCACACCTACGCCTGAGCTAGGCCCGGACGCGTGCGGACGCCCCGTCGAGGGCGTCCAGGGCGGTGCGGACGTCCACCATCCGGCCGACGAAGATCGGCGTGTCGCGCTCGGTGTACCGGCTCGCCTCGCTCTCCCGCAGGCGCAGCATCAGGTGCATGAAGTCGGCGGGCTCGTCGCACTCGAACGCGGTCATGAACTCCTGGTCGTCGATCCCGAACGAGTACGTCGTGTGGTTGTGGATGCCGGGGAACTCCTCGCGGCCGATCCGGATGTGCTCGTCCATCGCCCGCTGCCGGTCGGCCTCGGGCAAGGCGTACCAGGGGCGAGCCTTCACGAACGGGTACACGACCAGGTACGGCTGGTCGTGCGGCGTGATCTTCCTGGCCCGACGGGCGCTCGTGTACCGCGACGCCATCGTCGTCGCGAGGTAGGAGTACGGCGTCGTCAGCCAGCCGGCCAGCGGCGTCGCGTTCAGATCGGCGCCGAGCTCCCCGAGGTCGTCGTAGCGCTCGGTGATCTTCCAGAGGAAGAAGTCGCAGTCAGGACGGACGCCCGCGCAGGTGTACGCGCGCAGGCCGCTCATCCGCTCCGTCCACGCCTCGACGACGTCGGCGAAGGCGTCCTTGCCGGCCGCTCGTTCCTCCACCGGCAGCAGGCGCCAGGCGGGATCGACGCGATAGAAGGTGTAGGCGACGTACTGGCCGCTCACGGCCAGGAATGCTAGCCGCCGGTCGCGGGGCGGCAGCGCTTGACGAGCGTGCCCGCCCGCGCCGCCTCCGCGGCCGCGCGAACGACGGGGAGGCTCGACTTCGGCGTGTCGTCGGCGTAGAAGACACCCGACTGCCACCGATCGAGATCGGACTCGTCGCTGACGTGGAAGAACAGGAGCCCGACCACGGTGGGCTGGCAGGCGACGAGCTGGAGCGCCTGCCGGTAGTAGCGGCCCTGCGTCCGCTCGTCGACCGCGTCGCCGGCGGACGGGCGCGCCTCGTTGGTGTAGATCGACCGCTTGAGCGGGTCGGCGGCGGCCGTCTGCACGCCGAACTCGTCGTAGAGGATCGGCAGCGTCCTTCCCCGCTGGGCGGTGCCGTCGAACGCCTGCCCGAGGGCGGCGACGAGCTTCGGGTAGTCGGCGATCGAGATCGTCGTCGACCGCGGGTGGGTGAAGGTCGGCGGGAGCCTGGAGGAGTCGAGGTAGGGATGGAAGGCGAGCCAGTCCATCACCGGCCGCTTCCGGCCGCTGCGGCGGTACGCCAGGCCCAGGTCGCGGATGAATGCCGTCGGCGAGTGGGTGGGACGGGACGATTTCGGGTCGTCGCCGCCCCGGGGGGAGATCGCACCGCCGATCACGGTGACTCCCGGCGCCGCGGCCTTCAAGCGGTCGTAGGTCAGCGCGAGCAGGCTGAGGTAGCGCGATGCCGCCGCGTCGAGGCCTGTTCGCGTGAACTGCGGCATCCAGAAGCGGTTCAGGTTCGGCTCGTTGCCGATGATCAGGTCGCGCACGGACGGCACGAGCCGCGGAATCGACGCGGCGTACGAGGCGAACTGCGACCGTGCGGTGGGTGTCAGCGGGGTGACGCTCGACCCGTACGGATACACGGAGACGAAGACACGGATCCCCGCGAGCGAGGCGGCCTGGGCGGCGTTGGCCAGGCCGAGCAGGTCGTTGCCGACAAGCTCCGTCTGGCCGGGCGCCCAGAGCGCGGTCAGCCGGATGGCGTCGAACCCGGCCAGGCTGGCGAGCCGCATCTTCGCGTCCGACGCCAGGAGGTCGCCCTGCTTGCCGGCGTCCTCGGCCGCGCCGACCATGATCGGATGCCGCCCGGCGACGGCGGAACCGGCCGTCGCTGCGAGCACGGCCAGAAGGCAGGCGATTGACGCGAATACCGTACGCATCGAGACCCCGGGCGACCCCGGAAGAAAACCGTCACAAACGTGTCGGTTTCTTCGGCCGGAACCTTAAGGTTCCTTCACAACCGTCACCGTCTTGCTGGCGACGGCGAGCGGTGGCCCGGGGTTGACGGGCGCGCGCATGCTGACCGTGAACCGATAGCGGCCGGGAGCCAGGCGGGTCCGCCTGAAGGGGACGAGCGTCCGCTCGCCGGCGAGCGCCTTGCCGCGAGCGACGAGCGTGGTCGAGTGCCGGGGGAGCTTCTCGATCCGGGCGTAGACGGTGCAGTCGATGTCGCAGGTCACCGCGAGCGCGCCGGTGCCGGCCGCGATCGACCGGATGCGCGGGTACCCCACCCGCGCCTTCGGCGTCAGCTCGAGCCCCTCGCAGTGGGCGATCACGCCGCCGCGGACGTCGCGGGCGGCGGCCCGGAAGGGCTCGAGGCTCGACTTCGGCGTGCCGTCCGTGTAGTAGAGGCCGGACTGGAAGCGGTCGAGGTCGGATTCGTCGATCGCGTGGAAGACGAAGATGCCCATCACGTTCGGCTGGCAGAACGCCATCGAGAGCGCCTGCTGGTAGTACGCCGACTGCGTCGCCTCGGGCGCGGGCTTGATCGTCGCCGGCTCCCGGCCCGTGTACAGGGACGACTTGGCGCTCGGGATCTGCGTCTCGATCCCGTACTCGGCGTACAGGATCGGCAGCGTCGACCCGGGCTGCCCCGTGCCGTCGAACGCCTTGCTCAGCAGGCCGACGAGCTTCGTGTAGTCGGCGACGCCGACCGGCGTCGAGTTCGGGTGCGCGAAGGTCGGGGGGATCATCGAGTTCTCCGGGTACGGATGGATCGCCAGGGCGTCCATGACCGGCCCGGAGAGCCCGCTCGCACGGTAGGCGGTCCCGAGGTCCTGGATGAACGCCGTCGGCGAGTGCGTGTCGCGGCCGGTTCCCGGACGGTCGATTCCGCGGGGCGAGATCGCACCGCCGAAGACGCGGGTCTCGGAGTCGACGCCTTTCAACGCCGTGTAGGTGCGGTAGAGGAGCGACAGGTACGCCGGTGCCGCCGCGTCTGTGCCGTCCGGGTTGAACTGCGGGAGCCAGAACCGGTTCAGGTTCGGCTCGTTGCCGATGATGAAGTTGCGCAGGTCCGGGATCTGGCGCGCCAGGCCGGCGGCATACGAGGCGAAGCTCGCCTGGTCGTCCTGGCTCAGCGGGGTCGTCCTGCTGCCGAAGTTGTAGACCGACACGAACGTCTGCATCCCGTCGAGCTTGGCCGCCTGCGCGACGTTGCCCAGCACGTTGACCTCGTCGGCGCTCGGCTGGCTCTGGCCCGGGGCCCAGATCGAGGTGACGCGCACCGTGTCGAACCCGGCGAGCCGCAGCAGGTCCATCTTCGCCTTCGCCTCAGTCAGCGACTGCTGCTTGACCTGGTCCTCGGCCGCGCCGACGAGCATCGTCGGGCCCCCGGCACGGGCCGCGGGCGCGACGAGGAGGACGGCTGCGGCCACGACCCCGAGGAACCTCACGCGGGCCAAGATAGCCTGAGGTTGTAATGAAAGAACGAATTCAGGCGCAGCTGAAAGCGCTTCCGGCTGCGATCGGCGTCTACGTCTTCCGGGCCGCGGACGGCCGCGTGCTCTACATCGGCAAGGCCAAGTCGCTGCGCTCGCGCGTCCGGTCGTACTTCCAGCAGGGCGGCGACGGAAGGCCGCAAATGGGCCAGCTGGTCGACCGGATCGCCGACATCGAGGTGATCGTCACGGGCACGGAGGCCGAGGCCCTCCACGTCGAGCAGAACCTCGTCAAGCGCCACCGCCCGCCGTTCAACATCCGCCTGCGCGACGACAAGTCGTTCCCGTACATCGCCGTCACCGTCGAGGACGACTACCCGCGCGTGATGTTCACGCGCGAGCGCCATCGACGGGGCGTCGTCTACTTCGGGCCGTATGCGAACGCCAAGAAGGTGCGCGAGACGCTGGACGTGCTCAACCGCGTGTTCCAGTACCGCCCCTGCGAGGGGCCGAAGCCGGGCAGGCACTCGGGCATCCCGTGCCTCGACTACCACATCGACCGCTGCCGCGCGCCGTGCGTCGGCTACGTCGCGAAGGAGGAGTACCGGGAGATCATCGACCGCGTGATCGAGTTCCTCTCCGGCGAGACGCGCCCGGTGCTGCGCGACCTGGAGCGGCGGATGCAGGAGGCCGCGGCCGAGGAGCGGTTCGAGGATGCCGCGCGGTACCGGAACCGGCTGTTCGCGATCCGCCACCTCGCCGAGCGGCAGGCGGCCGACCGGCGCTCCGTCGGGACCGTCGACGTGATCGGCATCGCGATCGACGGCGACCGCGCGGCCGTCCAGATCTTCCCGCTCCGGGACGGCAAGCTCGTCGACCGCTACGGCTTCCACCTGGAGAACGTCGAGGGACAGGACACCGCGGCGGTGCTCGAGGCGTTCGCGCTCGAGTACTACGGCTCGTCGCCGAGCGTCCCGCCGCAGCTCGTCGTTCCGCCCGACGCGGGCGACACCGCCGCGCTCGAGGAGTTCCTGTCCGACCGGCGAGGATCGCGGGTCGAGGTGCGAGCTCCCGCCCGCGGCGAGAAGCGCCGTCTGCAGCAGCTGGCCGACCAGAACGCCCGGCTGGCCGTCCAGTCCGAGCGCTTCCAGTCCGAGCAGCGGCGGCTGCGCCGGGTCGAGGCGCTCGAGGAGCTTCGCGAGGTGCTGAACCTCGAGAGCCTGCCGATCCGGATCGAGTGCTTCGACATCTCGAACATCCAGTCCGAGTCGCCGGTCGGCTCGATGGTCGTCTTCCAGGACGCGGTCGCGCACAAGGCGCACTACCGCAAGTTCGGCGTCGACCGCCTCGACGGGCCCGACGACTTCGCCGCGATCGCCGAGGTCGTCTCGCGGCGCTTCGCGCGGCTGACCACGGCGACCGCCGACGACTACGACGAGAGCTTCGGGACGAGGCCGAACCTGGTCGTGATCGACGGAGGCAAGGGGCAGCTCTCGGCTGCGCTGGGGGCCATGCAGGCGTTCGACCTTCCCCGCGTGGCGGTGATCTCGCTGGCCAAGCAGGAGGAGGAGGTGTTCGTGCCCGGCCGGCCGGACCCGATCGTGCTGCCGCGAGACTCGGCCGGGCTGCAGCTGCTCCAGCGGATCCGGGACGAGGCGCACCGCTTCGCGCTCGGCTTCCACCGCCAGCGGCGCGACGCCCGGGCGCGCGGCTCGCTCTTCGACGAGCTCCAGGGGGTCGGCCCGGCCCGCCGCCGCGCCCTTCTGCGCCATTTCGGCTCGACGGAACGGCTGCTCGAGGCGACCCAGGAGGAGCTCGAGGGCGTCCCCGGCGTCCCGCCGAAGACGGCGCGGGCGATCTACGCGCAGCTGCACAAGGCCGGCCGTTAGCGTGGGGGAAAGGCTTCCGGGCCGCACGACGCTCCGGCGCAGGGCGCTCTGCATGGGCGCCGGCGGGCTCGTGGTCCTCGCCGTCGCGGGGTGCGGCGGCACAAGCGCTCAGCCCGCCACGACCGCTCGGGCGTCGACCACGACGGCTGCTCCGGCCGATCCGGGACGGGACGCCATCGAGGCGTTTGCCGCCGCCGCGCGCCGGGGGCGGGCCGCGTCCCTCTGGCGGATGCTGTCCACGTCGTCGCGTGAGCGGCTCGGCCCGACGCTCCGGGCCTTTCGCAGGGACTCTCTGACCGAGCTGCGGAGGGGCGTCGGCTCGCTCGAGCGGTTCCGCGTGATCGTGTCCGAGCGGATCACTCCCGAGCTGGGCGTCGTCGCGATCGACGGCTGGCGGCGCGACGGCCGCTCGAGCCGCCGCGCCGTCTACGCGGCCGTGCTCCGTCTCGAGCGGTCGAGCTGGAAGGTCGAGCTCGGCGGCCCGGTGACGATCCGGCCGATCGGCCCGGACCCGGGCGCCAGGGAGCGAGTCGCCGCGCAGGTGGCGGCCGCCGTCCGCGGCCCGGGCGGCGCCGGAACCGCCGTGATGTACGTCGACGGGCAGACGGTGAGCCCGACGGTCGCCGGAACCGCGAGCGACTCGACCCTGTACGCCAACTTCGACCCCGGACTCGACCGGGGCCGTCACACCGTCGTCGTCTTCGCGACCGACGGCCGCGAGGCGTCTGCGACCGCCTGGGCCTTCACGGTCGCCAAAGGCGGCTAGGGCGCAGCCGCGCTGCGCCCTAGAACGCCTTGGGAAGGACCAGCACCAGGATTGTCAGCCAGCCGACGGCGACGGTGAGGAAGCGCATGGACCTCACCCTACGCAGGCGATGTTAAAGCGCAATGAGAGCGTGTTAGAACGCCGTTAGAACCGCGTTAAATCTCGCCCTCGGGCGCCATGAACGGATAGCGGTAGTCGCGCGGCGGGACGAAGGTCTCCTTGATCGTGCGAGGCGAGACCCACCGGATCAGGTTCCACATCGACCCGGCCTTGTCGTTCGTACCGGACGCGCGCGCGCCGCCGAAGGGCTGCTGGCCGACGACGGCGCCGGTCGGCTTGTCGTTCACGTAGAAGTTGCCCGCCGCGTACTGGAGCTTCGAGCCGGCCAGCTCGATCGCCGCTCGATCCCGGGCGAAGACGGCGCCGGTCAGCCCGTAGGGGGCGGTGCGATCGACGAGCTCGAGCGTCTGCTCGTAGTCGCGCTCCGGGTAGACGTAGGTCGTGACGACCGGGCCGAACAGCTCGTCGCGCAGTAGCCGGAAGTTGGGGTCGCGGGTCTCGATCACGGTCGGCCGCACGAAGTACCCCTCGCTGTCGTCGCAGTCGCCGCCGACCAGCACGGACGACTGCTCGTCGGCGTTCGCCTCCTCGATCGCCTGGCGCTGCGTCGCGAACGAGCCGGCGTCGATCACGGCGCCCATGAAGTTCTCGAAGTCGGCAGGGTCGCCCATGCGCAGGCGCCCGACCTCCTCGGCGAGCCGCTCGCGCAGCTCCGGCCAGAGGTTCGAGGGCGCGTACACGCGCGAGGCCGCCGAGCACTTCTGCCCCTGATACTCGAACGAGCCGCGGACGATCGCGGTCAGGACCGCGTCCGGGTCCGCCGAGGGGTGCGCGACGATGAAGTCCTTGCCGCCCGTCTCGCCGACGATCCGCGGGTAGTTCCGGTAGCGCTCGATGTTCGCGCCGACCGTCTTCCACATCGACTGGAAGACGCTCGTCGAGCCGGTGAAGTGGATGCCGGCGAGGTCGGGGCTGGCCAGCACCGGGTCGCCGACCGCCGACCCGCGGCCGTAGACCAGGTTGATCACCCCGTCCGGAAGCCCTGCCTCCTGGAGGAGCCGCAGCACGTAGTAGGCGGACAGCGCGGCGGTCGACGCCGGCTTCCAGATCACGGTGTTGCCCATCAGCGCCGGCGACGCCGTCAGGTTGCCGCCGATCGCCGTGAAGTTGAACGGGCTGACGGCGAAGACGAACCCCTCCAGCGGCCGGTACTCCATGCGGTTCCAGACGCCGGGGGACGAGATCGGCTGCTCCGAGTAGATCCGCGTCATGAAGCCGACGTTGAAGCGCCAGAAGTCGATCAGCTCGCACGCGGCGTCGATCTCGGCCTGGTGGGCCGTCTTCGACTGGTTGAGCATCGTCGCGGCGTTCAGCGTCGAGCGCCACGGCCCCGACAGCAGCTCGGCTGCGCGGAGGAACACCGCCGCGCGCTCCTCCCACGGCGTCCGCGACCACTCCTCCCAGGCGGCGCCCGCTGCGTGGATCGCCCGCTCGACCTCGGCGGGGCCCGCCTGGTGGACGTCGGCCAGAACGTGGTCCTTGTCGTGCGGCATCACCGCGGGGGCGGTGTCGCCCGTCCGAACCTCCTCGCCGCCGATGATGCAGGGGAGATCGAGTCGCTCGCCCGACATCTGGGCGAGCCGCTGCCTGAGCTCGGCGCGCTCCGGCGACCCCGGTGCGTAGTCCTTGACCGGCTCGTTCGCCGGCGGCGGCGGGCTGAAGATCCCGTGCGCGCTCATCGGGAGGGATGCTAGACGCCCGGTCGCGGCCGGTGTCGGCAGCGATCGCCGGCGCGGGCTGCGCGTCCGCCGGCCGCGTCGAATACGGTGGAGCGCGTGCGAGCGAGCCACGTCCGCTACCTGGTCGAGGGGTGGGGGGTCGGGGAGCTGTGGCTCGAGGGCGAGCTCGTCCTCTGGCACGAGCTGCCAACCCCGCGGGCCGATCCCCCCTCGGGGGGCGGCGGGGCCCCTGGAGTCACGCTAGCGGAGGTCGGCGCGCGAGATCGAGACGAGCGTGTGCCGAAGGTGCTCCGCCTGCTGGCCTCGTACTTCCGGGGAGAACCGGTCTCGTTCGCGGACATCGCAGTCGACCTCGACTGGTGCACGCCGTTCCAGCGCGCCGTGGCGGAGGCGTTGCGGGCGGTGCCGTACGGCGAGACGGTCACGTACGGCGAGCTCGCCGCGCTCGCCGGATACCCGAACGCCCAGCGCGCGGCGGGATCGTTCTGCGCCCGGAACCGGTTGTCCCTGATCGTTCCGTGCCACCGGGTCGTCGCCGCCTCCGGCCTCGGCTCGTACGGCTCGCTCGGGATCGGCTACAAACGACGGCTGCTGGAGCTCGAAGGTGCCGCTCTCTGACGACGTCCGGCGTGAGCTCGCCACGATCGAGCCGACCCGGCGCTGCGACCGGCTGGCGGAGATCTCGGGCCTCTTCCACACGGCCGGGAGTCTGCACCTCCTGGCTCGCGGCGAGTTCTCCGTCCACCTCGACGTGTCCGAGGCGGCGGTCGCCCGCCGGGCGTTCGGCCTGCTCCGCGCGCTGGGGGCGGAGGCCGAGATCCGGACCTACCGGCAGCGGGCGCTCGGGCGCGCCACCCGCTACCAGATTCACGTTCCGGGCACGGCCACCGCGCTCGCGATCCTCGTCGAGGCCGGTGTCGTCTCGCGCGGGCACGCGCCGCTCGAAGCGCCGCCGAAGCGGGTGGTCGGCCGCGCGTGCTGCCGCCGGGCGTACCTGCGCGGTGCCGTGCTCGGCGCGGGCTCGATCAGCGGCCCTCGCGCTTCGCACCTGGAGATCCGCACCGCGAGCCGAGCGGGCGCCGAGCTTGTCTGCTGGGCGGCGGCGCAGGAGGACGTCCGTCTCCGACTGCTCGACCGGGGCCGTCACGCCGTCGCCTACGCGAAGGCGGCCGAGACGGTCGCGGACGCGCTCGCCCTGGTCGGAGCAGGCGACGCGGCGCTGGCGATCGACGAGCACGGCGTCGTCGCCGAGGCCCGGGCGCGCGCCAACCGGCTGGCGAACGCCGACCATGCCAACCTCGTGCGGGCCGGCCGGGCCGCTCACGTGCAGCTGCAGGCGATCAGGCAACTGGCCGCCGACGGGCGCCTCGCGGCCCTGCCCGAGACCCTCCGCGAAGCGGCCGAGCTGCGGCTCCGCCATCCCTCGCTCGCACTGGCCGAGCTGGCGGCGAAGTGCCGTCCGCCGGTCACGAAAGCGGCGATGCACAGGCGCCTGAGCAGGCTGATTTCCCTGGCTGGGGAGCGCTTGCAGCAGGTGTAGCGTTTCGGGGTCCGATGCTCCATACTTGCGGCGCAGCGGGTCTGCGCTCGCCCGCCGGCGGATTCAGACCCCGTCTGCCGGCCCGGTCCTGAGCGCGGGATACCGGAGGGGGAGGTCGTCCTCGGAGCTTCCCCTCCGGCCCGCTGCTGACGCCCGTGAAGGGCCCGGCGGGTGCTCCGCGGCGGGTTAGACTCGACGCGAGCGAGACGAGAACGGGGGAACGGACATGGCCAAGATTCGCGTAGGAATCAACGGACTCGGGCGTATCGGACGCAACTTCTTCCGCGCCCACCTGGAGCGCGGCGGGGACTTCGAGATCGTCGCCGCGAACGACCTCGGCGACGCGCCCACGATGGCGCACCTGCTCAAGTACGACTCCGTGCTCGGGCCGCTCGACCGGGAGGTCGAGGTCGGCGACGGCACGATCGTCGCCGCCGGCCAGGAGATCAAGATGCTCGCGGAACGCGACCCGGCCGCCCTCCCCTGGGGAGAGCTCGGAGTCGACCTCGTCCTCGAGTCGACCGGGCTGTTCACGAAGCGGGAAGCCGCGCAGAAGCACCTCGACGCGGGTGCGAAGAAGGTCGTCATCTCCGCACCGGCCGAGAACCCGGACATCACGGTCGTCCTCGGTGTCAACGGCGACGCGTACGACCCTGCCAGCCACCACATCGTCTCGAACGCCTCCTGCACGACGAACTGCGTCGCGCCGCTCGCCAAGGTGCTGCACGACGCGTTCGGGATCGAGCGCGGGTTCATGACCACGATCCACGCGTACACGAACGACCAGCAGATCCTCGACCTCCCCCACAAGGACCTCCGCCGCGCACGGGCGGCGGCGATCAACCTGATCCCGACCTCGACCGGCGCCGCGAAGGCGATCGGGCTCGTCCTTCCCGACCTGCAGGGCAAGCTCGACGGGATCTCCGTCCGCGCCCCCGTACCGACGGGGTCGATCACGGACCTCGTCGTCGAGCTCGCGACCGAGGTCTCGAAGGAGGAGGTCGTCGAGGCGTACCGCAAGGCCGCGGACGGCCCGCTCGGCACCTATCTCCGCTTCGCGGACGACCCGCTCGTCTCCGCGGACATCGTCCACTCGCACTACTCCTGCATCTTCGACAGCGCACTGACGATGGCGAACGGGACGATGGCGAAGGTGTTCGGGTGGTACGACAACGAGTGGGGCTACAGCTGCCGCCTCGTCGACCTGATCGCCATGATCGGCGAGACCCTGCCGGTCGAGGCTGCGGCCGCAACGGCGTGACGTGACGCTCCCGCGGTCGGTCCGCGACGCGGACGTCGAGGGCAAGCGCGTCCTCGTCCGCGCCGATCTGAACGTCCCGCTCGAGGACGGCCGGGTCGCCGACGACACGCGCATCCGGGCGGCGCTGCCGACGCTCCGCCTGCTGCTCGAGCGCGGCGCGGCCGAGGTCGTCGTGTGCTCGCATCTCGGTCGGCCGAAGGGGCCCGACCCGGCCTTCGCGATCGAGCCGGTCGCCGCCCGGCTGCGCGAGCTGCTCGAGGCCAACGGGCGCGTCCGCGTCCTCGAGAACACCCGGTTCGATCCGCGCGAGACGGCCAACGACCCCGAGCTCGCGCGCGAGCTGGCCGCGCAGGCCGACCTGTACGTCAACGACGCGTTCGGCTCCGCGCATCGGGCGCACGCCTCGACCGAGGGCGTCGCGCACGTGCTGCCCGCCTACGCCGGCCTCCTCCTCGAGCGCGAGCTGGAGGAGCTCGGCCGGCTGCTGGAGTCGCCGGCGCCGCCCTTCGTGGCGATCGTCGGCGGGGCCAAGGTCGAGGACAAGATCGGCGTCCTCCGCAGCCTGTCCCGGCGCGCCGACGTGGTACTCGTCGGGGGCAAGATGGCCGAGGAGATCCGCCTCCACCCGATCGACCTGCCGGTCGAGCTTCCGAGCGACATCGTCGCCGCCGAGTCGTTCGAGCCCGACGCGCAGGCGAAGGTCGTGCCGGCGGACGCCGTGCCCGACGGCTGGCTCGGCCTCGACATCGGCCCCGACACCCGTGCCGGATACGCGCAGCGCATCGCGACGGCGAAGACGGTCTTCTGGAACGGCCCCATGGGCGTGTTCGAGTGGCCCCGCTTCGCCGAGGGGACGAACGCGGTCGCGCGCGCCGTCGCCGATGCCGATGCGCACACCGTCGTCGGCGGCGGCGACTCCGTGCGGGCGATCGAGGAGGCGGGCCTGGCCGAGCGGATCGACTGGGTCTCGACCGGGGGCGGCGCCTCGCTCGAGCTGCTCGAGGGCAAGGAGCTCCCCGGCGTCGCGGCGATTCCGGCACGGGACTGACGGCGTGCTGATCGCGGGCAACTGGAAGATGCACAAGGGCCCGGCGGAGACGGCGGTGTTCTGCGCCGCGCTGCGCGACCGGCTCGAGGCGGCGGAGGGCGTCGACGTCGCCGTCTGCCCGCCGTACCCTTCGCTCGCAGCGGCCGTCCAGACGCTGGCCGGGACCGAGATCGCCGTTGCCGCCCAGAACGTGCACTGGGAGGAGCAGGGCGCCTTCACCGGCGAGGTCTCGGCCCCGATGCTGCGCGAGCTGGGCGTCTACGGCGCGATCGTCGGCCACTCCGAGCGACGGCAGCTCTTCGGCGAGACCGACGATGGCGTCGCCCGCCGTGCGGCCGCCGCGCTCGAAGCAGGCCTGTGGGTGATCGCCTGTGTCGGCGAGACCGAGGAAGAGCGCGAGCGCGGCGAGACCGAGTCCGTGCTCCGCCGCCAGGCGTCGGTGCTCGACCCGCACGACCAGCTGGTGATCGCCTACGAGCCGGTCTGGGCGATCGGCACCGGCAGGACGGCGACGCCCGACCAGGCACGAGAAGCCCATGCCTTCATCCGCGGCCTGATCGACGTCCCGATCCTGTACGGCGGCTCGGTCAAGCCCGACAACGCCGCCGAGCTGCTTGCCCAGCCGGACGTGGACGGCGCGCTCGTCGGCGGCGCCTCGCTGGAGGTCGACTCGTTCGCAGCGATCTGCGAGGCGGCCGGGGGGATCGGCTGAAGCCGGTTCCGCTCGTCGCCCTGGTGATCCTCGACGGCTGGGGCTGCGCGCCCGCCGGCCCGGGAAACGCCGTCGAGCTCGCCGACACTCCGGTCTTCGACCGGCTCTGGCGCGAGTGCCCGCATACGACGCTGCAGGCCTCGGGGGAAGCGGTCGGCCTGCCGCCCGGCCAGATGGGGAACTCCGAAGTCGGGCATCTGACGATCGGCTCCGGCCGCGTGCTGTACCAGGACCTGATGCGCGTGAACAGGGCGATCGAGGACGGATCGTTCTTCGAGAGCCCGGCCCTGAGAGACGCGTTCGAGCGCGGCGCGAACGTGCATCTGCTCGGCCTCGTCTCGTACGGCGGCGTCCATTCGCACGTCGACCACCTGCGCGCCCTCCTTCGCTTCGCACCGGAGAAGACCTGGATCCACGCCTTCACGGACGGGCGCGACGTCTCGCCCCATTCGGCCGTCCACGACCTCGCGGAGCTGCCGGTCGACCGGATCGCGACCGTCGCCGGGCGCTACTACGCCATGGACCGCGACGGCCGCTGGGATCGCACCGAGCGCGCGCTGCGCGCGATCGTCGACGGCGAGGGCGAGCAGGCCGACGACCCCGTCGCCGCCGTCCAGGCAAGCTACGACCGGGGCGTGACGGACGAGTTCGTCGAGCCGGTCGTCCTCTCGGGGCGACCACGGCTCCGGCCCGGAGACACGGCAATCTTCTTCAACTTCAGGCCCGACCGGGCGCGCCAGCTCAGCCAGAAGCTGCTCGAGGCCGGCTTCGACCTGACGACGATGACGCGGTACCGCGACGACCTGCGCTGCCCGGTCGTCTTCGAGGAGCAGGAGGTCCGGGACACGACGGCGGAGGTGCTCGCGCGCGAGGGAGCGCGTCAGCTGCACTGCGCCGAGACGGAGAAGTACGCCCACGTGACGTACTTCTTCAACGGCGGCCGGGAGCAGGAGTGGGAGGGCGAGACGCGCATCCTCGTCCCGTCGCCGCGCGACGTCGGGACATACGACAAGAAGCCGGAGATGTCGGCCCCCGAGGTGGCGGCCAGGTTCGCGGCCGAGATCGGAAGCGACTTCCGATTCGGGATCGTCAACTTCGCCAACCCGGACATGGTCGGGCACACCGGCTCGATCCCCGCAGCGATCTCCGCCGTCGAGGCCGTCGACCGCTGCCTGGGACAGGTCGTCGCGGCGGTCGAGCGGGCGGGGGGCGTCGCCCTCGTGACGGCCGACCACGGGAACGCCGAGACGATGCTCGAGGCCGACGGCGTCAGCCCGCACACCGCGCACACGACCAACCCGGTGCCGCTGATCGTCACCAACTCGGCGGCGACGGTGCTCGACGGCGGTGAGCTCTCCGACCTCGCGCCCACCGCGCTCGACCTGCTGGGCATCAGGAAGCCTGACGAGATGACCGGGCGGCCGCTCGTAAAGCTTGCGTAAATGCGCGATTGCGGGCGAAAAGCGAGGCTATACTCCGCCCGCCTTGTCACTCCAGCAACCAGACCTCGGTGTCCTGCGCAAGGCGCAACGGGGTGACGAGCGCGCCTTCTCGCTGATCGTCAGGACGTACGAGACTCCGGTCTTCAACTACATCCTGCGCCTCGTCGGCGACCGCGCGCTCGCCGAGGACCTCACCCAGGAGGTCTTCCTGCGCGTGTTCCAGGGTCTGCCGCGGTTCTCGCTGCGCTGCAAGTTCACGACGTGGCTCTTCCAGGTGACGAAGAACCGGGTGCTCGACGAGCTCCGGGCGAGCGAGCGCCGGCCGCGCCACCTGGTCGCCCTCGAGGACGCGGCGCCGCTCGAGGTCGTGGACGCGCCGATCGAGCGCGGCGAGGCGGTCGACGCGCTGTGGCGGGCGATCGAGCTGCTCTCCGCCGACCTGAAGATGGCGCTGCTGCTGCGCGACGTCACCGGCCTCTCCTACACGGAGATCGCCGACTCGCTCGAGATCACGCTCGCGACCGTCAAGTGGCGCATCTACAAGGCCCGCGAGGAGGTCGCCCTGGCGCTGGCGCGCGAGGGGATCACCTTCGGCTCGAAGGCGAAGACCGCGGTCGGCGACATCTAGGGCGCGAGCCTCTCGATCAGCGCCCGTGCCTCGCGGCGCGAGCAGGTCGCCGCGATCCGGTTCGCGGCCGACGTCAGCGGCTCGAGCAGCGACGGGGGAACCTCGTGACGGTTGACCGCGGCCACGACCGCGGCCAGCAGGGGGCGGCCGCAGTTCTTTCCGGCGGCGACGTCGCCGGCGAGCTGCGAAAGCCGGAGCGTGGTGAGCACCGGCAGCCGCTGCCCGGGCCCGCCGCAGCCGGCGAGCAGGGCGGCGCCGGCGAGGCTACACGCCGTACGCGAGACGCTCCGCCAGCGCATCGGGTAACCCCCGCTCGCGGATCTCGGCCTGCGTGCGGGCGACGTCGTAGGGCTCGCGGCGGAACGACGCATGCCGCGACTCGAGGTCGAGGAGGAGCCAGGCCGCGTCCTTGTCCCCGTCGCGCGGCTGGCCGACCGACCCCGGGTTGAGCAGCCAACGGCCCGCAGCGAGGTCGATCTCGGTGCCACCGGCGGCATGACCGCCGATCGAGCCGCGTCCGTCGACGATCGCGAGCGGGACGTGACTGTGGCCGACGAGCGTCAGCTCCGTTCCGGAATCGCGGATCGCGTCACGGGCCGCCTCCCAGGTGAGCACGTACTCCCAGACGGGGTCGCGCGGGCTCGCGTGGTACAGGCCGACGCCGTCGCGCGTGTCGTTCGACGGGAGCGCCGCGAGGTAGTCGTGGGCGGCGGGGTCGAGGACGCCGCGAGTCCACTTCGCCGCGGCCTCCGCGTCCGGCGAGAAGTCGGCGAGATCCACGATGCCGAGCACGCCGAGGTCGTGGTTCCCCGCCAGGCAGAGGCCCGTGTGCTCCGCAGCCCAGGCACAGCACGCGTTCGGCTGCGGGCCGTAACCGACGAGGTCGCCGAGGCACCAGACCGCATCCGGCGCCTCGCGCTCGATCGCCTCCGCCACCGCTTCGAGCGCGTGCAGGTTAGCGTGGATGTCGGAGATGACCGCGACGCGCATGGGGGTTCGGCTGCGGCTCGCAACCTTAACGGCGCTCGCGGGGGCGTGGGCCGCGGCTGCGTTCTTCCTCTGGACGAGCACCAAGGTTCCCGACGGCCTGCACCTGGGCGGACTGCCGGAGCAGCGCTTCTTCTCGGCGTCCTTCCTGCGCCGCGCGGAGCACTACGAGCAGTTCGGCTACTGGCTCTGGCTCGGGCAGACCGTTGCGACGTTGGTTGTCTTCGCCCTGTACGCCTGGCGCGGCGCGCGGTTCTCGCGCGAGTCGGCTGCCGGCCCGATCGGTACGGGGATGCTGCTCGCGATGCTCGGCTTCGCGCTCGTCTGGCTGGTCTCGATCCCGTTCACGGTCCTCTCGCTCTGGTGGCAGCGGCGCTACGACCAGTCGCACGAGAGCTACGTCACGGTCGTGTTCGGGGGCTGGCTCGCGCTCGCCGCGGAGTTCCTCTTCCTGTCGTTTGCAGTCCTCGTCGTCGTCGGCTTCGCGAAGTGGCTTCCGCGCGCGTGGTGGATTCCCGGCGCGGCGGTCTTCGTCGGCCTGGCGGCGCTCTTCACGTTCGTCTCGCCGTACCTCGTCCCCGACACCCATGCGCTGCGCAACCCCGACCTGCGAGCGGCGGCTGCGCGAATCGCCGAACGCGAGGGGGTGCACGGCGTGCCGGTCGAGGTGCAGGACGTCGACACGAAGGATGCGAACGCCTTCACGACCGGCATCGGCTCCTCGCGCAAGGTCTTCCTGTGGAGCTCGCTCCTCGACGGGCGGTTCACGAACCGGGAGATCGAGGTCGTGCTCGCCCACGAGTACGGCCACCAGGCGCGGGACCATCTGCTCAAGGGGATCGCCTGGTACGCGCTGTTCGCCTTTCCGGGCACGTACCTGATCGCCGTCGCCGCGCGCCGCCGCGGCGGGATGCGCGAGCCGGCGGCGATGCCGCTCGCGATCCTCGTCCTCGTCGCGCTCAGCTTCGCGGCGCTGCCGCTCGAGAACGCCGTCTCGCGGCACGTCGAGGCGGAGGCGGACTGGATGGCGCTGCAGACGACGCGCGACCCGGGTGCGATGCAGAGCCTCTTCCGGCGCTTCGCGAGCACGAGCCTGGGCGACCCGAGCCCGCCGACGGTCGCGTACCTCGCGTTCGAGAACCACCCGACGTTGATGCAGCGGATCGCGATGGCCCGCGCGTGGCACTCACGTCAAGTCAGCCCCGCGGCGCGGGGCTGACCGTCGAGGGCCTGACCCGGACGGGGCAGGCCCCTCGGCTCCCGGCAGGGAGCCGCTAGCTCTGTTCGCCCGGCGGCGCTTCCGGCAGGTTCCTGATCCCCTCGCGGGCCGACCACTTCGACCACGAGTCCTGCATCGCGTCGAGCAGCTCTCGCATGAAGCGCGTCGAGAGGTTCACCCTCGAGACGACCACGCCCGGGATGTCGCCCTCCTCGACCTCGTGGTCGATCCGCGCGAAGGTGAGGGTGAACTCGTAGTCGGAGAAGCTGACCTGGGCGAAGTTCGCGTAGACGCCGGCGAGTTTGTCGGGCTCCACGTGGATGTTGAGCTGACGCTCCTGCCCCTCGCCTTCCACTGCTCGGGATACTACTGGGGTGGACACGCGCCGCACCCAGCTGCACACGAGGACCGCCGCCCGGCGGCGGCGGGGCTCCGGAAGGCCGGCCGTTGGGCGCTAGGGCGGTCTCCGACCTCGCCGTCGCGCTCTCCGAGCTCGCCGGCGCCGAGGTCGAGCTCGAGCGCCCGAGCGACCCTGCGCACGGCGACTACGCGACGAACGTCGCCCTTCGCCTCGCACCGGTCCGCAAGCGCTCGCCGCGCGACCTCGCGGACGAGCTGGCCTCCGGCGCCGCGGGCCTGCCCGCCGTGGAGCGTGCGGAGGTCGCCGGGCCAGGCTTCGTCAACCTGTTTCTCGCCGACGCATGGTTCGCCGGGGCGCTCGCCGAGATGCTCGACGCAGGACGCTCGTACGGGGGCGGCTTCGCGGCGCCGCCGCAACGGATCCAGGTCGAGATGGTCTCGGCCAACCCGACCGGCCCGGTCGTCGTCTCCGCTGCCCGCAACGGCGCCGTCGGCGACTGCGTCGCCCGCCTCCTCGAGTTCGCCGGCCACGAGGTCGAGCGGGAGTACTACTACAACGACGCCGGCCGGCAGATGGACCTCTTCCGCGCATCGGTGGAGGCGGTCCGGCGCGGCGAGCCGCCGCCGGCCGACGGGTATCACGGCGACTACGTCCGCGGGCTGGCCGCCCTGGAGGGCGATCCCGTTCCGCACATGCTCGAGACGATCGAGCGGTCGCTCGAGCGCTTCCGGATCCACTTCGACTCGTGGGCCCGGCAGAGCCTGCTCGAGGAGCGGCTTCCAGGACTGCTCGACCGGCTCCCGACGTACGAGCGCGAGGGGGCGCTCTGGGTGCGGTCGACCGAGTTCGGAGACGAGAAGGACCGCGTGCTCATCCGCTCGGCCGAGCGGGGAGGGAACCCGACGTACGAGGCGGCCGACATCGTCTACCTGCAGGACAAGCTCGAGCGCGGCTACGACCGGGCGATCTACGTCCTCGGGGCCGACCACCACGGCGTGCGCGGCTGGTACGAGGTCGTCGCCCGGATGCTCGGCTACGACCCCGCGCGTGTGGAGGTGCTGCTGTACCAGCTCGTCCATCTGACGAAGGGGGGCGCCCAGGCGAAGATGTCGAAGCGGAAGGGAGACGTCGTCCTGCTCGACGAGTTCCTCGACGAGATCGGCATCGACGCGGCGCGCTGGTACCTCGCCAACCGCAGCCCCGACCAGTCGATCGAGATCGACGTCGACCTCGCCGCCGAGCGCTCGGAGAAGAACCCGGTCTACTACGTCCAGTACGCGCACGCGCGGATCTCCGGCATCCTCCGCAACGCGGCGGGGTCCGAGGCATCGGCCGTCCCTTCGAAGCCCCTGGCCCCGGAGGAGCGCGACCTGGTCAAACGGCTCGCCGAGTTCCCGGAGGTCGTGGCCGAGGCGACGGAGCGGCGTGGCCCACATGCGGTCCCGACCTACGCGATCCGGGTCGCGGACGACTTCCACCGCTTCTACCACCATCACCGCGTCGTCGGTGGCGGCCACGAGGCGTTCCGGCTCGGCCTGTGCCGCGCGACGCAGGCCGTGATCGCCCGTGCGCTTGACCTCGTCGGGGTCGAAGCGCCCGAGCGCATGTAGGGGTCGCCGGCGTCATAGGATTCGCGCGTGAGCGAAGCCCCCGACCGGAACCTCGCGCTGGAGATCGTCCGCGTGACCGAGGCCGCGGCGATGGGTGCCGCCCGCTGGGTGGGGAGGGGCGACAAGGAGGCGGCCGACCAGGCGGCCGTGGACGCGATGCGGCTGATGCTCGACACCGTCGCGATGAACGGGGTGGTCGTGATCGGCGAGGGGGAGAAGGACCACGCGCCGATGCTGTTCAACGGCGAGCAGGTCGGCAACGGCGCCGGGCCCGACGTGGACGTCGCCGTCGATCCGCTCGAGGGAACGCGGCTGACCGCGAACGGCGCGCCGAACGCGATCGCGGTGATCGCGCTCGCCGAGCGCGGGACGATGTTCTTCCCGGGGGCGGCCGTCTACATGGACAAGATCGCGGTCGGCGCGGAGGGGGCGGAGGCGATCGACATCAACCTGTCCGCGGCCGACAACGTCCGTCGAGTCGCCGAGGCCAAAGGCGTGCGCCCGGAAGACGTCGCCGTCGTGGTGCTCGACCGCGACCGCCACCAGGCGCTGATCGACGAGCTGCGCGGCGTCGGCGCCAAGGTGCGCCTGATCACCGACGGCGACGTCGCCCCGGCGATCGCCGCCGCCCGCCCGGGAACCGGCGTCGACATGCTGATCGGGATCGGCGGGACGCCGGAGGGCGTGATCTCCGCGGCTGCGATCAAGTGCCTGGGCGGCGCGATGCAGGGGCGGCTCTGGCCGCGGGACGACGGCGAGCGCCAGCGGCTCGTCGACGCCGGATACGACGTCGAGCGGGTCCTGACCCACGACGACCTCGTGTCGGGGGCCGACCTCTTCGTCGCGGCGACGGGGGTCACGGACGGGGCGCTGCTGCGCGGCGTCCGCTTCGAGGACGGCGTCGCGCTGACCGAGTCGATCGTGATGCGTTCCCGGTCGGGCACGATCCGCCGGATCCGCGCCGAGCACCGCCTGCAGAAGCTGGCGCAGCTGACCGGCGAGCGCTACACGTAGGGCGACGAGCGGGGACGGGCACTCGCGCCTGTCCCCGCCGTCACGACCTGTCGCTCAGGCGGCGACCTTCTCCTCGAGGTCCGGCGAGTACGAGCCGGACCTCGCGAGGCCGTTCATCCGCGCGCGATGCAGGTACGCCTGCTGTCCGGCGGGCACGTTCGCCGGGTCTCCCCGCCACGCCTTGAGCGCCGGCGCCTGGAGCGCGCGACCGTAGGAGAACGACAGCTCCCACGGATGCGGGCCCGTCGCGTTCATCGCGTTCAGGTGCGCGGTTGCGTCCTCGTCGGTCTGACCGCCGGAGAGGAAGACGATCCCGGGCACGGCCGCCGGGACGTGGCGCCGGAAGCAGCGGACGGTCTGGTCCGCGACCTCCTGGATGCCGGCCCGGTCCCGTGCCTCGTAGCCCGACAGCACCATGTTCGGCTTGAGCAGCATCTGCTCGAAGTGGACGCGCTGGTCGCGCAGCTCGGTGAAGACGGCGTGCAGCGTCCGCGAGGTCACGTCGAAGCTCGTCTCGATGGAATGGTCGCCGTCCATCAAGACCTCCGGCTCGACGATCGGCACGAGCCCGGCTTCCTGCGCGATCGCCGCATACCGGGCCAGCGCGTGCGCGTTCGTCCAGATGCAGTACTCGCTCGGGATGCCGTCGCCGATCGTGATCACCGCGCGCCACTTCGCGAACCGCGCTCCCAGCTCGCGGTATTCCTCGCAGCGCTCGCGAAGGCCGTCGAGCCCTTCGGTGACGGTCTCGCCGGGAGCGTTGGCGAGCGGCTTCGCCCCGATGTCCACCTTGATCCCCGGGATGATTCCCTGGCTCTCGAGCAGCTTGGGGAACGGGGTCCCGTCGTGCGAGGACTGGCGGATCGTCTCGTCGTAGAGGATCACGCCGCTGATGTAGTCGGCCGCGCCCTCGGTGGTGAAGAGCATGTCGCGGTAGGCGCGGCGGTTCTCCTCGGTCGACTCGACGTCGATCGAGTCGAATCGTTTCTTGATCGTGCCGCTCGACTCGTCGGCGGCGAGGATCCCCTTCCCGGGCGCGACGAGCGCGCGGGCGGTCTCCTCGAGATTTCGTCCCATCGTCCCTCCTCGGTTCTCGCTCCGTCCCCTCGATGTTATCCCGGGCTTCAGGGGTCGTAAGCATTTCGTTTGGTGTTCTTTCGGACGCTGCTGTGTCGGGAAAGATGTGCTCATGGTGAGGTACGTGGCGCTGATTGCCGCCGCTGTGCTTCTCTCGGGCGCGGGGGCGCAGGGCGCCCGGAACGCGGCCCCGGCCAACACCTCGCTCCCGACGATCTCCGGGACACCGAAGGAAGGCGAGACGCTGACGGCGGCGAGCGGGAGCTGGTCGGGGTCGACGCCGATCTCCTTCGCGTACCGCTGGCAACGGTGCAGGTCCGACGGCGGGAAATGCTCGAACATCTCGAACGCGACGAACCAGGCGTACAAGCTCGTCCGCGACGACGTCGGTCGCACGATTCGCGTGTCCGTGACGGCGACGAACGGCGACGGCTCCGCGAACGCCGTCTCGGCTGCGACGGGCGTCGTCGCCAGGGGAGAGAGCCCGAAGAACACGTCGCCGCCGACGATCGCCGGCGCGGCCAAGGCCGGCCAGACGCTGACCGCGACGAATGGGTCGTGGAGCGGGAACCCGACCTCGTTCAGGTACGACTGGTTTCGCTGCAACACGTCCGGCAGCGACTGCAACGGGGTCGGCGGCAATCGGGCGACGTACGGGCTCGACCGCGACGACGTCGGCTCGACCATCCGCGTGCGCGTACGTGCAGCCAACGCCTTCGGCTCGGACACGGCGACCTCGGCGCCCACCGCCGTCGTCGCTCCCGCCGGGCCGATCCCGGCGAACACGTCGCTGCCGACCATCGCCGGCACCGCCAAGGACGGTCAGACGCTGGTGGCGAGCGTCGGGGGCTGGGCGAACGGCCCGACTCGCTTCGACCTGACGTGGCGCCGCTGCGACGCCAACGGGAACGACTGCGACGGCGTCGCGAAAGGCTCCTCGTATCGCCTCTCGTCTGCCGACGTCGGCCACCGGGTCCGCATCGTCGTCGAGGCGGCGAACCAGTTCGGCGCCGCGAAGGCGACCTCGGCGCCGACCGCCGTCGTCGCCGGCGCGCTTCCCGGCGGCGCGATCCGGCTTCCGTCCGGCCGGGTCTCGCTGCCGGTCTCGCAGATCGCGCCGCGCCAGCGGCTGGTCATCTCGGGCGTCGTGTTCGTTCCGCGCAGGGTGAGCTCCAGGAACGCGTTCGTCGGCCGGTTCCGGGTCACCGACACGCGCGGCTACGTGATTCGCGACGCGCTCGTCTACGCGATCGGCCTGCCCTACGGCTGGATCCGCCCGGCGGGCGAGGCGATCACGGGCACTGACGGATGGGCGCAGATCACGCTCGTCCCGACACGGGCCATGCCGCTTCGGCACGCGGCGGTCGTGTTCTTCCTGCGGGCGCGGAAGCCCGGGGACAGCCTGCTGGCGGGCGTCTCGACGAGGCGACTCGTCCAGGTCCGCATCGGCTAGCCTGTCCGCGTCACGCGGACGTAGCTCAGCTGGCAGAGCGTCGGCTTCCCAAGCCGAAGGTCGCGGGTTCGACCCCCGTCGTCCGCTACGCGAAGAGCCCCGGCGATCGGGGCTTTTCTCTGCGCCGGCCTGCGCGCCCGGCCGCGTTTGAAGTCCTCCCGGTGGGAGATCAGCGGCTAACACGATGCTCACCGGCGCCACCCCCGCGGCGACGCCGAACGGGAGCGGCAACCCGCACCACTTCCTCGCCGGCGGCCAGGGGGCGTTGCCGCAGAACTCGCAGGGACGGCCGTGGAACGGCGACGACGTGTTCTCGTCAGGCGACCTCGTCGAGGACCTGACCCACAACGTCTTCCTCGAGACCGGTGCCCGCAACAACAAGCTGAACGTGTACGAGATGGTCGACCATCCGGCTGCACGGGCGCTGACCGGCTTCCTGCTCGTGCGGGGCGGCGTGCATCAGATCGCCTGGGCGCGCGCCCTGGAGCACCTGACCGGCGCCGACCTGATGAAGCTGTTCCCGACTCCGCGGATCCCGACCGACAAGATTCCCGAGTGCCGGCCGCACATCGAGCGCGGCGAGCACCTGAAGCTCTACCGCTTCTCTCCGAAGGACTACCTGGAGATGGGAGCGGTCTTCAACGGGCCCAACGAGACCGGCGAGGCGCTCGGCGTCGTCGACGAATGGCCGGAGGGCGCGCCCGCCAACGACCTTCCCGCCCAACCCGCCGTGTTCGCCCCCGACTACGCTCCCGAGGAGATCAAGGAGATCGCCACGAAGCTGCGGCGCGACGCGGGCCTCCCGGCGACGCCCTCCGGCGAGGTCTCGAACGGCAAGCGAGGCTCCTCCGCGCGGCGGCCCACGTCGTCCCGTCGCGCGGCCGGCGCGAGGCGCTAGCGGCCTAGGACGGGTGCATGGTGTACATGTGGCCCTGGACCTCGACGCGGGCAGGACCTGCGTCGCGCTCGGTCACGTGGCGCTCGAGGAGGTCGAGAACCTGGACGATCTTCCGGTCGCTGCTGCCGAGATCGACGCTCACGCGATACCCGCTCGCGTCGTCACCGCTCAGCGCGGGATCGAATCCGGAGAGGGCTGCGCAGAGGAGCTGTGCCGACTCGAGGTTCTGCGCTTCGACGATGAGCGACCGCATCGGCGTGGTCCCTTCTGGTCGTTGAGGGCGACAGGTCCCGGTCGCGCTCGCTCGTTCGATGGTACGACGCGGAGCCGGCGAGTGGAAGGGGGTCGGGAAGGACAACGCCGCGGGCCTCGCGAACCCAAGTGCGGGGGCGGGCCTGCTCGCCCGGCTGCGTACCTCTCCCCGCCGCCGGGCGCGATCACAACCCGCCCCTGCTCGATCCTTCGACGGCGAATTGTCCGCGAGGGACTGCGGGCGGGCATCCCTTGATCGGGGGATCCGGGGAGGTGACGTGTGGT
>Ga0070741_10006649_pt1 | contig 24651 bp, 23 predicted proteins | sample Coa_R1_4_FD_66440 | JGI IMG/M metagenome (GOLD analysis project Ga0070741, IMG submission 66440) | Surface soil microbial communities from Centralia Pennsylvania, which are recovering from an underground coalmine fire - Coalmine... | ecosystem: Environmental > Terrestrial > Soil > Unclassified ... | reverse complement strand
TCCGTGCGCTGGCTCAGTCCGTATCGAATCCCAATGTTCTGGTTGCGGGCGCGCTCGACGGCGTCTACCGCAGCAACGACGGCGGCAAGAACTGGGAGCATGTTTCTCCCGTGAATCAGGCCGAGCTCAAGAACATCGAGTCCATCGCCGTGGATCCGCGCAATCCCAACGTGATCTATGCCGGAACCTGGCACCTGGCGTGGAAGACGGATGACGGCGGCGTCAACTGGCATCCCATCCACAAAGGCATGATCGATGACTCCGATGTTTTTTCGATCATCGTGGACGACAGCAATTCATCGAACGTTTATGCCAGCGCCTGCTCGGGAATTTACAAGAGTGAAATGGCGGGGGAGCTGTTCCACAAAATTCAGGGAATGCCGTTTTCAGCGAGGCGGACGCGGGTGCTGAAACAGGACCCCACCACCCCGTCGATCGTCTATGCGGGAACCACCGAAGGCCTGTGGAAGACGGCCGATGCGGGCAAGAGCTGGCGTCGCGTTACCAATCCGGCCGTCGTGGTCAATGACGTCTTCATCGATCCGCGCAACTCCAACCGCGTGCTGCTCGCCACCAACCGCATGGGCGTGCTGGCCAGCAACGACGGGGCGCAGAACTTCGCCGCCTCGAACCAGGGCTTCGCGCACCGCATCGTGACCGCGGTGCTGGCGGAGAACGCGAATCCCAACACCATCTTCGTCGGCATGGTCAACGACCGCGAGTTCGGCGGCGTCTTCGTTTCCCATGACGGCGGCGTGCACTGGCAGCAGAAGAGCGCGGGCCTCGATGGCCGCGACGTCTTCAGCCTGGAGCAGGCCGGCGACGGCGTGGTTCTTGCCGGAACCAACAAGGGCATGTTCAAGTTCGAAGGCACCGAGTGGCATCCCATGAACACGGTGGTCGTCGAGCACGAGAAGACCGTGGTCACCCGCGCCAAGAACGGCAAGCGCGTCAAGAAAACCGTCAAGACGGAAAGTAAATCCGAGCTTAACGCTCGCGTTACGGACATTGACGTCACGCCGGAGAAGTGGTTCGCGGCGACCTCCGACGGGCTGTTCTACTCGACCACCCGGGGCCGCTTCTGGATCGGCGGACCGGTGCTCGGCCAGCGCGACCTCGTCTTCGTGCGTGCGCATGGCTCAACCATGGTGTCCACCACCCGTCACGACATCTTCGTGTCGAAGAATGGCGGCGCAACCTGGAACCAGGCCAGTGTGGGCAAGTTCATCAGCAAGATCCACGGTGTGGCCATCACGCCCGACAACGAAGTGTGGGTCGCGTCGAAAGAAGGCGCGTTCCACAGCGTGGACGGCTCGAACTGGGAGCACGTGCTCTCGGGCCTGCCGTATCACGATCTGGGCGCGATCGCCTTCGACGAGCACGGCAAGCGGCTGATCGCCAGCAGCGACGTTTCCGGCGAAGTGTTTGAGAGCCGGGACAACGGACGCAACTGGCAGCGCACGGCCGACTCGGGATGGCCGATCCGCTCGTTCAGCGTAGTGCACGGACGCGTGCTGGCGGCGACGCCCTTCGACGGCGTCATTGCCCAGCCTCCGCAGGAAGCGCAGGAACACGAACGCGCGGGCAGCGGCGGCCAAAACTAGTTTGCCTCTAGTCTCCTTCCACTTCAGGTGCAGGTCTTCGGACCTGCACCTTTTTCTTTGAAGTACCGCAGGGGCTGAAGCCCCGGCATTTTTTGGAGGCACATTCGGTATGGCTGAAGCCGTACCCTGATACGAACCTCCGGAGCTAAAGCCCTCGTCAAGTTCGGACCGCGGCGCGTGCCTAAAGGCCCGCTCTTCCACTTCTGCGGCACATTCGGTACGGCTGAAGCCGTACCCTGATCCGAGCGTTGATCGCGCGCAGGGCGGTTGTCGCTGCCAAAATACTGCAAAAGCTTGCAGAAACTCGAGGAAGGGTCTAACTGTAAGCAGCTGAAAACAATGGTGATCAATGTGGGCCGGTCGGCAGATGAATTGCAAATGTCAGGTTGTAACACTGAATATTGTCGCCTTGGTTCGACGGGCGATCACAACTTCCAGAGGTGGGTATGGCATATCGTGAGACATTTTGGATGGCCTGTGACTCTACAGAGCACAGCCGGGCCGAATACGGTCCGTTCAATAGCCGTCTGGAAGCGGAGATCGAGGCCCGGAAGCTAGGCTTTCCTTATCTGCTCAGATACGAGCAGGAAATCGGCGATGACGACGAAGTCCAGGACATGCGCGTAGTGTTCATCGAACTGCCCGAACTGCCAAAAACCAAACTGCCTGCGAAACTGCACACCATGTGTGCGACCTGCGGCGAAGCGGCAACCCATTCGAAATCATTGCACGCGGAAGTGTGGGCCGACATCCACGAATTCGAACACGCCCGTCATCTGGTCCGTTGCTTTGAGCAGGTCAAAGGGGAAGGCCTGAAAGAAGTCGTGGACTGGCGGGGTATCGCTTCCTAAGCAGCCCACCCAGATCAGTTTCTTGTCGTACCGCAGGCTCCGCCGTCTCCGTTTTGGCGAGCGGAACTCGTCCTGAGTTCAGCTCTCTTGCGCACATTTGCACGCCCAGGTCCGGCGCTACAATGCTGGGTTCGGAGGGCCAGGCGTGGCGAAAACAGCGGATGTGGTGATCATTGGCGGCGGCATCGTGGGCTCCAGCATTGCCTATCACCTGACCTCGGCGGGATGCCGCAATGTTGTCGTCCTCGAACGCGAAACCCACCAGGGTAAAGGGTCAACCGGTAAAAGCATGGGGGGAGTGCGAGCGCAGTTCTCGACGCCCGTGAACATCCGCATGTCGCTTTACTCGATCCCGTTCTACGCGCGTTTTGATGAAACGCTCGGTCATCCCGCAGGTTATCGAGGCCAGGGGTATCTGTTCGTCGCCACCAAGCCGGCGCACATGAATTACCTGCGCGCCAATTACGAGCGCCAGGTTGCATTGGGATTGAAGACGGTGTGCCTCGTGTCTGCGGATGACATTCGCAGTATGTACCCGCTGCTGCGCGGCGACGATATCGTCGGTGGCAGCTTCTGCTCGACCGACGGGTTTGTCGATCCCAACAGCGCCATGGTGGGCTTTATGAATCGCGCGCGGGAGCAAGGCGCGCAACTGAGGCGCGAAGCTGAGGTCACCGGCATCACGACGGATGACAAAGGCGTCAGCGCGGTGGAAACAACGGGCGGGACGATCGCGGCACGGACGGTTGTCAACGCCGCGGGCGCGTGGGCGGCACACATCGCGAAACTCGCAGCCGTTGATCTTCCGGTCGAACCGCTCCGCCGCATGCTTGTGCCCACGGAACCCTTCGACAAGTTTCCGCACACTGCGCCCATGATCATTGATATGACGAACGGCTTTCACTTCCGCCCGGAGAGCCTGGGATTTTTGCTGGCCTGGAACGATCCCGAAGAGACGCCCGGTTTCAAGACGAACTTCGAGCCCACTTTTATTGAAAAAGTTTTGACCCGCGCCGCCGATCGCGTCCCCTGCTTCGAAAACCTAGCCGTCAACCCCAAGCGGGCGTGGGCGGGACTCTACGAGATGACGCCCGATCATCATCCTGTGCTGGGGCCGGTGCCACAGGTCCCCGGATTTTTTCTCGCCAATGGCTTCAGCGGCCATGGCGTCATGCACGCGCCGGCCACGGGAAAAATTCTGTCTGATTTAATCTTGAAAGGAACTACCGATCTGATTGATGCCGGCCTGCTCAGCCTGCAGCGCTTCGCCGAAGGCAAACTCATCGAAGAAACAGCCGTTCTCTAAGAAAGTAGCAGGCCCAGGTGCTTCACCCATTTTGAATTGGCGAGAATGCCTGTGTCTTTTCGTGCATGGGAACTGAGGGTGGTTGTTCCCTCTGGTGATGGCGGCTCCACATCAATAACGTGAAAAGCAACACCAGGGCGACAACAATGGCGATAAGAAGTCCCTTGCCGGCGCTGCGGTGTGCTTGGGCTGGCGGTAAGGGCCTGCGCGGCTGGTTGGGCGGGACTACGGCCGCCCCTCCTGTAGTCATAATCCGCTCTCCAGAATCGAGACTTTCCGTCAAAACTTTGGCGCAGGGCTGTCTTGCTCGAAGACTTGAATGTTCGATGGAAAACACCAATAGGGGGATGTCCCCACAAATGGGGCAGGTTGAAAAGGATTTGTCCCTTTTGCGGGAACGCTGAAAGCAACTCTCGAAATAAGTTTTATTCGTTAACTGTGAGCGTCAGCTGCTTCTGCTTCATCCTTCTTCTCCGGCCTCAGAAGAGGGAAGAGAATTACGTCGCGAATGGTATGAGAGTCAGTCAGGAGCATGGCGACTCGATCCACTCCGACGCCCACACCCCCGGTGGGCGGAAGTCCGAACGAGAGTGCACGGATGTAGTCCTCATCCATTTGGTGCGCTTCCTCATCGCCGCGTTCACGCTCGCGCAACTGCTGCTCGAACCGCCGCCGCTGCTCAACCGGATCGTTGAGTTCGCTGAAGCCGTTGGCGATTTCCATTTGCCCGGCAAAGATTTCGAAACGCTCCACCCACTCCGGCTCGTCAGGCTTGTTCTTCGACAACGGCGAAACCGCCGCGGGAAATTCATAGATGATCGTCGGCTGAAACAGATGCTCTTCCGCCACCGCTTCGAACAAATTGGCGATGGTTTTGCCGGTGGGCTCGGCGGGATCGTAGGCAATGTGCGCATGTGCCGAGTTGAATCGCCGCACCAGCTTCTCCACGGATTCGTGGCTGGCGAAATCGGACATCTCCGGCTTCGCGCCCGCCGCGTCCGGCCAGTAGTGAATAATGGCCTCACGCATGGTCATCGTTTTCCAGTTCGCCAGATCCCAATCAATTTCCTGCTCCCCAAATTTCACTTTGGTTCCGCCGGTGACATCTTGAGCAGCTTGCGCCAGCAGACGCTGGGTTAATTCCATCACTTCGCGGAAGTCGGCGTATGCCTGGTAGAACTCCAGCATGGTGAACTCGGGATTCCACCGCCACCCGATGCCTTCGTTGCGGAAGTTACGGTTGATCTCGTAGACCCGGTCCAAGCCGCCCACGGTGAGGCGTTTGAGGTAGAGCTCCGGCGCGATGCGCAGGTACAGATTCATATCCAGCGTGTTGTGGTGGGTGATGAACGGCCGCGCTACCGCTCCCCCGGCGATGGGTTGCATCATCGGTGTTTCCACTTCCACGTACCCGTGCGATTCCAGGAAGCGGCGGAACGATTGCACCAGGCGGCTGCGCTTCAGGAAAACCTGCGTCACCTCGGAATTCATGATCAGGTCTACGTAACGCTGGCGATAACGCAGCTCGACATCGGTGAGCCCGTGCCATTTCTCAGGAAGCGGCAGAAGATCCTTCGACAGGAAAAAGATCTGGTCAACGTGAATAGACAGTTCGTTGGTGCGCGTCCGGAATAGATAACCGGTCACCCCGATGTGGTCGCCAAGGTCGAGCAGTTTGTATAACTCGAATCCCTTATCGCCGACGGCGTCTTTCTTTACGTAAATCTGCAGGCGTTCGCCCGCCTGTTGCAGGTGAGCGAAACCGGCTTTACCCATGAGACGAATCGCCATGATGCGTCCCGCCACGCGCACGTTCACGCGCGGGCTCTCCAGTTGCTCCCCGGTCTTGTCCTTATACTCGGCCAGAATCTGCGGGATGGTGTGCGTGAAATCGAAGCGCGTGGGATACGCGGGTTGACCGAGAGCTTCGATCTGCTTCAGTTTTTCGAGGCGTAGTTCGTAGATTTTTTCGTCGAGTGCCAAGGTATGCCTTTGATAGAAGAAGGAATTATAAATGCCGCTGATAGCGCTCCGGATTCAGCATTCACCCGGTGAGGTGTGCGCAATTCTTGAATGCTGCACGGGAGAGGATTACTATAGCTTTTCGCCTTTATCCATATGCCTGCGAACTACGTACCGATATTCATCTTCATCGGCATCATTCTTGTGCTGATCCCTCTGACCCTGGTGATCGCCAAGATCGTGCGCCCGTCCAATCCTAACCGCATCAAGCTCATGGCCTACGAATGCGGCATTGATCCGATCGACAATGCCCGCGGCCGCTACACCGTCCGTTTTTACATTATTGCCATCCTCTTCGTGGTCTTCGATGTGGAGACCATCTTCCTGTTTCCCTGGGCAGTGCAGTTCAAGACGCTTGGGCTGTTCGGCCTCATCGAGATGCTGGTGTTTCTCGGCATTCTGATCGCTGGTTATGTGTGGATCTGGAAAAAGGGTGCGCTGGAGTGGGTCTAAGAAACCTGTCATCGGCAATTAGCAGCTTAGGTATCTTCGATTCTTTGCCAACCGAACGGCTTGTCGCGCTCACGGCCGCTCTGGGGAGAAACAGGAACAAGCGAACATCCTGCAAGTGATGAAAATCACCACAGCGCGTGATCTCCCGCCGTTGACACCTCCTCTTCAAGCTGTTACAAATTCTCTTCTCTCCGATACTTACGGCGAAAACTGGATAAAGACTTCGGGTAGCTATGCCTGACGACAACAAGACCCCTGCGCCCCCACCTCGACCGGATGGTGATCAGAAGGCGCAACCGAATCCGCCTCAGTCCGGTCAATCGTCTGTGGAGAATTTACCGGCCAAGCCGGACGAGAAAGCCGCCGGGACGCCGCCCGTAAGGCCAGCTGGAGCTGCCGCCGCGACGCCGCCGAAACAGCCTGCTCCGACCAAGCCGGCCGGGCCCATTCCAATGCCGTGGGATTCGGAAATGGTCGCACGCTTCAAACAGCGGTATGGTTCCGGCATCCGCGAGGCCAGCACCTACCTGGGCCAGAGCTACATGATTGTGGACAGTTCGCTGATCCACGAAATTCTGCAACTGCTTCGCGACGATGAGGGATTCGATTACTGCGTGGATGTCACGGCGGTCCACTACCCGCAGCGCGAGCAGCAATTCGACGTGGTCTGGATCCTGTATTCGTTCGCCCGTAACCTGCGCATAAGAGTGAAGACGCTGATTCATGAAACCGAATCGGTGCCTTCCAGCGTCGATCTCTGGGTCACTGCCGACTGGCTGGAGCGCGAGTGCTTCGATATGTTTGGCATCAAGTTTGACGGTCACCCAAACCTGAAGCGCATCTTGCTGCCCGACGGTTGGAAGGGGTACCCGCTGCGCAAGGATTACGGCATCATCCAGCAGGACAAAGAGTGGGTGCAGATCAACCTGGGGATTGAAAGCGGCCAATGAATCCGACCTCAACTTCCAATCTCGATCTCGACACGCGCCAGGAAACCTTCCTCGACGCCAACGAACTCATTATCAACATGGGCCCGCAGCACCCTGCCACCCACGGCGTGTTGCGTGTCATCCTGAAACTCGACGGCGAAAAAGTCCTGGGCACCGAGTGCGTGATCGGATACCTCCACCGGGGCGTGGAGAAAATTGCCGAAAACCGCACCTACACCATGTTCAACCCCTACGTGGACCGCATGGACTACGTCGCGGCGGTTTCCAACGGGCTGGGATATTGCGAGGCGGTCGAGAAGCTGCTCAATGTGGAGGCGCCCCCACGCGCCAGGTATATCCGCGTAATCCTCACCGAGCTGAACCGGCTTGCCAGCCACCAGCTCTGGCTGGGCACGCACGCGCTCGACATCGGCGCAATGACCCCGCTCTTCTATACCTTCCGCGATCGCGAAGAGATCCTGAAAATTTTCGAGAAATACTGCGGCGCGCGCCTGACCACCCATGCCTTTCGTATCGGCGGCTGCGTGTACGAGACCTACGACGGTTTCGAAGATGATGTGAAGAAGTTCCTCAAGTTCGTTCCCCCGAAAATTGATGAATACGAGGAACTGCTGACCACCAATCGTATCTGGCTCGAGCGTACCCGCAACGTGGGCACGATTTCTGCCAAGGATTGTATCGCTTTCGGCGTGACCGGCCCGGTGCTGCGCGCCAGCGGGGTGAAGTGGGACATCCGCAAAGCCCAGCCCTACTCCGGCTACGAAAATTTTGATTTCGAAATTCCCACCGGCCAGAACGGCGATACATACGACCGGTACCTGGTGCGGCTAGCGGAAATGCGGCAAGCGCTGCGCATCATCGATCAGGCCGTCAACAGCATTCCCGAAGGCCCCATCATGGCCAAGATCCCCAAGGTGATCAAGCCTCCGGTCGGCGAGATCTATCACTCGATCGAGGCGCCCAAGGGGGAGCTGGGATATTTCATCGTCAGCGACGGCTCCACGCAGCCCTATCGTGTGCGCGTCCGCCCACCGTCGTTTGTAAATCTGCAGGCGCTCGATCTCATGGTGCGCGGGGCGCTGGTCGCTGACGTCATCGCCGTCATCGGAACCCTCGACATCGTGTTGGGTGAGGTGGACCGCTAAATGCTCGACTACATCACCTCATATCTGAAGAGCACCTCCACCCCGGGCCAGGCAGGAAATTACTTCTGGGCGACGGTTTACATCCTCATCATCTTTGGCGGAGTGTCGGTCGCCGTCATGGCGATGAACTGGCTCGAACGCAAGGCGCTCGCCCACTTCCAGATTCGCCTCGGCCCCATGCGCGTGGGCCCGCACGGCCTGCTGCAGCCCATTGCCGATGCGGTCAAGTTGCTGACCAAGGAAGACATCATCCCGGACGGCGCCGACAAAATGGTGTTCTGGATTGCGCCGCTGATTATCCTGTGCGCAGCGTTCACCACTTACATCGTCATTCCATTCGGTCCAACGCACGCCGTCACCGATCTGAACATCGGCATTTTGTTCATGCTCGGCGTTTCTTCGCTCAGCGTGCTGGGCGTGGTGATGGCGGGCTGGGCGTCCAATTCGCACTACCCTCTGATCGGCGGCCTGCGCTCCAGCGCCCAGATGGTTTCCTACGAAGTGGCTATGGGGATGGCGGTCGTGTCCGCCGTTCTGATGACAAGTCTGCACGGACTCGGCCTCTACGGCGTCGCAGCCAACGGTTCCGGGATGGGCACGGGCACGCTGAGCATGATCAGCATCGTTCAGGCGCAGTATGATCAGCAGGCCTGGTTCATCTTCAAGTTCTTCCCTCTAGGTTTCCTGGCGTTTGGGCTTTTCGCGATTGCAATGGTCGCCGAAACCAACCGCGCTCCATTCGATCTTCCCGAAGCCGAGTCCGAACTTACGGCCGGTTTCCACACCGAGTACAGCGGCCTGCGTTGGTCGCTCTTCATGCTGGGCGAGTACGCGGCCATGATCGCGGTGTCTTCCATCGCCGTGACCCTGTGGCTGGGCGGATGGATGCGCCCCTTCCCGCACTGGCTCGCGGGCGGCACCTGGGATCTCGTGTTCTCGCTGTTTCCGGGGTTCACCTTCCTCGCGCTGGCTGGATTCGCATTTCTGGGCGTCATTCGCATGCCCAAGCACCCGTTGTTCAAGATCCAAACCATCGGGTTGGCGGGGTTCGGTGCGGTGTTGGGCCTGATTGGTCTGATCCTGTTCATTCCCCCGGTGCGCGACCGCATTCAGGACATTTATTGGTTCGCCGCCAAAGTCGCGATGTTTATGTACCTGTACATCTGGTATCGCGCCACCTTCCCGCGCTACCGCTTCGATCAGTTGATGAAACTGGGGTGGAAGGTGATGCTGCCCCTGGGAATCGGAGTGCTGATTCTCACCGCTGTGCTGGGTGTGATTCTGTGATCGTGGTAGAGCGGCCTTTTGCTCTGGGTTTTAACTGACAACTGAGAACTGAGAACTGAGAACTACAAGCTGATATGACGCCTGTCGCTACACCGTTTTTCTTTTATTTCTTGTCGGCGCTGGCCGTGCTGAGCGGCATCGTCGTGATCACGCGTAGGAACCCGGTGCACTCGGCGCTCTCGCTGATCGTGACCTTGCTGTCGCTCGCCGGCTTGTACCTGATGCTCTACGCCCCGTTCGTGGCCGGCGTGCAGATCATTCTTTATGCGGGCGGAATCATGGTGCTGTTCCTGTTCGTGATCATGCTGGTCAGTATCGAACGGGCGCAGCGCGAATATCAGTTCAACAAACAGTGGATTGTGGGTATTTGTGCCACGGCGGTGCTGGGCGTTCTGCTGGTACTGGGATACTCAGAGGGGAAGGCCATTTTCCCAGCCATTCCCGCGGCCATGCCCGAAAACACGAACACGCAGGAGATCGCAATTTTCCTGTACGGAAATTATCTGCTGCCCTTTGAAGTTGCGTCCCTGTTGCTGCTGGTCGCAATAGTGGGCGCGGTAGTCATGGCAAAGAAACGAATATAGCTGCTAGCCGTTAGCTTCGAGCTTGACCGGCTCAGGTTCAAGCTGGCGGCTAGTAGCTCGAAGCCAGAAGCTGACTGACAACTGAGAACTAAATGGTTCCTATTACAACATTTCATTATCTGGTCACGGCCGCGGCGCTCTTCGTGCTCGGCATCATCGGCGTGCTTACCCGCCGCAACGTGGTCATCATTCTGATGTCGATTGAGCTGATCCTGAATGCCGTCAACCTGAACCTGGTGGCGTTTTCCCGGCTCTATGGCTTGCACGGCCAGGTGTTCGCAATTTTCGTGATAACCGACGCCGCCGCAGAAGCCGCCGTCGGTCTCGGGATTTTGATCGCCTTCTTCCGCAACAAGGAGACGGTGAATGTGGACGAAGTGGATTTGTTGAAATGGTAAGAGCAGCCACGGATTTTCACGGATCTACACGGATTGAGCTAGAGGTTAGTAGCTGACGCAAACGACCAACGACTAACGACTAACGACTAACGACATGTTTTTTTTAGAGCATATCTGGCTGATTCCGCTGCTGCCCGCGTTTGGGGCGGCGATGATGTTTTTCGTCGGCCGTAAGCTGCAGAAGCGCACGGTGAGCGCGGTTTGCGTCGGCGTGATCGTCATTGCCTTCGTTTTTTCCTGTCTGACGGTGCTCCAATACAACGCTTACGCCGACGCCCACAACCATGCTCCTTTCGAAAAGATCATCTACACCTGGCTGGGCAGCGGCACCGGCAACCTGACGTACCTCACACAGCACGGCACTCCCGCGGAATTCAAAGCCGAAGCGGGATTCCTGCTCGACCCGCTCAACGCCATCTGGCTGCTCTTTGTGACCGGCGTGGGCATGCTGATCCACATTTACTCGATCGGCTACATGGCCCATGAAGGCGGCTATTACCGCTTCTTCGGCTACCTGAATTTGTTTATGTTCTCCATGCTTACGCTGATCCTGGCGAACAATTACGCGATGTTGTTCGTCGGATGGGAAGGCGTGGGCTTGTGTTCGTACCTGCTGATCGGCTTCTATTTCCACCGCAAGAGCGCGAGTGACGCAGCGAACAAGGCATTCATCGTCAACCGCATCGGCGACGCCGGATTCCTGCTCGGCCTGTTCACGATCGCCTGGTACTTCGGGTCGATCCGGTTCACTTCGGTGACTGCGCTGGCGCGCAGCGGCCAATTCTCCGTCGGCGATCCTATCATCACGGCCGCCACACTTCTTTTCTTCGTCGGCGCCTGCGGCAAGTCCGCCCAGATTCCGCTCTACATCTGGCTCCCCGACGCCATGGAAGGCCCCACTCCGGTCTCCGCCCTGATCCACGCCGCCACGATGGTGACTGCCGGCGTATACATGGTGGCGCGGTCCAACGCACTTTTCGTCCTGGCGCCCACCTCGATGAAGACGGTGGCCATCATCGGCGCAGTCACCGCTGTGTTCGCCGCCTCGATCGGGCTGGTGCAGAACGACATCAAGCGCGTGCTCGCCTATTCCACCGTCTCGCAGCTCGGATACATGTTCCTGGCCCTCGGTGTGGGAGCGTTCGCTGCAGGCGTATTCCATGTCTTCACCCATGCGTTCTTCAAGGCCCTGCTGTTCCTCGGCGCGGGTTCGGTGATTCACGCCATGAGCGGCGAGCAGGACATGCAGAACATGGGTGATCTGCACCGGCGCATTCCCATTACACATGGGACGATGTTCGCCGCCACCCTGGCGATTTCGGGCATTTTCCCCTTTGCAGGATTCGTTTCCAAAGATGCCATCCTGTGGGAAGCGTGGAGCAAGGACACCAGCGCCTATCACTTGCTCTGGATCATCGGCTGGTTCACAGCGTTCATGACCGCGTTTTACATGTTCCGCCTGATGTATCTGACATTCCACGGCAAGCCGCGCATGAGCCACGACGTGGAGCACCACATCCACGAGTCACCCAAATCCATGACCATGCCGCTGGTCGTCCTGGCATTCTTCTCGATCTTCGCCGGGTTCCTGGGTTGGCCGCACAGTTTGAAAGGGTCGGACCGCTTCTCCGAATATCTGAGCCCCGTCTTCGCTCCCGCCAGCCAGGCGCTGGAAGAAGGTGGCAGGCCGGGAAAAGTCGCAGCCGGAATTCGCGAAGAGGAGCACACCAGCAACGCGGAATATTTATTGATGTTTCTTTCGCTGGGCGTGGCGTTCGGCGGATGGGGGCTCGCGTGGCGCGCGTATCGCCACGCTGACAAAGGATATCGAGAGCCGATCGCGGTCGCGGCCCCTCCTTTTTACAAGGTTCTTTACAACAAGTATTTCGTGGATGAGGGCTACGACTACCTGTTTACCGGCCGCCGCAAGCTGGGACCGGTCCGCCTCGGCGTCATGGGACTGGGCGAAGCGTCCGCGGCTTTCGATACCAAGATCATCGACGGCACGGTGAACGGCGCGGGCTGGATGACGCGCTTCGTCGGAACTCTTTCGCGTCTCTGGGATACCTGGGTCATCGATGGCATTTTAGTCAATGGTCCCGCGATTCTGGCGCGTCTTGTGTCGTATCCCGTGCGCCTGGTCCAGTGGGGCCTGGTGCAGTGGTATGCGCTGGTCATGATCGTGGGCCTCTTAGGATTCGTTGTCTACTACGTGGCGAAGTAGCCGTCTCGTTGTTGCTGGCCGTTTCGCGGAAGCTCGCTAACGACTAAAGACCAACGACGAACGACGGCAACTGAGAACTGGCAACTGAGAACTGAGAACTGAACTTATGTATAACCACATCCTCTCCATCGTGCTCTTCACGCCGCTGGTGGGCGCCATTCTTCTCCTGTTTGTCCCCAGTGAGAACAAGTATGCCGTCCGCGTGATCGCGAATATTTTTGCCCTTGGCGGATTCCTGATCTCACTCCCGCTCGTGCCCTGGTTCTGGGCACTGAAGAGCCAGCCAGGTTTCAAGTTCATCGATGGCTCGGCTAATAATTGGATTCCCTCGATCGGCGCCGGCTTTTACCTGGGCATTGATGGCATTTCCTTCCTGCTGATCATGCTGACCACGCTTTTGGGATGGGTTTCCATTCTTTCTTCGTGGGATGCAATTCAGGAGCGCACCAAGGAATACTACGTCTGGTTTCTGATTCTGCAGACCGGCATGTTGGGCGTCTTCATGTCGCTCGACTTCTTCCTATTCTTCGTTTTCTGGGAAGCCATGCTGGTCCCCATGTACCTGCTGATCGGCATCTGGGGTGGCCCGCGCAAACTTTACGCCGCCATCAAATTTTTTTTGTACACCTTGCTGGGCTCCGTGCTGATGTTGTTGGCGATCCTGTTCCTCTATTTCCATCACCACACGGTGACCGGCGTTTACAGCTTCAGCATCCCTGACCTGTATCAGACCGCGCCGCAGATTCCGTTCCACTTTGCCATTTGGCTGTTCCTCGCGTTCTTCCTCGGCTTCGCCATCAAGGTGCCGATGTTCCCGTTCCACACATGGCTCCCCGACGCGCACGTAGAAGCGCCCACCGCGGGCTCGGTGATCCTGGCGGGCGTTCTGCTGAAGATGGGAACCTATGGCTTCATCCGTTTTTCTCTGCCCTTCTTTCCCGGGGTGGTGATGCATCCGACGGTGCGGGCCTGGATGATCGGCCTCTCCATCATCGCCATCATTTACGGCGCGCTCGTCTCCCTCATGCAGAAGGACATGAAGAAGCTGGTGGCCTACTCGTCGGTGAGCCACCTGGGTTTCTGCACGCTGGGGATTTTTGCCTTGAACCCTCTGGGCCTGAGCGGCTCCGTACTGCAGCAGATCAATCATGGAATCTCCACTGGCGCACTGTTCTTAATTGTCGGCGTGCTCTATGAGCGGCGGCACACGCGTGAAATTTCGGAGTACGGCGGCATCTCCAACATCATGCCGGTGTACGCCACGATCACCATGATCATGTTCCTGTCTTCGATGGGCCTGCCTCTGCTGAATGGGTTCATCGGCGAGTTCACCATCCTTCAGGGCGCATTCATCGAGAACCGGATGTGGGCAGGGCTTTCCGTCATTGGTGTGATTCTCGCCGCGGCCTACCTGTTATGGCTTTACCAGCGGGTATTCTTCGGCACAGTCACGAATCCGAAGAATGAGAAACTGCTCGACCTCTCCCCTCGCGAGATCCTTACCTTCGCACCGCTGATCATCATGGCGTTCTGGATCGGGCTGTATCCCAAACCTTTCTTTGAGATCCTGGAGCAGCCGGTGAATCAACTGGTGCAGACCATCCGGCCGGGTTATCCGATCAACGGTCCGCAACAGGCGACGAACGCGGCGGGGATAGCTGTTTCTTCAAAACAAATTACCCCGGCATCCACGACTGCCCCAGACGCGCACCTGTCGCCGGTACCGCCGTCGTCGAGCCAACTTTCGACAGTAGCGCTGGCGTCTCGCCGGCTGTCGCGGGGGCGTCACGCCCGCGTTAGCATCACGAAATCATCGCAATTACCGCAGGGTGGAGAAGGGAACCGGCCGTGAACTCGTTGTCGCAATTCTTCACGTTAACGGACTACCTGCTGGCGTTGCCCATGATCCTGCTCGCCATATTTGGTCTGGGCATCCTGCTCATTGACCTGATGCTGCCGCCAGAATGGAAATCCGTGAATGCGTGGATGGCGATGATCGGCGTCGGTTTCTCCACAGCCGCGGTGATCCGTATTCACCTGGCCTACGTGCACGCGGGTTCCAACCTGCTCGGCTACACGGGCTTCATGGGCACGATGATGATGGACCGCTTCGCCATCTACTTCTTCTATTTGTTCCTGGCGGGAGTGGCCATCGCCATCCTGATGTCCGTCCACTATCTTGAAGTGGAGCGCGAGAACCACGGCGAGTTCTATGCCCTGATGCTGTTTTCGGTCATCGGCATGATGTGCATGGCCTGCGGCTATGACCTGATCCTGATCTTCATCGGCCTCGAGTTGATGGCCATTTCCACTTACGTGCTCGTGGGTTTCCTCCGCACCGATACTCGCTCCAACGAAGCCTCGCTGAAATATCTTCTGCTGGGCGCGTTTTCATCCGGGATTTTTGCCTACGGCCTGTCGTTGTTCTACGGGATTTCGGGTAGCACCAGCCTCCCGCAGATCGCCATGCATCTGTCGGTGGACATGCAGATGCATCCCAAGGATCCGATCGCGATCATCGCGCTGCTCACGACGATGGTGGGCCTGCTGTTCAAAATCGCTGCCATCCCCTTCCACCAATGGGCGCCGGACGCCTACGAAGGCGCGCCCACCAGCGTGACCGGATTCATGTCCGTGGCGGTGAAGGCCGCGGCTTGGGCCATGCTGTTGCGCATTCTTCTCTACGGACTCGGGCCCATGCGGCCGATTTATCTGCCCATCATTGTCTTCGTTTCCATCGCCACCATGACCGGAGGCAATCTGGCGGCGCTTACCCAGACGAATCTCAAGCGCCTGCTCGCCTACTCCTCGATTTCGCACGTGGGTTATATGCTGCTCGGATTGGTCGCCGGCACCGCTTACGTGATCGATCCCACCGGCATCAAGGGAATTTTGATTTACCTGCTGGTGTACACGTTCATGAATCTTGGTGCGTTTGCTGTGATCACCTCGTTGCGGCGGCGCGATGTGATCGGCGATGAGATTGACGATATTGCCGGCCTTTACCGTCGGGCTCCCGTGGAATGCACCTTGATGCTGCTGTTCCTGCTTTCGCTCGCCGGAATTCCTCCGTTAGCCGGCTTTTATGGGAAGTACTTCATCTTTCTCAGCCTGATCGAGACCGGACACTACACGCTCGCTTCAGCCGCGGTCTTGTACGCCGTGCTCGGCCTGTATTACTACATGAGGATAGCTAATGCCATGCTGATGCGCGATCCCATCGTGCCCGAGCGGGTGCGTGTTAGCCCAGGGATGGGGCTGGCCCTCGCTCTCACCGCCATTGGCACCGTGGGCATTGGAATCTTTCCCGACATCTTCATTCGTGCGGTGAACTGGTCGTTGAATATCAGCCAGACGGCGTCGATGGCGGGATTGCTGAAGTAGTTCTCAGTTCTGTATTCAGCAGTTTTCGGTAGTATTCCTCTATTCAACAGAAGACCGACTACTGAGAACTGACAATTGATGCCGAAGCCCACTCCCGAAAACAAGAACACCTGGGTCCAGCTGGCCCGCTACAGCCAGCTCGCCCTGGTATTGCCGGCCGCTACTTTTGTCGGATGGCTCATCGGCGCCGCCCTCGACAAATGGCTGCACACCACCTGGCTGTATCTGGCGGGTTTGATCCTGGGGATTGTTGCAGGATTCGTCGAACTAATTCGCACCGTCACCTCCCACAGTGACGATTAATTCACAAAACACAAGTGGCAATGTAATCTGTACCTCCATGCCTACTCCTCATCTGGGAATGTTGTGCGGAGTGGTCTTCGGCCTGATTTCCGCCGGGATCATGTTGCCTATGCAGTTCCCTGACAAGCGTGCCGCCATCGCCGGTGCTTTTGCCAACCGGCTCGCTATCGGCATCTGCATTGGATTGATCGATCCCGGCCGGATCGGTTGGGCCATTGGACTCGCCGTTGCCATTCTCATCAGTATGCCCGACGCAATCATCACCAAGGCGTACGTACCTATCCTGACCGTAGGTGCGATGGGCGGCGCCGTCATCGGCTGGGTGCTTCATGCTTTTGGCCGCTGAGCCTCTTATCGATAACTGAATAACTCATTCCTGAAGGCACGTCTGCTGACAAGACCTCGGCGCAAGCTATCTCGTATGCAGTAGCTAATGGTAGGATTACGCATGCCCAAAACTCTGATGCAGTCTGTTGTCAGTCAACTTCAGAAAGAACGCTCGCGACTTGAGCAGGAACTGCAGGGCATCTCCGCTGCCCTCTCCGCCTTCGGCAAGGCATACATGAAAGGCAGCAAGCCCGGTCCGCGCCGCAAGAAACGTACTCTGTCTGTGGCCGCGCGCAAGCGCATCGCCGCCGCCCAGAGAGCGCGCTGGGCCAAGATCAAAGCCGCAAAGAAGTAGGTCGCTCACGCGGGTAGGACGCCTGATCGTTTCGTCGTCAGTATGCCGGTAGTGCCAACTTGTCTCTAAGATCACGGCCCACGGTGAGATCCGCAATCCAGGGAACTGTCAACAGGTTCATGATCTGGTTTCGCATAAAGAGCGAGAAACTCGACTTTGGTGCAAAAGTACCGGCAAAGCGGAGGGCGGCTTTCTGCTTTTTGAGAACGAATGGCCCGAATTTTTCCTGGTAACGCGCAAAGGCACTGGCGTAGTCAGATCCTGCGCGGTGAAGTTCTCCCGCCATGATATAGGCAGCCACCATGGCCAGTGCCGATCCTTGTCCTGCCAGCAGCGACACACAAAATGCGGCGTCGCCGACTAGTGAGATTCTTCCGCGCGTCCATGAACCCGGCTCCGTGCCCATCTGGATCTGGCTCACGCGGTCGAAATACAGGTCGTTGGTGCCGCTTAAAGCTTCCATGATCTGCGGGCACTCCCACCCGCTATTCCCAAAGCGCTTTCGCAGGACGGACTTCTGTGCCTCGATCCCGCCGCTCGTCGCCCCTTGGGGATCCTGGTCAGAAAAGGTGAAGAGGAACAGCGTACGATCGTCACGCATAGTAAATCGGCCGACCTGCTGGCCAACTTCCGTGTACATCACATAAGTCAATTCGTCGCGCGGGTGGTAGCCCTCAGCCTCAAAAGCTGCGACCTTATAGCCGAGGAATTTCTCGAAGCGGTCTTCCCGGCCAAACACGATCTCCCGAACGCGGGAATGAAGCCCATCCGCCGCGATGACGAGGTCAAAATCACGCGCCGCCCCGCGCTCGAAACTGACGTGAACACCTCGATCCGTCTGCTCAATTCCGGAAATGCTGTCCCCAAGAATCGTCTCCACCTTCCCTTCGATCTTGTTGAAGATCGCGGCGGCAAGATCGGACCGTGCAATCGTTATGTAACGCCCACGCGTGATCCTGATGAAAGCATCAACGGGGAAACCAGCTACCCGTTCTCCGTCCGCGTTCACAACCTTAAGCTCCTTGACCATGTACCCTTTGTTGCGAAGCTCCGGGACCAGTCCCATGCGATCGGCGATGTCAAAACCCGCGCCCCAGAAATCGACGACGTAGCCGCCGGTGCGCAACTTGGGAGCTTTTTCCACAATCGTCGGCTCCATCCCGTAATGCGCCAGCCAGTACGCCAGCGTGGGTCCCGCAATACCTGCCCCTGAAATCAAAATTTTCATGACCATAATTAGAATACCGTGGCCGAAAACATCCCGAGTGGCTCAATATTAGAAGAGAGAACAAGCTCGTTGTATGCTCGTTAGGCTGGTATCGCTGAGGTAACGCCAAAATATGTCGGCCATTCATAAGAGCACGCAGCAAGCTGCATTGCGAGAGTGCCACCGGCGATACGTCGACAAGCAGAATTTTCGACACGGCCTCGACTATCACGAGAGTTACGGCGAACCACCCACGATCTGTTTCTTGCCGTCAGACGACAATTCTCGCCACGGGAATTTTGCGCCGGAAACCTACCGCGCCATTCTCGCCAAGCCAGACTGGCGCCGCCGTCTCGATAAGATCCACACAGCCAAGCGATCCCTGCCGCGCACCGGTCGTCCCTGGCGTGAGCTCGACTCCAGCAACAGCTCCGACGCGCTGTTGATGAATATTTTCTGCCATCCTGGCATGCTGCCTGAGACTCGCGTGACGGACATGCTGGGCCTCGAGCCGGGAATCGCGCCACAATTTGGTTTCAGAGCGCGGATCCCGCTGCTTGATGGCAAATTCGACCGCACCGAAGTGGACATGAGACTTGGCGACTTGCTGGTCGAATCCAAGCTCACCGAAAGCGACTTTCAGACCAAAGCTAAAGCGGTTGTTGACACGTACCGCGATTTCGCCGAAGTTTTCGACCGCCGTGCACTCCCGCGTTCGGGTGAGCGTTACTTCTCGTATCAACTGATCCGTAATGTGCTGGCCGCGCACGCTCACGATTGTTCTTTCTGCGTGATGGCCGACGCCCGGCGCCCCGACCTGGTTGAAGCCTGGTATGCCATTATGCGCTGCGTGAAGATCGGCGACCTCCGCCGCCGCTGCAAAATGCTTACCTGGCAGGAACTGGCCCTGGTGCTTCCACCTAAACTGCAGGAGTTCTTGGAACACAAGTACGGGATTTCCGCAGGCGATACGGCTTCTTCCGCCCCTGCCGGAGCGAGCGACGCTTGGAACTAGCGGGCGAGCAGTTCTATTCCGGAGCGCTCGAGCGCATTCGCCGCTACATGATCGCCATCGCGGTCGTGCTCACCTTGGCGTGCTGCCTGCTCCTGGGATGGCGTCCAGCCCTCGGTTTCGCCGCCGGATGTATCATCGCTTATTTGAATTTTTACTGGCTGAAGCGCGTGGTTGGCGCGCTCGCCGACGCCGTCACCCGCACTGGTGACAAGCAGTCCGGGCGCGGCGTTTTCCTGCGTTTCCTCCTGCGCTACCTTTTGATGGCTCTCGGCGCCTATGTTATATTCAGAGTTTCTCCCGCGAGTCTTTATGGGCTTTTGGCGGGCCTGTTCTTGCCCGTCGGGGGAATTATCTGTGAAGCGGGTTACGAAGTTTACGCCGCGTTGCGCCGCGGCCTCTGAAGCGAACTGAATGCCGGAACAACTCTGGTTCACTGCATTTCTGAATCACCTGCTGGCGGGGCCGGTCACCGCGCTCCTGCGCGCCCTGCACATTCAGCCCGAGTTTCCCAACGCGCCCATCCCCAACTCTGTCGCCATGGAAGTTCTGGTCGTGGGCTTCCTGATTTTGGTTTTCTTGCTGGTACGGTCCCGGCTCTCAGTGACCGACCCAGGCCCCCTGCAACACGCCTTTGAAGGCGCACGTAATTTCATCCAGGGACAGAGCCACGAGATCATCGGGCATCACAGCGAAATCTTCACCGCTTTCCTGATGACGCTTGGTCTGTTCATCCTGTTCTGCAATTTGCTCGGCTTGATCCCCGGATTTGAATCGCCCACCGCCACTCCCTACGTGCCGCTGGGATGCGCCATTGTTGCGTTCTTTTATTACAACGCTCAGGGCTTCAAAAAATCAGGATTGGGTTATCTCAAACATTTTGCCGGTCCTATGTGGTGGCTGGCGCCCATCATGCTGCCCATCGAGATCATCAGCCATGTCGCGCGAGTACTGTCGTTGACGGTTCGTCTTTACGCCAACATGTTCGCCGGGGATATGGTGACTCTCGTGTTCTTTTCTCTCGTGCCGATTGGTATTCCGGTGCTGTTCCTGGGATTGCACGTGGGCGTGTCACTGCTGCAGACCTACATCTTCGTCCTGCTGACGATGGTGTATCTCTCCGGCGCCGTCGCCGAAGAGCACTAATCAGTACCCAGTAGCTAGTACCCAGTCCAAAATCGTCCTGGTCCAGCAGTTCCCTTGTTTAGCATTTACTGGGTACTAGGTACTGAGTACTGCCCGCAAGCGTGAGGGCGTCTGCACGAGGATGACGTCAACCACCCACTGGCGGCATTTCATACAAGGAGAGCAACACCATGCGTAAACTGAGTTATCTCTTCCTGGCGATGTCAGCGCTGTTCCTGACGGCGCCCCTGTACGCGCAAGGCGGCGCCGCGGCCGGAACCAACTGGGTCGCGATCACCGCCGGCTTTGCCATGGCCATCGCTTCCGCCGTCTGCGGTTTGGGACAGGCGAAAGCGACAGCAGCGGCTACCGAGTCGCTGGCCCGCAACCCCGCTGCCCGTCCTGGAATTCAGCTGTCGCTGATTCTCGGCCTGGCCCTGATTGAGTCCCTCGCGCTGTATACCCTGGTCATCATCTTCGCCAAGGTGAAGTAACCGCACGCAGCTACCATCACCTTAGAATTTCCACGCCCCTGCTGCAGCCTGGCAGGGGCTTTTCTCATTTTAGAAATGTATTGAGAAACAGCGTGTTGAGGAACGTTGTCATCCTGAGCGAGCGCGAGTCGCCGCAGGCGATGAGCGCGAGTCGAAGGATCCCCACACCGCCAATGCTACTGCGGCCGCTTCAGGGAGTTCCCCCCGCGCATCCGAACTGACCTACATCTTTGCATCCCATCCGTCTTTGCAACATCTGATTTACCTGCCACGTCTGAGTACTTTTTCACGATGCACGCGTCTGTACAATGGGTGGGCCATGAGCGCCAATCAGCCAACACCGTGTCAGGAGAGTCGTTAGTGTCCTCGGAGTGTTTGGCCTTTTCCGCCATCCCGCACACCACTGCGCTTTTTTCCGATTACCTTTACGATTTCCGAAAAGTTGAACCGTTCTACCCGCGGTCTCCGAACTTGACTTCCTGGGCCGCTGACGAAGCAAAAAGAATCACCTACGACGAATCACGCCGCGATCGTGTGGCCGCCATTCTCGAACGCCAGAACCGGGCGTGGAAGGCTTCACCGGCGACTCTGGAAAACATCGCCCGCCTCCGCTCCGGCGCTTGCGCCATGGTCACTGGCCAGCAGGTCGGACTCTTTGGCGGCCCGCTGTTTTCGATTTTCAAAGCCCTTTCCGCGATCACCATGGCCGCCGAAGCATCGCAATTGGGCGTGAACTGCGTGCCTGTGTTCTGGCTCGCAACCGAGGATCACGATCTCGCAGAAGTCAATCATGCCAGCCTTTTGGGGCGCGAGGGCGCACTCCATAAGGTCGCCACCCCCAGCCATGCCGGCGAAAATGCGCCGATGAGCCAGGTTGTTTTTGGCCGCGAAATTGAAGCAGCCGTGGATGACGCTGCCGCAATTCTGGGCGACAGCGAAATTACTGATCGGCTGCGCGAATTCTACCGTCCCGGCGAGACCATGGGCAGCGCGTTTGCCAACCTCTTTGCCGCCCTTTTCGGACGATGGGGCATTATTCTCCTCGATCCCTCCGATCCCGAACTTCACGCGCTGGTAGCTCCCATTTACCGTCAGGCCCTTGAGCATGCGCCGGAGTTGAACGATGAATTACTGAAGCGCGGAAAGGAACTGGAGCATGCGGGCTATCACCAGCAAGTCAAGGTGACGCAGTCCTCCACCCTTTTGTTCGTTATCCGCGATGGACAGCGCTTGCCTATTCATCGCGCCAATTCCAACCACGGGGAATTTCGAATCGAAAGTGCGAAGATCGGACGTGACGCGCTCCTGTCGCAGATCGCCGATGCGCCACACCAGTTCAGCGCAAACGTGCTCCTTCGTCCCGTGGTGCAGGATTTTCTTTTGCCGACGCTGGCGTACATTGGCGGCGCCGCCGAAGTTGCGTACTTCGCGCAAGCGGCCGTGGTCTATCGGCAACTCCTGGGTCGCGTGACTCCCATTCTGCTCCGCTTCAGTGCCACGCTGGTCGAGCCCAAGGCGCATGAGTTGATGCAGCGTTACCATCTGAAATTCTCCGATCTCTTCCATGGCCCGGAGCACTTGCGCGAATTCATGGCCACCCGCGTTCTTCCGTCGGAGTTGCAGACATCCTTCGAGGCGGCGGATGCGGGTTTGAAGGAATCGCTCGCCCAAATCAGCGGCTCGCTGGAGCATCTGGACAAGACTCTGGTCGAAGCCGCTCACAAGGCTGGCGCCAAGATGCACTACCAATTGCAGCGCCTGCGTGGGCGCGCGGCACGCGCCGAGCTACGAAAGAACGAGGTCATCGCCCGCCATGCGCAGGTGCTCTCTTCCGCTCTCTATCCCGCAAAGGCCCTGCAGGAGCGGCAGATTGCTGGCATCTACTTTCTCGCTCGCTTCGGTGAGGCGATCCTCGACCGCTTACAGCAATCCATGAAGGCCTGTTGCCTCGACCACCAGATCATGTACTTGTAGTTCTTACTTATAAATTTCTCGTCATCCTGAGCGAAGCGAAGGACCTGCTTCCCTAACTCCTAACTACTAACTCCCAACTCCCAACTTGCGCTATCATGCCCACATGGGCAAAGACTCTAAACCGGTTCCGGCGTTCGAAGTCACATGCCCGTGCTGCGGCGCAGTGCTCAAGGTGGATGCCGACACAAAAGGGGTGATTTCCCATACTGCGCCGGTGCGTCCCAAGACATTCAACGATATCGAAGAGGCGGCCCGGGCGATGAAGGACCAGGATAACCGCCGCGAGTCGATGTTCCGCCAGTCCGTCGAAGCGCAGAAACACAGCGCCGACCTGCTCGAAAAGAAATTTCAGGAAGCAGTTCGCAAAGCCAAAGAGACGCCCGATACGGGCAAGCCCCTCCGCGATTTCGATCTCGACTAAATGCCAGCACGGCTCAGCCGCCCACTCCTGCTCGGCCATCGCGGCGCCCGCATTTCCGATTCCCGCATTCCTGAAAATACCTTTGCCGCTTTTGATCTCGCTTTGCAAGAAGGCTGCGACGGCTTCGAATTCGATGTGCGCTGCACGCGCGATGGCCGCCTGCTCATCTGTCACGATCCTGAATTCATGGGCAGACGCGTTGCCAACGCCGATTACTGCGATTTCCAGCCTTCAGGCCTGTGTCTCGAAGATGTGTTGACGCGCTACGCCAGCACGGCCTTTCTCGATATCGAACTGAAAGTCCCTGAAATGCACCACGCAGTCATCGCAGCGCTGCAGCACAATCCTCCGCAACGGGGCTACTTTGTGTCGTCATTCCATCCCGAGGCAATCGTCGAAATTGAAGCCTCGAATGCTGCGGTTCCCCTCGGCTTCATATGCGACAAGAAAAAAGAGTTGGATCGCTGGCGCAGTTTGCCTGTTCAATTCGTCGTACCCCAACAAAAACTGGTCACTCGTGAACTGATCGAGGAGATTCACGCCAAAGGAAAGCAGGTATTCGTGTGGACCGTAAATGACAAGCGCGACATGCTGCGCCTCGCGGAATGGGGTGTGGACGCCCTGATCTCAGACAATCCAGACGTTGTCCGCGAAACTTTCCGATAGGTTGTAAGTTGGGCGACTACTTTGCCAATGGTGAGTGAACCGCGGCAGGTTTGGTCAGAAATTGATCGCGCTCCGCCTCGAAGGCCTCGCCCTCCTGAGCGATGCGCGAGTCCGGCCATCCCAGTATTTCACCGATGCGCCGGGCCGCGATCCTCGAGCATTCGTCGTCCCAGCATGCCGACAATGCGATCGGCACGCGTCGCAACAGCACATCCGCCAGCGTGACTGCCGCTTCGGCCTGCACCGCATGTACTGCTTCCGCCACCGTGTGATGGGAATGCGGACATAACGCCGCCCGCATGCGTTCATCATTTTTCGCCAACTCCGCGATGGCCAGCGAGTGCGGTCCAAACCACTCCACCATCGCTTTCGCCGAAGCCTCAGAAAATTTACCCTCAGTCGCGATACGACCGGCAAAGCGCGCCAGCAGAGAATCGAAATCAGTATCCGCTGGGCCCGGAATCCAGGTAGGTGCAGGCTCTTTCGCCTGAATTCCAATGAGCTGCGCACACTCTCGCGCCAGACTTGCCGCCGTGGTGAGCTTTCCGCCAATCACGGA
>Ga0070741_10006648_pt1 | contig 24651 bp, 23 predicted proteins | sample Coa_R1_4_FD_66440 | JGI IMG/M metagenome (GOLD analysis project Ga0070741, IMG submission 66440) | Surface soil microbial communities from Centralia Pennsylvania, which are recovering from an underground coalmine fire - Coalmine... | ecosystem: Environmental > Terrestrial > Soil > Unclassified ... | reverse complement strand
ATTCGGCGGCACGAAGACGCTGCGGGCGGACGAATAGACCACGTCGCCGCCGATGACGATCTCCCCCACGCGCGGGCGCTCGAGGCCGGCGATCGAGCGCAGCGTCGTCGTCTTGCCGCAGCCGCTCGGCCCGAGCAGCGTGAAGAGCTTGCCTGGCGGCACCTCAAAACCCACGTCGTGCGCCGCGCGGATCGCCTGGCCGCGCTCGCCGATGTATTCCGTGCACAGTCCCGTTACCGTCAGCAAATCAGAGCTCCCGGATTCCAAAGCGCCGCCCCACCCACTGGGCAGCAAGCACCAGCACGAAGAGCGCGAGAATCAGCATGACGCCGAGCGCGGAGAGCTCGACGTACTGGCCGTTCTCCCACAGCTCCCAGATGACGATCGACACCACTTCGGTGCCCGGGCTGTAGAGCAGGATGGAGCTCGACAGCTCGCGGATCGAGACGATGACGATGTAGATCCAGCCGGCGACGAGCCCCGGCTTGAGGAGCGGGATGATCACGCGCCAGAAGGTCGTGGTCCACGAGGCGCCGCTCATCGCGGCCGACTCCTCGAGCTCCTTGTGAATCTGCAGCATGGAAGTGGTGTTGTAGCGCAGGCCGTAGGGCATGAAGCGCGTGACGTACGCGATCAGCATGATCCAGATCGTGCCGTAGATACCGATCGGGATCGTCAGGTACAGGATCATGATCGCAAGGCCGAGCACGATGCCGGGGAACACCATCGGCAGCGAGGCGAAGTTGTCGAGCAGCCAGCGCCCGGGCATCCTGGTCTTCACCACGATCCAGCAGATCACGGCGGTGACCAGCATGATGATGGTGGCGCTCGCCACGGCGAGCAGCAGGCTGTTCCAGACCGCGCGAAGCAGGTTCGGGTAGTCGATGATCGTGCGGTAGGGGTCGAGCGTCAGGCGATGCAGCGCTTCCATCGACGGCACCGAGTAGAACTTCTGCAGCGACGACCACAGCAGCACGAGAAACGGCAGTACGACGATGAAGAGGAAGTACGCGAGGAAGATCGCCGTCGTCAGGTAGCGCCAGCGGCCGAGGTCGATGGTGCGCGGGCGGAAGCCCTTGCCGGTCATGGTGGCGTAGCGGCTGCCGCCGGTGGAGAAGCGCGACTGCAGATAGACGCCGACGCTCGTGATCGCGAGCAGCGTCACCGCGTAGGCCGCGGCGAGGCCGATCTGGCTCGGGTAGCGATGCACCGCTTGATAGATCGCTGAGGTGAATACCTGGAGGCCGACGGGTAGCCCCAGCAGCGCCGGCACTTCGAACGATTCGATGGCGCGTACGAAGAGGATGAGGAGCGTGGCGAAGATCGCCGGCCAGGCGAGCGGCAGCGTCACCCGGCGCGCCACCTGCAGGATGCCCGCGCCGCTCATGATCGCCGACTCTTCGAGCGATGGATCCATGGCGCGGAAGGCCGCGGTCATCAGCAGGAAGGCCACCGGCGAGTAATGCAGCCCGTCGACCCAGATCATGCCGCCGAGCGAATAGACGTTGATGAAGACCGCGTCGGTCTCAAAGAGGCGCTGCAGGACCAGATTGATGATGCCGATCTTCGGGCTGCCGAGCAGGATCCACGCCACCGTGAAGAGGATGCCGGGGATGATGAGCGGAATCACCGACATCGCGAAGAACAAGCCCTTGAAGGGCGTATTGGTGCGCTCGTTCATCCACGCGAGCAGCGTACCGATGAAGAACGAGAGCGCCGCCGCGCCGGTGGCGAAACGCAAGGAGTTGCCGAAGAGGAGCCACGTGTCGGCGGAGCCATACGCTTCGGCATAGTTGCCGAAGGTGAATTGCGCCGCCTTGGCGGCGGTCTGCGGCGTGAAGAAGCTCTGCCAGAGCAGGAACGCGAGCGGCACCACGCCGAGATACAGCGTCAGTAGCACGCAAACGGCGATGATCAGCCACTTCGCGTCGAACCTGGGCGCCGCCGGCACGAATACCGGCGCTGCCTCGCCAGCCGTCTGCACGATCCTCCTCGTGCGCCTCGTTCCTGAATATGGAACGAAGGTCTATGGATGGGAACTGCGGCGAAAATTTAGCACGCCTTGAGACCTAAAAGCCGAGCGGCTCGGCGAGCAGGACGAGCGTGATGCGACCGGCGATCTTTTCGTTCTCGATGATCAGGATCTTGCCGCACTGGCGCTCGGGCCCGCGGCAGGCGTCGTTGTCGCAGCGACCGCTGAGCGCGCACGGCGTGCGCTTGTCGAGCTTGCGGCATTCCTGAACCGCCGCGGTGTTGCGGATGCGCTCGAACGCGGCGCTGAGATCGGGCACGAGCTTGTTGGTGCCGGCGACGAGAATCACCTTGCCGGCGCCGAAGGCATAACCGGCGAGCCGGTTGCCGCTGCCGTCGACGTTGACGATCTCGCCCGCCGCAGTGACCGCGTTCGCACCGCCCACCAGCCAGTCGGCGATCGTCGCCTCGCGCCGGCGCCGGATGCGCTCCTCGCGCTCGGTCGTCGCCGCGATCTGCGGCCGCAACCACCGATAGCGGCCGCTCCCCAGCAGGTCGAGAAAGCCGATTTCCTCGAGGGTCGCCGAGCCGCCGTTCATGACGCTCGCGCCGGCCGGGATGCGCTGCTGCAAATAGGCAAGCGCCGCCGCCCGATCGGCCGCGTAGTGAAAGCCGATGCCGCGAGCGGCGAGCGCGGCGCCAAGCGCCTGGTACACGCTATTCCTCCCGGCCAACGGGCTTGCCGCCGAGGAAAATCTCCGACCAGAGCCGGTCCCACTTCTCGCCCTCGTCGAGCGCGATCGCCGGATCGATGATCTCGTGCGGAAACCGGTTGAGCGGCGTATCGACGGTGAGGCTCGCCGGCACGCGGTTCACGCTCTTGAAGAACTCCTGGCCCTCGCGCGAAAGCAGGAACTCGGTGAAGAGCAGCGCCGCGTGCGGCCGGCGCGAATGCTTCGCCACGCCGATCGCGCTCGCCTGGCCGAACACCGGCCCGAGCGGCTTCCAGTCGACCGGTGCGCCCGAGCGCTTCAGCGTTTCCATGTTGTTGTTGTAGGCGTCGATGAAAACCGGAATCTCGCCCGAGGCGACGAGCTGCGCGCCGAGGATGTGGCCGCTCCGGATCTGCGGCTTCATCGCGGCGAGCCGCCGGAAGAAGGCAAGGCCCCGCTCCTCGCCCATCGCCTTCACCAGCGCCGCGAACCACAGCACATCGGTCGATTCGATCGCGAGCCGGCCCTGCCAGCGCGCATTGAGCAGGTCCTCATAGCGTGCCGGCAACTCGGCGGGCTTCACCAGCCGGGTGTTGTAGCCCAGCACGAAGAAGGCGAAGCGCGCCGCGACGTACTGCCGGTGGTCGGGCGCGAACGCCGCCGGAGAGAGCTCGCTGAAGGCGGGCGTATAGAAGTCTTCGAGCAGCTGCTCGCGGCGCAGCGCCTCCATGCGATGCGAGCTCGTCTCGAACACGTCCGCCCCGTCGTGCCCGCTCTTCGACTCGGCGAGCGCGCGCTGCACGATCTTCTCCGCCGAGCCGCGCCAATGGATCAGCTTGACGCCGTACTTGCGCTCGAAAGCGGCGGCGAGCGCGCGGCCATCCTGCACGGTCATCGTGCTGTAGAGGACCACCTGCCCTTCCTGCTTCGCGCCGGCGATAAGGCGCGCTGCTCGATCGCCGCCCTGGTACAGATAGATGTCGCGATTTGCCGCCGGAGCTGCGCACGCAGCCGCGTACAGCAGGACGAGCACGAGCGCGCGAAGCATCGGCGTATCATAGCCCGCGCGCTACATGGGCCAATGGCTCGCCATCGTCGCGTTCGCTGTCGCCGCTGCCGCGCAGGCGCAGCCCGCGACGCTACGCGTCATGGGTTTCTCCGGCAGCGCGAACTGGCCGATCTTCGTCGCGCAGGACACCGGGCTCTTCGCCGCGCGTGGCCTCAAAGTGGATCTCATGGCGGCGCCAAACTCCACCACGCAGATCGCGCTCCTGCGCAGCGGCGAGATCGACATCGCGCTCACCGCGATCGACAACATCGTGCCGTATCCCGATCAGCTCTTCGCCTTCCTCGGCATGAACGACGGCGGCCGCATCAGCCTGATCGCCGCGCCGGGCATCAAGCGCATCGCCGAGCTCAAGGATCGGGCGCTCGCCGTCGATGCCCTCGCGAGCGGCTACGCTTTCGTGCTGATGGAAATGCTGGCGCGCGGCGGGCTCGCGCCCGGCAACTACGTGCTTCTCAGCGTCGGCGGTAGCCGCGAGCGCCTGCGCGCCCTGCAGGAGGGAAAGGCGAGCGGCGCGCTGCTCAACGCGCCTGCCGACGCCGCCGCCGAGGCGGCCGGCTTCGTGCGCCTCGCGAGCTCGGCCGAGGTGCTCACGCACTACCAGGGCTCGGTCGGCGCGGCGCAGCGCGCCTGGGCTGGCCAGCACGGCGACGTGCTGGTGCGCTACATCGCCGCGTACATCGCCGCGCTCGACTGGCTCTATGCGCCGGCGAATCGCGCAGAGGCGCTGCGGGTCCTCGAGCGGCGGGTCGGGCTCGACGCGCGCAGCGCCGAGCGCAGCTACGCGGAGCTCGTCGCGCAAGGAAGCCTCGCGCGCAAGGCGGCGCTCGACGTAGACGGCATTCGCGCCGTGCTCGGCCTGCGCAGCCGCTTCGCTCCGGCGCCACCGCCGAGCACCGATCCTTCCCGCTACTACGATTTGAGCTACTACGAAAAGGCGCTCGCCCGATGAGCAATCCCATTCGCATCAGCAAGATCGGCCATGTCGGCCTCTATTGCCGCGACCTGCCGCGCATGGTCGAGTTCTATACACGCGTGCTCGGCTTCAAGGTGTCGGACGTCAACGAGAAGGGCATGACGTTCCTGCGCTTCGGGGCGGACCACCACAGCTTCGTACTGGCGGCCGCGCCGCAGCCGCCCGGCGGTCCCACTGTGCTGCAGCAGATCGCCATGGAAGTCGCTGACCTCGATGCGCTCAAGCGCATCCGCGTCTACCTGCTCGAGCAGGGGGTGAAGGCGAGCGCCATCAAGCACGAGGGGCCAGGCAACGACTACACCTTCGACTTCGATGATCCCGAAGGCAACCGGCTGCAATTCTTCTGCGAGATGGACCAGATCGGCTGGGACGGCAAGAGCCGGCCGAAGGAGCAGTGGAAGCGCTTTACCGTCGAAGATTAAATGGTGGCTGTCACCGTTTAGTGGTGGTGGCCGTGCCCGTGGTCATGGCCGTGGTGGTGATGATGATGCCGATGCTCGTGCGGGACGCGCGGATCCTGGCTGAAGACGAGTGACTTGATCGTCACCGGCACCGTGCCCGAGGGCATGCGGATGCGGCCGAGATCGATGTAGTCGAAGTCGCGCAGCGCAATACCGTCGAGCACCAGCACTTCGGAGGCGAGCTTGAAGTCTTCCTTCAGGATGCCGCCGATGGTCTGCGCGACGTCGCCGTCGAGGATCAGGTACACGGGTTTGCGCTGCTCGATGGTGCGCGCTAGCGCCAGCGTGATCGCGCGCGCAAAGGCGCCGAGGCGCGCATATTCCGGCGCGCCTTGCCAGCGGAAGGCAAGCGCCACTTCGGCCTCGCCTTCCGCGACGTCGAACGCGGTGAAGTGCTCGCGGATCGCGGCGGCGAGCGCGCCGGCATCGATGGTCTTTTCCAGGTGCACGGTGGGCTGGAGCACCTGCAGGTTCTTGCGCGGCAGGAGCTCGCCGGGCTGCGAGACGTACACCGTGTTGCCCGAAAGCTGCACGCTGTACTCGGAAGCGCCGAACGCGGTGGCGCGAATGCATTCGCCCGGCGGCAGCAAACGCCATGGCAGCCGCGCCATTTGCTGGCGGATGGCAATGCCCAGTCCGCGTCCCAGGTCGCCGAAGTCGCGCTCCTCGCGCTCGTAGACGTACTCGGCGACACCGCCGGAAAACATCACGCCATCGATGTGCGCGTGGCCGTGCAGCGGCTCGGTCAGATAGAGATCATTGGGCCGCTCGATCGCCGCGCATAGCGTTTGCGCAAGCCAGTCCGTGAAGCGCTCGAGATCGGTGCGCGGCACCTGCGTGCCGAGCGCCCATTGGAAGCCGGCAAGCTGCGCGAGCTTCGCGCCCTGCGGGTCGAGGCGCGTGATGCGCCCCGCATCGTCGACGACCACCAGCCGGCCGCCGATATGGATGGCCGCGGTCGCTTCGACCTCGCCGTGCGCCACCAGCGCGAGCTTGGTGGTGCCGCCGCCGATGTCGATGTTGAGGATGTGCGAATCCTCGTCGTGCGAGCGCTTCGCGGCGCCCGAGCCGTATGCGGCGAGCATCGCTTCCATGTGGTGCCCGGCCGTGGCGCAGACGAATTCGCCGCCCATCTCGGCGAGGAGCTCGCCGATCGCCTGGGCGTTCTCGCGCCGCAGCGCTTCGCCGGTGAGGATCACCGAGCCGGTGTCGACGTCGTCCGGATGGATGCCCGCGGCGCTGTAAGCGTCATCGATGATTTCACCGACGGCCCGCTCATCGATGCGCACGTCGCTCACGTATGGCGTGAGCGCGACCGGCGACTGGTAGAGCGTGTCGCGGCCGATGACGAAGTAGCGGCTGGAGAGATCCTCGCCCATGCGCCGCATGCGTACGCGCGAGAAGATCACCTGCGTGCCCGCCGAACCGATGTCGATGCCGACGCTCGTCAGGGTGATGTTGTCCGCCTGCCAGAGCGGGTTCTCTTCGAGCGGGCCCGCCGGAGCATCATGATCATGATCGTGGTCGTGGTCGTGATCCGAGTCCTGGTCGTGCGTATGCTCGAGATCTTCGCCATACGCATGATCGGCGAGCGTGTGCGGCCGCTTGGGCTTGGTCATTCCACCGGGCCCCGGCGCGGCTCGTAGCCCAGGCGCGCCGACACCGCCTGCGCGGTCGCGAGTACGCTCGGCACGCAATCCTGCATCATCTTCTTCGTCATGCGCTGCACCGGCGCCGCGACGCCGAGCGCCGCGATCACCACACCCGTGTGATTGCGCACCGGCGCCGCGACCGCCCGCAGGCCCGGCTCGCTCTCCTCGTCATCGACGGCATACTCGCGCGACGCGACCTCCTCCAGCATGGCGAGCACTTCGTCGCGCCGGGTCATCGTTTTCGGCGTGCAGGGCTTCAATCCGTTGCTCAAGACGCGCTTCACATAGTCGGCGGGCTGGAAAGCGAGCAGGACTTTGCCTACCGCCGTGCAATGCAAAGGCGCCCGGCCGCCGACCGCGGCAGCCATGCGAATCGCGTGCCGGCTCTCCATCTCGTAAACGTAGAGCACGCTCTCGTGGTCGACGATGCCGAGCTGCACCGTCTCGCCGGTTCTTTCGAGAAGCTCGCGCAGCTTCGGCCGCGCCTCGTTCGCGACATCCATGCGCCGGCGCACCAGCGCGCCGAGCTCGAACAGTGCGACGCCAAGGCGGTATTTGCCGGTCTCGCTGTTCTGCTCGAGGAAGCCGGCGGACGTCAGCGTCGCGGCGAGCCGATGCACCGTGCTCTTCGCAAGGCGCAGCCGTGTGGCGAGCGTCGTGATGCCGAGCTCGTTCTCCTCGCCTGAAAACGAGGTCAGAAGCCGGATCGAGTTCGCTACGGACGAGAGCCGCGCGCGCGGACGGTCCATAGGTAGACGAGCAGCATGAAAGCGCAGGTCGCCGCGCCGATCGCGGGCGCCCAGGAGTCCGTCGGGGCGCTCAGCTGCGGCAGCGCATGTTTCAGCAGGCCGTAAAGCGCGAGCACAAAGCAAAGCCCCGCGATGGCGACGCTCATGTAGCGGGATGCAATCGCCGCGCGCTGGTCGGCGCTACGCACCAGCCGTGCGATCCACCAGCCGTTCAGCTGGTCGGTCGTCGCCATGCCGAACGTAAACACGCCGCCGAGGAGCGCGGCGAAGAGCGTGCCCTGCACTGCCGAGAAGACAAGTGCAGTGCCGATGCTGTCGAACGAAATAGCAAACGCCGCGCCCACGGCGGCGATGATCGCCGGATGGCTCGCTTGCGCCACGCGCGCCGGCAGCCAGCCCGCGCGCATGCCGGCGAGCGCCACCGGCTGCCCGGGCGGCGTGCGCAGCACCGCGACCAGATTGGCGCAGCCGAGCGCTGCCAGCACGCTGATGGAGATCCAGGCGCCGCTCGACTCGAGCCAGGCCGGCGGCTGCCACGCCGTGGCGAGGAGTGCGATGGCAACGCCCACCAGGGTAACGACAAGGCCGTGGCCGAGCGAGAAGAAAAGGCCGCACCAGCGTGATCGCGTGGTGCGCGTAAAGCCATCGATCGCCGCGAGGTGGTCCGGGTCGAGCCCGTGCTTCAGGCCCAGCACGAAGACGAGCGCGATGACGCTTATTTCTGGATGAAGAGCTTGTCCCATTCGCGCGTCCACTTGTCCTGCTCGTCGAGCACCGTGGCCGGGTCCACCAGGATGTATTCGAACCGGTTCATGTGCGTCTTCACCTTGGTGCTCACCGGCACGCGGCCCATCGACTCATAGAGCTGCTGCCCTTCGGGCGAGAGCACGAAATCGACGAACGCCTGTGCCGCCTCGCGATGCGGCGCGGCGCGCGCGATGCCGATGCCCTGCGGCCGTGCCACCACCGGCGGCACCGGCAGCCACTCGATCGGCGCGCCGCGGCGCTTGAAGGACTCGGCGTTCGAGTTGTAGACAGTGAGGCCGACCGGAATCTCGCCCGCGGCGATCAGCTCGGCGAGCAGCACGTGTCCCTTGCGCACGTCCGGGCGCATGGCGGCGAGCTTGCGGAAATAGTCGAAGCCATCGCGCTCACCCCAGGTCTTGACGAGCGTCGCCATCCACTCCGTATCGGTCGCTTCGATGCCCAGGCGCCCTTGCCACTGGGGGTCGAGAAAACCGCGATAGTCCCTGGGCAGCTCGTCGCGGCGCACCTTGGTGGTGTTGTAAGCGACGACGAAGAAATTCAGCCGGTCGGGAATCCATTGCCGGTGCTTGGGAATGGCGGCGGCCGGAATGTCGGCGAGGTAAGGCGACTTGAGCTCGGCGAAGAGCTTCTCGCGCGCGAGCATCTCCATCTCCGGGCCGTTCGTCTCGATGACATCGACCGTGTTGCGCCGCGCCTGCATCTCGGTGAGCGCGCGCTGCACCACCTTCTCGCTCAGCGCGCGCCAGATCTCGACCTTGATGCCGGTTTTCTTCTCGAACGCCTGCCCGAGCGGGCCGGATTCGGTCGGCGCGAGCGAGGTGTAGAGCACGACGGTTTTGTCCTGCGCCCAGGCGGCCGCGAACGCCGCGCACAGTGCGATGGCCAGTAACGCTCTCATTGATTGACCGGTAAGCCGCGTTATTCTATGGTGCTTTGCTCTCCCGGGAACACGGTTCCATATAACGGAAATGGCGACCAAGACCACCACGGCGGTCACGCACTACCACATCCAGAAAAAGCGCCGGGCCGAGTTCATCGAGGAGTGGCGCAAGAACCGCCGCACGGTGATCCGCAAGGAAGACGTGGTGCTGAAGCCGACCGCGCGGGGCATGCGCACCGGTGTCTACATGGGCGCCGACGGCGACTCGCCCACCCGCTGCCTCGATGCGCTGGTGCACGAGATCGATCCCGGCGCGGTAACCACCATCCACCGCCATTCCTGGGATGCGCAGCTCTTCATCGTCGAGGGCTCCGGCTGGACCGAGGTCGACGGCAAGCGCTACGACTGGAAACCGTGGGACGCGATCCACATCCCGGCGTGGAGCTGGCATCGCTCGGGCAACGACGGCAAGAAAGCGGCGCGCTTCATGAGCTATTCGTCCGAGCCGATGCTGTGGACACTCGGCATGTGCGTGATCGAGGACCGGGGCCACCAGCCTTTTTCTTCGCTGCCGGCAAAGCCCGCGTTCAGCGACGGCCCCCAGGGCGACGATCCCTACGCGCGGCGCCTGCGCCGGGTGGCGAGCGAGGCGAAGAAGCGCCGCAGCGGTCGCATCCACACGCCGTACGACGAGCAGGACCTGCTCGCGACGCCGCGCGGCACGCGCACCAAGTTTCTGGTCGACCGCGCGATCGGCTCGGAAGCCTCGGGCATCACGCAGGTAATGATCCAGTTCGCGCCGGGCAAGACCCAGTCGCTGCATCGCCATCCGGGCGAAGCGTGGTTATATGTGGTCGAGGGTTACGGGCACAGCTTCATGGGCACAGCGCCCGACAAGGGCGAGCACCATCGCTGGCGCAAAGGCGATCTCATCATCGTCGATCATTTCCTCTGGCACCAGCATTTCAACGACGACCCGAATAACCAGGCGCGGCTCGTGCGCGTGCACATGTTCGATTCGATCCTGGAGACGATGCGCGCGCTCACCGATCCGCTGGTGCTCTTCGAGGAAGCCGAGGACACGTTGCTTTCCATGCAGGAGGTGTCGCAGATCGAGTGGCCGGACGATCGGCGTCCCGAGAGCTGATGGCGCAGCCCGCCACCCTGCCCCCCGGCGTGCTGTCGCTCCACGTCCTGCCGGCCGATCATCACGACAAGGACTGGGACGCGATCATCGTCCCGAAGCAGGTGAAGGAGCGGCTGCTCGCGCAAGCGCTGCTTACGCTGAAGCACGGCCGCAAGCTCTCCCAGCTCGCGGGTCTGCCGCACGGTCTCATCGTGCTTGCCGGGCCGCCGGGCACCGGCAAGACCACGCTCGCGCGCGGCCTCGCGCAGGTGGCGGCCTCGGCGCTCGCGCGCGAAGGCGCCACAACGCTGCTGGAAATAAATCCGCACGCGTTCCCGAGCGACATGCTCGGCGAGAGCCAGCGCAACATCATGCGGCTGCTGCAGGACACGATTCCGGAGATCGCCGCGCGGCGGCCGCACACCGTGGTGCTGATCGATGAGGTGGAGAGCTTCGCCGTACGGCGCACCAGCGCCTCGTTCGAAACGAACCCGGTGGACGTTCATCGTGCTACCGATGCAGTGATGCTCGGCATCGACGAGATTGCGAAGAAGCTGCCCGCCGTCCTTTTCGTCACCACTACGAACTTCATCGACGCGATCGACGACGCATTTCTCTCGCGCGCCGACCTCGTCATGCACTTCGCGCTGCCCAACGCCGAAACGATTGCCAACATCCTGCAGCATTCGCTCGCGGAGCTCGCCGTGCAGTGGCCGGCGCTCCAGCCGCTCGCTGCGGAGCACAAGCAAATCTCGGAAATCGCCAGCCGCTGCGACGGCTGGAATGGGCGCCAGGTGCGCAAGCTCGTGCTGGCAGCGCTGGCGCAACGCCTCGAGGTGTCGAAGGACCCGGCGCTACTCACCTTCGCTGATCTGCGCGAAGCGGCGCGCAAGCGCGGCGGCGTCGAGTGGGCGGGAGAAGCCGCGCCCGCCTCGCAGCAATGGGTGGGCGAAGTGCCGCCGGACCTGAAGCACGATCACGACCATGGACATGGCGCAGACCATGACCATCATCACCACAAGACGAGGAGGATTCGTTGATGAAGTGCAAGCTCGCGCTCCTCGGAGCGCTCGCATTGGCGCCGCTGCTCGCGGCGGCGCAGCCCAACTTTGCCGGCAAGACCATCACCCTCATCGTCGGCTACAAGCCGGGCGGCGGCTACGACGGCACCGCGCGCATGCTGGCGCGGCACCTGCCGCAGCACATCCCGGGCAAGCCGACCGTGATCGTGCAGAACATGCCGGGCGGCAACAGCATCATCGCCGCCAACCATATGTACAACGTGGCGAAGCCCGACGGCCTGACGATCGGCACGTTCAACCGCAACCTGCCGATCGCGCAGCTGACCGGCGTGCAGGGCGTGAAGTTCGACATCACCAAGTTCGCCTGGATCGGCTCGGCAGCGAACGAGACCACGATTCTCGCCATCCGCGATGACCTGCCGTACAAGACTTTCGCCGACTTGCGCAAGGCCAAGGAGCCGGTCGTCATCGGCTCGACCGGACCGGGAGCCAATACCTACGACTTCCCGCTGCTCCTCAAGGACATGCTCGGCCTGAATTTCAAAATCGTGAGCGGCTATTCGTCCAGCGCCGACATCATGCTGGCCGTGGAACGCAAAGAGGTCGACGGGCGCGCCGGCTCGTACAGCTCGATCCAGCCGTTCATCGATCGCAAGCTGGTGCGCCCGGTGATCCGTGCGCGCTCGACCGACAAGCGTCTGCAGCAGCTGCCGCTCGACGAGGACTTCGCGCCCAATCCCCGCGCCAAAGCGATCATGGCGCTGCGCTCGGCACCCGAGCAGATCGCGCGCCCGTACGTGCTGCCGCCGAATACGCCCGCCGACATCGTGAAAGCCATGCGCGATGCGTTCGCGGCGACCATCAGCGATCCGGCGACGCAGGCGGAGGCGAAGAAGACGCAGCAGGATCTCGAATTCACCTCGGGCGATGAGGCCGAGAAAATCCTGAAGGAGGTGCTGTCGCAGCCCAAGGACATCGTTGCGCAGTTCTCCAAGTACATCAAGTTCGGCGAATGACGCGCTTCGTTGTTGACCCCCTGATAAGGGGGTCGCGAGCCGCAGGCGAGCGGGGGGTTTTCAGTTTTCCGTGTCAACCCCTCCCGGCGCTTCGCGCCACCCGCCTTATCCGGGTGGCAAAAGCGTGATCGACGCGCTGCTGCAGGGGCTGTTCCTCGTCCTGCAGTGGAAGGCGTTCGCCTTCATGCTCCTTGGCATCGGCGTGGGCTTCTGGGTCGGGCTGCTGCCGGGCCTCGGCGGCGCAACGACCCTCGCGCTGATGCTGCCCTTCATCTACAACATGCAGCCGGTCGAGGCATTCGCGTTCCTGCTCGGCATGCATTCCGTCGTAGCGACGACTGGCGACGTCACTTCGATTCTGTTCGGCGTGCCGGGCGAGGCGACGACCGCCGCGATCATCCTCGACGGCCATGCGATGGCGAAGAAAGGCGAAGCGGGACGCGCGCTCGGCGCCGCGCTCGCCTCCTCGCTGATCGGCGCGCTGATCGGCGCTGCGGCGCTCGCGCTCGCCATTCCGATCGTGCGCCCACTCGTGCTCACGTTTGGCTCGCCTGAGCTCTTCATGCTGGCGATCGTCGGCCTCGCGTTCATTGCATCGCTCTCGGCGCAGGGCGCGCGCGGCATGCTGCGCGGCTTTCTCGCCGGCGGCCTCGGTCTCTTCCTGGCGATGATCGGCCAGGATCCGCAGGCGGGCGTCGCGCGCTTCACCCTCGATACGCTCTACCTCTGGCAGGGCCTCGATCTCGTGCCGGTGCTGGTGGGTCTCTTCGCGCTGCCCGAGATCATCGATCTCGTGGTGCGCGGCACCTCGATCGCGGGCAACGTGCGGGCGGGCCGTATCAGCCGCGGCGCGCTCGAAGGGGTGAAGGACGTCTTCCGGCACTGGTGGCTCACCGTGCGCTGCGCGCTGATCGGTACCTTCGTCGGCATCACGCCGGGACTCGGCGGCGCGGTGGCGCAGTGGATGGCGTACGGCCACGCCACGCAGAGCGCGCGCTCGCCGGAAGAACGCCAGCGCTTCGGCCAGGGCGACGTGCGCGGCGTGCTCGGACCCGGCGCAGCGTGCAACTCGAAGGAAGGCGGCGCGCTGATTCCGACGATCGCCTTCGGCGTGCCGGGCAGCACCTCGATGGCGATCCTGCTCGGCGGCTTCTTCCTGCTGGGGCTCGTGCCGGGCCCGGACATGCTGACGAAGCACCTGACGGTGACTTTCTCGCTCGTCTGGACGATCGTGCTCGCCAACATCATTACGGTGGGCGTTTGTTTTCTGCTCTTGAATCGGCTCACCGCGCTCACTGCCGTGCCCGGACATCTGCTCGTGCCGGTGATCCTGGTGCTGGTCTTCATCGGCAGCTACACCACGAACTCGAGCTATGCCGACATCCTCGTGACGCTCGTCTTCGGCGCGGTCGGCTACTTCATGGTGGTCGCGGGCTGGCCGCGCGCGCCGCTGGTGTTGGGGCTCGTGCTCGGCAAGATCGCCGAGAACTATCTGTACATCTCGGTGGCCCGCTACGACGCGGCGTGGCTCACGCGACCCGTAGTGCTCGTGCTGCTCGCCGTGGCGATCGGCGTAATTCTCTACCCCGGGTTCCAGGCCTGGCGCAGCCGCGCGCGGAAGGCCGCGCATGCATAACCGCGCGTCGCTCGGTCTCGCGATCCTCATCATGGTGCTCGCCGGCTGGGGCACGCTGGGCGCGCTCGCCTGGCCGTGGAAGGCGAAACTCTTTCCGCTGGTGATCGGCATTCCCCTCTTCTGCCTCGCCGCGGCCGAAGCGCTATGGACGCTGTTCGGCCGGCAGCCCGAACGTCAGGGCGCCTCCGATTTTCAGTTGTCCACCGACCAAGCGCCACAAATCGCGCGCCGGCGCACGCTGGTTGCCGCGGCATGGACGGTTGGTTTCTTCATCCTGATCGTGCTTCTCGGCTTCCAGATCGCGGTTCCCGTGCTGGTGTTCGCCTATCTCAAACTGCAGGGCAAGGAAGGCTGGCTCTTCACGATCGTGTTCACCGCAGCGGTATGGGGATTCTTCTACGGGCTCTTCGACCTGCTGCTCCATCTGCCCTTCCCGCCCGGGGTGCTGCTCGAATGGCTCGGCTGATCGCCGCGCTCGCGCTTGCGGCATTCGCGCTCGTCGCGCAGGCGCAGTACCCGTCGCGCCCGATCCGCGTCCTGATCCCGCAGCCGCCGGGCGGCGCGAACGACACCGTCGCGCGCGTCATCGCGCCCGCGCTCGGCGAGCGGCTCGGCCAGCCGATCGTCATCGAGAACCGCGCCGGCGCCAATGGCAACCTGGCGATGGAGGTGGCGGCAAAGGCGCCGCCCGACGGCTATACGCTGCTTCTCGCCGCCGACGCGCAGATCGTCATCAACCCGCACTTCTATTCCAACCTGCCATTCGACACGATGAAGGATCTCGTGCCGGTGGCGAGCGTCGTCAACACGCAGATGGTGCTCGCGGTGAACCCGGCGCTGCCGGTGAAGACGCTGCAGGAATTCATCGACTACGCGCGGCGCGCCAATCCGCCGCTCGCCTACGCGTCGATCGGCAACGGCAGCCAGCATCACCTGGTGATGGAGATGCTGAAGCAGCGCGCCCACATCGATCTCCTGCATGTGCCGTTCAAGGGCGGCGGGCCGGCCACCACTGCGCTCATCGCCGGCGACGTGGCGGCCGCGTTCGGCGGCAACTCGGTGACGAGCCACGTGCGCGCCGGCCGGCTGCGCGCGCTCGCCGTGGCGGGAAAGACGCGCTCGCCGGCATTCCCCGACGTGCCGCGTCTCGCCGAGTTCTATCCCGGGCTGGAAGTCACGCCGTGGCTCGGCATCTTCGCGCCGGCCGGCGTGCCGCAGGCGGTCATCGCCAGGCTGCACGAGGCGACCAACGCGGTGCTCGCGGATGCCGCGACGGCGGAAAAGATTCGGCGCGTCGGCGGCCTCGAGCCCTACAGCAGCACGCCCGACGAATTCGCCGCGCTGCTGCACGCCGAGTACGCGCGCTACGGCGAGATCGTCAAGGCGGTCGGCGCGAAGGTCGATTGACTAGCGTGTCGGCGCGTCGCGGTCGGACATTGCCGGGTCGAAATTTTGCAGGCCCGTTGGCGTGTTGTAGAAGTTGGCGCCCCTGTGTACCGCGGTGGCAGGCAATAAAACAACGCCGTTCGCAGGTGCACGGCAGCTGTGCGCAAATCAGCGGCCGCTCGGTCGAATCGAACTGCTGCACTCGACCCTGAATGGTCCGTCGATCTTTCAAAAGGCCGACACTCGACGGCGCAGAAGCGGACGCCCATTCGTCGGTCCGTTTCCGGCAATATCCAAAACCCTCCCGATCCAAACAAATCGAATACAGCCCGTTCTCTGAGGTCGCCTTTGCCGGCACCTCGCGGTCGGCGCATCCTGCCCCCACTCGGCTAGTCGCACAGACTTGTCGAAATATTTTACGATTGAGGGCAATCTAGATAATAGGCGGAAATCAAGCACCTGATATTGCTCAGAAACGATTCGTTGGCACAGACTTCGCTTCGGTCATGCGACACCTCGCTCCGTGGGAGGGAAAGAAATGAGCGCTGGACTGTGCCAAAACAGTCTCGTCAGTAAGCGAGGCCGACGGGCAGGTCTCCTTGTCAGCGCGTCGCTTCGGTTACTTCTCGGCATCGTCGCTGCGGCAGCCGTGACGCTGCCCGCCAGGGCAAACCTTGTAATCAACCCAACGTTCGCTGCGAATATCACGAGCGACCCCAACGCCGCTACTATCGAGGGGACGATCAACTTAGCGATCGCGGTCTACGAGAGTAAGTTCGCGGATCCGATCACGGTCCACATTACATTCCAGGAGGGCGGCGGGCTTGGCTCAAGCAACACCTTCTTTACTACCATCTCCTACGCGGCTTACCTCGCAGCGCTCACGGCCGACGCCAAGACCAGCGACGATGCCATTGCCCTCGCTCATCTTCCGACAGCAGTGCAATTCCTAACGTTTTTCGGCACTCCGAACATAAACGTCAAGACTGCCAACGAAAGAGCAGTAGGAATCGCCAACGGCGTGAATCCTGACGGCACGATCACTCTAAATACGTCGATCATGAATCTTTCGCGGACCGGTGCGCAAGACCCCGCCAAATACGATCTGATGGCTGTGGTGTCTCATGAGATTGACGAAGTCCTCGGTCTGGGCTCGATCCTCCCAATCCGGCTCGACAATCCATTTCCAGAGGATCTCTTCCGCTACGATGACTCAGGTGGCCGGAGCTACACTGCCACCAGTGGCGCCGCGGCCAACTTCTCCATCGACGGCACGACTATCTTAGTTCCATTCCACAACACCAACGACGGCGGCGACTACGGCGATTGGCAAAACAGCGCCACGGTAAGGGTGCAGGACGCATTCGGCACTCCCGGCGCACAGCCGAATTTAGGGGTCGAGCTAAGAGTTCTTGATGTCATCGGCTACGACCTAGCCCCGGCTTCAGTTCCTGAGCCCGCCACTCTCGCCCTTCTCGTCCTCGGTCTCGCGGGACTCGGCTTCTCGCGCCGCAAGCAGTAACCAATTTCGCGGCCGACACAAGCCCCACTTCATCGGGGCTTGTTAGTTTGTGGCGTGAGACTCTGAAAAAACTTCGCATAGCCTGTTCGGCACGAACGGCCGCTTCAACGCAAACTATCGGGCGAGGTCGAAGGTCTGTTCATGGCCAATCACCGCCGCCGACCGAAACAATCTGAACGGCCGCAATCGTGGTGGCACTCCTGTCATTGGCGGCGACCATCGGCGTCAGAACAAACTTGAGTTACGTTAGTTGAGTCAGCGCCACGGTCTCAACCCATTGGTGCTCAGATTTGCCCGGATTGGCGACCCACGTGCCTTACAGGGGCTCGGCGGCGCAAGCGACCGCCGATTTGCTCGCCGGGTGCGTGGCGCTCGGCTTCGTCAACACGAGCACCACGCTGCCCTACGTGCGCGAAGACCGGCTGCGTGCGATCCCAGTCGCCGAGCGGCAGCGCATCTCCGGCGCGCCCGACATTCCGACGCTGGACGTGCACGCCGCGCGCTTGCGCGGCCGGATGTGGCTGCGCGGCTGCGGCGCCTCGGCATCGAGACGCGGCCGCTCGCGCTCAGCGAATTCAGCGCCTTCATCGCCGCCGAGACCGAGAAGTGGAGCGCGATCATCCGCCGCTCCGCCGCCAAGGCGCAATGATGCGCTGGCTGCGGCGCTCGCCGGCGCAGACGTTCCTGCTCGTGCCGCTCGCGACCATCGCGTGGGAATGGACCATGGGCACGCTGCACGTCGAGCCGCTCTACGCGCTCGTCATACTGTGGGGCTACCTGCAATACCGCCTGTGCGGCCGCTATCGCATCCGGCTCGGCGGCGGGGGGCCGGGACTTTCCGGTGCGCCGCCGGAGCGGCTGGTCGACACCGGCGTCTATGCCTGGACGCGCAATCCGATGTACCTCGGCCACGTCATCTACATGATCGGCGTCGCGTTCACCTTTGAATCCTGGTTTGCCGCGGTCATCGCCATCGCGCGCACCGTGTGGTTTCACTTCCGCGTGCGCCGCGACGAACGCGGGCTCGCCGCGCGCTTCGGCGAGCCGTATATCGCCTATACGCGCCGCGTGAGGCGCTGGCTGCCCGGACTCTTCTAGGCCGGCCGCTCGCCCTGGATGGTGACGCGGCGCAGCCAGCGGCTCGCGTTGGGATCGAAGTCGCGGCGCGCGTGCAGCGTGCAGCGGTTGTCCCAGAGCAGCAGATCGCCGACGCGCCAGCGGTGCTCGTAGATGAATTCCGGCCGCTCGATGGTCGAGAACATGATGCCGAGGAGTTGCTCGCTCTCTTCACGCGGCAAGCCCTCGATGGAGTGCGTCATCAGCTGGTTGACGTAGAGCGCCTGGCGGCCGGTCGCCGGATGCGTGCGCGCGATCGGATGGGCATAGGACAAGCCCGCCTGCGGCTCCACCATGTGCTTGCGGTCGAGCACGCCGCCGCCGTAGTCGTACACCTGCACCGCTTTGCGGCCGACGACGCGCGCTTTCACATCGGCCGGCAGCGCCTCGTACGCCTTGTATGCATTGGCGAAGAGCGTATTGCCGCCCTCCTCCGGGATCTCGATGGCGTAGAGCATCGTGCCCATCGCCGGCCGCTCCTTGTAGCACTGGTCGCTGTGGAACTGCATCTCGCCGAGCGGCAGCGCGCCGACCATCTTGCCGTCTTTCTTGCGGTTGCCGATGTACATCACCGCCTTGTTGGTCGGCGAATGGTGGTCCGTGTGAATGGGTGAGAGCGCGCCAAAGCGCTCGGCGAAGCGCACCTGCTGCTCCTCGTCGAGGTCCTGGCCGCGCAGCAGGATGACGAGGTGCTGATGCCACGCGTCTTCGATTTGCCGAAAAACCTCTGACGACAGCGGCCGCGACGCGTCGACGCCGCGGATCTCGGCGCCGAGCGCGGCTGAGAGCGGGTGGACCTCCATCCACCCGATGGTAGCGAAAAAGGCCCGCCGAACGCTCGGGCGGGCCTCCGCGCGGCTACTGCTTCGGGATACCGGCGGCGAACCAGTTGCCGCCACCGCCGACGATCAGCAGCACCGGCCGATCGCAGGGCTCGGGCGGCACGGCGGAGAGCTGGCCGTCGATGCGGAAATCGCCATCCGGCTCGAGCGGCACGAGCTCGGAATCGAACGGTGTGCCGGTGCCCGGCCCGCAGAAAAGCCGCGCCCGCACGCTCTGGCCCGCGTTGGTGCCAATCGTGTCGCCGCCCGCGATCAAGAGGCCGCGGCCCTCGACCGAAATGCGCCCATCGGTTCGAACGTCGGCGCTCAGGCGCGAGATCACCCACGGCTGGCCGCCGGGGTTGACGCCGCGTACGACGTTCGCGACGCCGCCGACTCTCGCCGGCACGACGCCTATTCCACCATCGAACCGCACAAGCCGGTCGTCCGCGCTCGCCTGCAACGGCAATGCGAACGCCGCTGCCAACACAGCAGCCGCTACTGCTTTATTCCTCATAGCACGCTCCCGAATCTGGTTGTATTGCGATTAAAGAGCAGTGCCACGCGCGTGGATCTGCGCACGGATGAACACGCTATTCCGCGAATTAATTCCGAGCGATGCGAAACAACTACCGCCCGAGATGGAAGGCAGCGGGCAGGAATAGCGTGAACCAAGGGACCAGCGCTACGAGAAAAAGCGCGAGCACCAGCACGACGAGGAACGGGATCATCGGCCGCGTGGCCCGCTCGATCGTCGTCCCGGCCACGGCGCAGGCGACGTAGAAGCCGATGCCGACGGGCGGCATGAAGAGCCCGATACCCATCGCGATCAGCAGCACGATGCCGTAGTGCAGCGGGCTCACGCCGACCTGCTCCGCGATCGGCATGAGAATCGGTGCGAGGATGAGTAACGCGGGCAGCCCTTCCAGGATCGAGCCGATAACGATCAAGAGCAGCATCGACGCCAGCAGGAAGACGATCTGGCTCTGGTGCGCGCTCGTGAGTATCTCGACCAGACGCTGCGGCAGGTAAGCGACCGTCAGCACCCACGAGTAGCTCGTGGCCGCCGCAAGGATGAAGAGGATCATCCCGGACACCGAGGCGCACTCGACCACGCAGCGCACGAATTCGCGCATGCCGAGCTCGCGGTAGATTGCGACGGCGAGCACGATGCCGTAGACCACGGCGAACGACGACACTTCGGTTGGCGTGCCGATGCCGAGCAGGATCCCGGCGAAGAGAATCACCGGCATGGCGAGTGGCAGCGCGCCGGCAGCGGCTGCGGCGCCGAATTCGCGCAGCGTCGCGCGCGGCAGTCGGGCGAGGTTCGCTCGCTTCGCGCGCAAGTAGATGAGCACCATGAGGCATAGCGCGACCACACCGGCGGGCACGAGGCCGGCGATGAACAGCGCGCCGATCGAAAGCGAGGTGACCGATGCCAGCACCAGCATTGCGATGCTTGGCGGCACCGTTTCTCCCATCGCCGCCGAAGCAGCGAGCACCGCGGCACCTTCCTCGAGGCTGTAGCCCTGCCGGCGCAGCATGTCGCGCATCACGGAGCCTACCGCCGCGACGTCGGCCGTCTTGGCTCCAGAGAGGCCCGAGACGACGTACATGCTGACGACCATCACCTGCAGCAGCCCGCCGCGGAAGTGGCCGACGAGCGTGTGCACGAAGCGCACCAGGCGCAGGCTGATGCCGCCCGTTTCCATGATCAGGCCGGCGAAGATGAAGAACGGCAGCGCGAGCAGCACGAAGTTGCCGGTGCCGTCGACCATGTTCTGGGCGAGCGCCACCATCGGCACGGCGCCGGTGGCGTAGAGGTATCCGACCGTGCCGAGCAGCAGAGCAAAGGCGACGGGAAGTCCCGCGAGCACGGTGCAGAAGAAAAGGCCGAGTGCTAGCCACAAGCCCGCGTCGCCGGAGAACCAGGGGCGCCAGATCTCCCGGCTCAGCACCACGGTTAGGACGATTAGCGCATACGCGCCACCGACCACCAGCACGGTCTTGCGGTGCAAGCCCACGAGCCGTTGCAGTGCGCTTACCACAAGCACGATCGCGCCCGCGGCGAGCGGCGCGGCGAACCAGCTTGCGTGCATCTGCAGGATCGGCGTCGCTTCATCCCAGCGCGCGATGAAGAGCGGAACGGCGTTGTAGCCCGCGATGAACGCCAGTGTCAGGACGAGGAGCTCATTGAGCGCGTAGCAGACCCGCTGCGCCGGCGCGGGCAGCGCGTCGAGCAGCGTGTGCACAAACGCGTGCTCGCCGCGCCGATAGGCGAACGCACCGCCGAGGAACGCGATCGTGGAGAGCGCGAGCTTGGCCGCCTCGTCCGACCATAGCAGCGGCAGGCCGAAGAACGCCCGGCCGATGACGTTGCAGAACACGACCGCGAGCTCGACGAGCAGCGCGGTGGCGAGCAGCAGCCCGAGCGCGGCGTCGAGCGCGCGCAGCCACCCGCCCGCGGAATGCGCGTTGTTCTGCAACTCGCGAGGGCTAGGCGCTCGCCGCCTTGATCACCCGGTCGGCGAACTCCGCGCCGATCTTCGGCCGGAACTCGGCGTAGACCGGCTCCATCGCCTTGCGAAACGCCGGATAGTCGATCTCGTTGACGGCGAGGCCGCGTTGCTCGCACTGCTTGCGGTTCTCAGCCGACTTGTCCGCGACGAGCTTGCGCCAGACCGGCTGCATCTCCTTAACCGTCTCGCGGATCACTTCGCGGTCCTTCGGGCTCAGGCTGTCGAAGCGCACCTTGCTCGCCATGAAGGCGCCGCCGTTGTAGACGTGGTTGGTAAGCCCGACGTATTTCGTCACTTCGACGAGCTTGCTCGAGATGACGGCGAGGAACGGCAGCTCGTAGCCGTTCACCGTGCCCTGCGACATGGCGATGTAGAGCTCAGCGAGGTCGATCACGACCGGTACCGCGCCCACTGTCTTGAACATCGCCGCGAACACTGCGCCGGGCTGGATGCGCAGCTTCAGCCCGCTCATATCTTCGGGTCGGCGGATGGCGTGGGTGTTGGTTTCGGTCTCGCGCCAGCCGTAGTGGCCCCACGTCAGCCCGTAGATGCCCTTGGTTTCCATGTCCTTTAGGAGCTGCTGCCCGATCGGCCCGTCGAGCACGCGCTCGGCCGCGGCCTCGTCCTTGAAGAGGAACGGCAGGTCGAGCGCCTGGATGCGCGGGAAGAACGATTCCAGGAACCCCGTGGTATGCATCGCCAGGTCCACAATGCCGGTGGTCAGCCCGGAGACGATGTTCACCTCGCTGCCGAGCTGCCCGCCGGCGAACACGCGGATCTTGACCGCGCCCTTGGTGCGCTGCTCCACGAGCTGCGCGATGCGCGTGGCGATCTGCTGCGATGGATGCAGCGGCGTATCCGGGTGCGCGAGCTTCAGCACCACCGGCTCGCCCGCCGCGCGCGCCTGCGGTACGCCGAGCGCGAGCGCCGAGGCACCCGTGCCAACGATGAATTTGCGTCGATCCATTTTCGCTGCTCCTCTCAGAAATCGTACAGCGCGGCCGGATTGTCGACCAGAACCCGCCGGCGCAGCGCCGCATCGGGAATCCACTGGCCGAGCAGATCGAGCAGCGCGCCATCATTCGGCATCGCCGACTTCACCATTACGTGCGGCCAGTCGGAGCCCCACAGCAGGCGCTGCGGCGCGGCCTCGAGCAGCGCGCGCGCGAAGGGAGTGACTTCCGGATAGGGCAGCTCCTGCGCCGTGAGCCGATAAGGCCCGGTCAGCTTGACCCACGCCCTTCCATCACGTGCCAGGCGCAGCAGGGCGCGAAAACCCGCGCCTTGCGTGCCGCTCGCCGTCGGCGCGTAGCCGAGATGGCCGAATGAAACGTCGACCGGGAAATCGGCCAACTGGCGATCGAGGTCGGGGAACTCGTCCACGTGCAGGAGCAATTCGACGTGCCAGCCGAACGGCTTCACGCGCCGCGCGAGGCCGCGGAGCTCGTCGCGCGGCAGCCGGCCGGCGCCCGATTTCAAATCAACGATATTGCAGCGTACGCCGCGCACGCCTTGCGCATGCAGCCGCTCGAGCGTCTGCCCGTCCACGTCGAAGGGCACGACGGCGATGCCGCGCATGCGCCCCGGATCCGCCGCGAGCGCATCGAGCATCGCGCGGTTATCGGTACCGTACGCGCTCGGCTGTACCAGCACGGCGCGTTGCACGCCGAGCGCGTCGAGCATGCGGTTGAAGTCGGCGGCGCCGGCTGCGTCGGGCGGCCCATAGAGGGCAGCCGGGATCATCGGATAGCGCGACTCGGGCCCGAATACATGCGCGTGGCAATCGCAGGCGAGCGGCGGCACGGCGATGCGCGGCGTGCGCGGGTTGCCATCGGGCGCGGCGGCGCCGATCCTTTTCTGTACTCCCGCGCTCACGTTCGGATGATAGCCGCGCGTCAGGCCTCGGCGCCACGCAGGCGCCACCATTTCGCAATGCCCGCGGCAATGATGGCTGCGCCGAAAAGCGTCGCCGCCGGCGCGCCGACAAGATCGGCGACGAAACCGGCCTGCAGCCGGCCGAGCGGCGCGCTGCCGCGCGTGCTGAGGACCACGACTGACATGACGCGCCCGCGCAGCACATCGGGCACCAGCGTCTGCGCGAGCGTGTTGCGGTTGACGCCCCAGATGCCGTCGCACGTGCCGAGCAGAAAGAGCAGCACGACTGAGAGCGCGAGCCACGGCGAGAGTGCGAAGGCGGCGAGCAGCGCGCAGTACACGGCGCCGGCATACAGGATGACGCGCATGTGTCGGGTGAGCTGGGCGACGACCATGAAGAGCATCGCGCACATGCCGCCGGCGCCGAGCGCGCTCAAAAGCCAGCCGAGGCCCTGCGCGTCGGTGCGAAGCACGTCTTTCGCGATGATGGTAATCAGCGTGATGTTGTGGCCAAAGAGACCGCTCACGATCTCGAGCGCGAGCGCGACGCGCAACGGCGCGTGGTCCCAGACGAACTGCAGCCCTTCTCGCATCCCGTGCCACAGCGTGCCCGGCGCCGAATCATGGGTTGGCATGGGGGAAAGACGCATGGCGGCAAGCGCGGCCAGCATGCCGATGAAGCTCATCGCGTTGATCCAGAAAGGCAGCGCATAACTGCCGTAGGCGAGCGCCGCGCCGCCGATCGACGGGCCGATCAGCACGCCGCAGCGCACGGCGACGGCGTTGAAGGTCACCGCGCTCTGCATGGCGGTCCGCGGCACGAGGCCGGCGAAGAGCGCCTGGCGCGCCGGCACGGAAAAGGCGGAAAGCGTGCCGTTCACGAACGAGAGCGCATACAGATGCCAGTACTCGAGCCGGCCGCTCCACGCCAAGACCCCGATGGCGAGCGAATTCACGAACATCAAGGATTCCGTGCAGTAGAGCATCGCGCGACGCGGCAGGCGATCGGCGACCGCGCCACCGAGGAGCGCGAGGGCGATGGTCGGCGCTGCGCGCGCGAGACCGGCTAGGCCAAGAAGCAGCGCCGAGCCGGTGAGCTCATACAGGATCCACGAGACAGCGGTCTGCTCGACCCACGCCCCGGTCTGCGACGTGAAGTGCCCGACGAGGTAGAGGACGTAGTTGCGGCTGCGCAGCGCGGCGAGCCCACGCAGCGCCATGCGGCTAAAGCCAGGGCATCAGCGACGCATGGATCACGTCCGGCACGCCGTGCCCGCCCACCGAGCGGATCGCGAGGTCGACGTCCTTGAGGCCGAAGCGATGCGTCGTGATCTTTTCCAGCGGGAAGCGTTTCGACGCGAGTTGCGCGAGCGCCA